>Ga0208160_1001069_pt1 | contig 11956 bp, 15 predicted proteins | sample CB_VirMetaG_FD_184536 | JGI IMG/M metagenome (GOLD analysis project Ga0208160, IMG submission 184536) | Freshwater to marine saline gradient viral communities from Chesapeake Bay - CB_1504_1 Viral MetaG (SPAdes) (version 4) | ecosystem: Environmental > Aquatic > Marine > Coastal | place: USA... | reverse complement strand
GGGCAACATCGACACTCTAAGAACTGAAATCAGTCAGTTTGCTTCTACTGTATCATTTACAGGTGGTCGTAAATATGTTATTCTAGATGAGGCTGACTATCTTAATCCACAATCTACTCAACCTGCTCTTCGTAACTTTATGGAAGAGTTCTCTAATAATTGTGGATTCATTCTAACTTGTAACTTCAAGAATCGTATCATTGAACCTCTACATTCTCGGTGTAGTGTAGTAGACTTCACTATGTCTAAGAAAGAGATGGCAAGTCTTGCTCCACAGTTTTTAAAGCGTGTATCTAACATTCTTAAGATGAAGGGTGTCGAGTTTGATCCAAAGGTTATCGCTGAACTAATTATGAAACATATGCCAGATTGGCGACGTGTTCTAAACGAACTTCAGCGATACTCTGTTACAGGTAAGATTGATGTCGGCATTCTCACTACACTAAGTGACGAATCTTTTGATTCTCTTGTTTCTATGATGAAAAATCAAGACTTCACAGGTATTCGTAAATGGGTAGTTGATAATGCTGATATTGAATCATCTACACTGTTTCGTAAACTATATGATTATGCAAACAAGAAGATGAAACCAATGAGTGTTGCTCAGATGGTGTTGATACTCGCAAAGTATCAATATCAAGCAGCCTTTGTTGTTGACCATGAAATCAATAACGTTGCTTGTCTACTAGAAATCATGACTGATTGTGAATGGAGTTGATTGTGGTTTGTAAAGAAGTATCAAATAAGATTTTAGAACCGTTTTTGGACAAGAGAAGTTAAAATTAGAAATTGGGATAAAAATGAATTTTCTATCGTCGTTTGTATCGTCGTTTCATATAAATCATTATGTAGAGTAGATAAAATATAATGGAATTTTAGTTGGTGTTCACTGGGCAATACTTTTATTAGTATTCATCACCTAACACCCATTTTTTAGTTAGTATTCATCGTGTAATACTTTTATTAGTATTCAATCCATAATACTCAAATTGAAAGGAATAAAATGAATAATAGATTTCTTGCAGATGTTGGTAATAATAAAATTCATATCCTCAACTCAAAGACAAAAGTATGTAGTGAAATATCACCTTTGGATTTTATAAATCTAGATATACCAGGATTGAAAAAAGGTGATAGTATAATTATAGAAGACGCTCATCTTAGATCTCGCGAGAACGTAAGTTTAGCTCAACCATTTACTATAGAAGAATTGATTTCTTTGAAAAAGAAGACTTCATCTAAAAATGTTTCAATACTTCTTTTTCATCAAAAGAAAACACCAAAGGTAAGAGTGATAGCATCTGTTGTTCTTGAACGTCCAGATCTTTTAGAAAAGACGGATATCAATGATCTAAAATCAATTGATTATTATTTAGAAAAATTTCCAGAAGTTTTTCTTAGATTAAAGAAGTTTGATCCATGTAGTTTAGAAGAACATGAAAAGAAAATGGAACATATCTACAGAGATAGAATCAATCTAACAGAACATTCTAATGAAGCTAGAAACAACAATTATGGTATCAAAACAGAATATTCAGATCCTATAGTTGAGTGGATAAAAAGAAATCTTATTCATCTAGCATCTAGACTACCAGATGATACTCGATCATGGGCTAATATAGAATACAATAAAAAAGGTACTCATCTCAATGAAGGTCTAAAAAATTATACAAGTGGTAAAATAAAATTTCTCTATCAAGTTATTAATACGATCATTGATCCTAAAACAGGAGAACCAAGAGTAAGATCAGATAATGGCAAACCTCCATATTGGAAGTATGTTAAATCAGTATACTTTGGTTTGACTCCATATCATATGAAAGCTGGTGTTACAGCCTCAAACTACAAATGGCACAAACGCAAAGCTGGTTCTTCTTGTAAGAAAAGTATGAATTTAGAATCTAAAAAAGCAATAAAAGATCTTGATGATGTGAGAGAAATAAGAGAAGCAATGACATCTTCAGATAAACATCTTCGTACTCTTTGGAGAGAGGTACGAAAAATGTTTGTTGAAGAAGGTATTCGTTAGTATTCAGCTGTTAATACTCTTGTTAGTATTCACTCACTAATACTCAACCTTCTTCAACGAGGTTTTGTCAAGTGTTTAGTTAGTATTCACGATGTAATACTTTTATTAGTATTCAGTTCATAATACTCAAAACACTTGACAAGGTTATAAAAATAGAATATGATTAAGAGTGAAGGGAATTTGATTATGAATCCATTTGACTTTGTAAACGATATCAATCTAGGTAAGAAAGATATCATCACCAATTCTGATAACCCAGAACTAGCGGAGAAAACTTATAATCCTTATCTAACAAATAAGTCACTATCATACTTTCCAGATACGGTACAGTATGCTAATATGATGAATATGAACTCTCATCTAGATCATTTACTACAATATTCGTTTTTAATAAATATTGTTAGAAAACGTAAACGCTTTTCGAAATGGCATAAGAATACTAGTGACGAGGACTTACAAGCGGTGATCGATTATTATGGATATTCGGTCAATAAGGCGAAGGAAGTACTCAAAATTTTAGATGATGAACAACTTGTAACAATAAAAACAAAATTGATGAGAGGTGGAATGAGTAATGACCGAATTAAGTAATATGATAGAGGTACATCTAAAAAATGAAGATGACTTTCTAAAAGTAAAAGAGACTCTAACACGGATTGGTGTAGCGTCTCGTAAAGATAAGAAACTATATCAGTCTTGTCATATTCTACATAAACAAGGCAGATATTTTATCGTACATTTTAAAGAACTATTTGCGCTAGACGGTAAACCATCTGATTTCAATGATAATGAATCGGATATTGGTAGACGTAATGCTATTGCTAATCTATTAGAGCAGTGGGACCTAGTGACTCTTGTAGATTCTACAAAGACTACAAATCCACTAGCTCCTTTAAATCAAATCAAAATTCTTCCCTATAAAGAAAAGAAAGAATGGGAACTCGTGGCAAAGTATAGTATCGGAAGAAAGAAATAATAACTTGAAAGGAATGTTTTGTTATGAATAAAAGAACTTTAACAGTTAATTCAGATTTGTGGTTAAACGATACTGGTGATATTCAAAGCGGTATTTGGTTTGGTGATGGCAATGATATTGAATTTCCCGCTGTATCGTTATTGAAACTCTTAGAACAAAATTTGGATGTCCACAAATATCCTCACGACGGAAGTTATGACGAAGAAGGGATTTTTTCGGCCCATAAGCAAATTTCCTTTCTACGTCTACAATTGGACCTTTTTGAAGAAAAGTTAAAAAATCTCAAAATTAGTGAAAAAAAGGATTGACATTTAATACGAATGATACTATATTAGTAGAGTAAGTTGACTTTGTGACGATGCAAACAAGGAGAAATATGATGCGTAAGTCAATGATTGCCGCTGTTGCGGTTCTAGGTTTGAGTGTGAGTGCTTGTCAGACTTCACAAGTTGGTACTACCGTTGGTGGGCTTCTAGGAGCTGCTGGTGGTGGATTTGCTGCGAACAAGTTTATCGGCAAGGGTAACGGCAAGAAGCTCGCTACTGCCGCTGGTGTACTTGGTGGTGGGTTGCTTGGTGGTTTGTTTGGTAATTCTCTAGGAATGCCATATGACAATCGATCTGCCATTAACAACAATGCATATATGATTAATAGTAATGGTCAACGTATTGATCAAAATTCTAACAAGATCTACGAATTGAATGGTCGGCAGTATCAGAGGAATTATGATGGTACGATGACTCCTATCATTATTAATGGTCAAACTGGACAACAGAATAATACTAGTAATTACAATTGTAAGGTTGTTAATAACTACGTGAACTGCAATTCAAATTGAATAGATATGCGACACCTGCATACCTGAGTTACGGTAAAGTGGTGTGACTTTTGGGAGAGTCCAAACTAAATAAAATTGTGATACGCCGAATGGGTATCACGCATATCTAACCTTGCTAACACTAGGAGGTAATAGCAATGACTAAAGACGTACTTTCCCTTCTCAATTCGCCATTTTTCGTCGGGTTTGATCGTGTATATGATCGACTTCACGAATTTAATGACAATGTATCGAAAAACATTCCATCTTATCCACCTTACAACATTCGAAAAGTCGATGAAAATAAGTATGTTGTAGAGTTGGCAGTAGCTGGTTTTGCTAAGTCAGATATTGAGATTGAAGTAAAGGATGACGTTCTAAAGATTACAGGAAGCACAAAAGACGATGCGGAAAACTTCTTACACCGTGGAATCGCGAACCGAGCGTTTACTAGAAATTTTAACCTCGCTGACACGATTGAGGTTAAAGATGCTTCTCTTATGAACGGTATGCTTAAAGTGTTTCTGGAAAATATTATTCCAGAACATAAGAAACCAAAGAAGATCCATATTAACGACAATCTCGAAGAATCACAGGGTGAAGGGGGACCAGAATTACTAAATGAATAAGATTATCAATAAAATCAAAAAGTTCTTTTTTTATAGTTGGGAAGAAGATTTTCTAAGCGGCGCTAAGGATCACGCTGAACTCAAAAGAAGGCAGAAACTTATCGCTAACGGATATACTCAACACTACTCAATCTATACTAGGAGGGGATATATCTAATGGAAGGTCAACTAATCTTCTCAGTAGGAGTGCTTGTAATAGCACTCGGTTATTTCGTCGGAGTAAGTTGGGTCAATAAAGTTTTCAGTTGACATCTATAACTCCATAGACTATAATGGGAGAGTAACAATGCTCTCCCATTTTTTTTTAAGGAGGTTTATCATTTTTTACACTAATGTAGATCGATACGGTAATCAGATTCTGTTTCGTGGTTACAATAACAAGACACAGATTACTAAGAAGGTCAAGTTTGAACCGACATTTTATATTCCCTCGCCAAAGGGTGCATGGAAGACTCTCGACGGACGTACTGTAGATTCTGTACAGCCTGGATCTATGCGTGATTGTAAAGAGTTTATGGATAAGTACGCGGATGTAGATAACTTCACGGTATATGGGACAACCAACTATGTCCATCAATTCATCTCAGACGCATTTCCTAAGACGATTAAGTATGATCGCAATCAGATCAATATCTGCACGATTGATATTGAAGTAGCATCAGAAGACGGATTTCCAGAACCGCGTGATGCTAAACATGAAATCATTACCATCACTATCAAGAACAATAACGGTACTATCTACCACACATGGGGTCTATATGACTTCAATCCAGAAAAAAGCGGAATGCCTGTTCTTTATCGTAAATGCAAAAATGAGAGGGAACTCTTATTAGATTTCATTGATTATTGGGCTGATCATGTTCCAGATATTCTTACTGGATGGTATTCAGAGTTTTTTGATGTGCCTTATCTTGTCAATCGTATTGCAAGAATCTTTGGTGAGGATATGGTAAAGTCTCTGTCACCTTGGAAACTTGTCAATAAAGATAATCTTTTCATAGCTGGTGTGGAACATCTAAGGTACAATCTGGTTGGTATCACACAGTTGGATTATATCGATGTGTTCAAAAAATTTACATACAACACACTAGGACAACAAGAGTCCTATAAACTGGATCATATCGCTAATGTGATTCTAGGCGAGAAGAAATTGGATTATAGTGAATATGGTTCCTTGCATATGTTATACAAACACGACTATCAAAAGTTTGTGGAGTATAATGTAAAAGATGTGGAACTTGTTGATAAGATTGAGGACAAACTTGGTCTAATCGATTTGGTACTTACAATGGCCTATCGTGCTAAGTGTACTCTTGGCGAGACATTGAAGACCGTTGGCATTTGGGATGCTATTCTATATAATGAGTTCAAATCTAGAAAGATTGCTGTACCGCCTAAGACTGATTCACGGTATGATACAATCGAAGGTGGTTATGTAAAAGAACCACAAATAGGTCTTCATGATTGGGTAGTTTCCTTTGATCTAAACTCTCTATATCCACATCTCATTATGCAATACAATATGAGTCCAGAGACTGTAGTAAATGATATTGTATCTGGTGTAGATGTTGACAAACTACTAGAAATGCCTGATTTAGATATACCAAATGATATGTGTCTTACTGCTACAGGACAACTATTTCGTAATGACATAGAAGGTATTATTCCACAGGTTATTCAATCATATTACAATGAAAGAGTTGTTATCAAACAAAAGATGATAGACGCAAAACAGAGATATGAGAAGGAAAAATCTAAAAGTATTGAACGAGAGATATCCATTCTCGACAACAACCAGATGGCTATCAAGATTGCAATGAACTCTTTCTATGGAGCGTTAGCAAATAAATATTTCAGATTTTTTGATCAACGTGTTGCAGAGGCAATAACTGTATCAGGTCAGTATACTATTAGGTGGGCTGAGAAGATTCTTAATGAATATCTAAATAATATATTGAAGACTAACGAAGACTATGTGATTGCGATTGATACCGATTCTGTGTATCTCAACATGGGTCCATTGGTAGAGAAGATACTACCGAATGAGACAAACAAGACAAAGATCGTAGACTTTCTAAACAAAGCATCAGGAGAAATTGAGAAACATCTAGACAAAGGATATCAACAACTTGCTGACTATATGAAAGCGCCACAACAGAAAATGGTGATGAAACGTGAAATCATCGCCGATAAAGCCATCTGGACAGCGAAGAAACGATACATTGCACATGTTTGGGACAGTGAAGGTGTGAGATTTGCAGAACCAAAGTTGAAAGTGACTGGTATTGAAGCCGTTCGTTCTTCTACTCCGCAGATAGTCAAAGAATTGATTATGGATACACTGAAGAAGGTGGTAACTCAAAGTGAAGATGAAGTTCAGAAATGGATTGAAGAGTTACGAGAAAAGTGGATGGATCTAACACCAGAAGAAATCGCCTTCCCCCGTGGTGTATCTGATATGGGTAAGTTCGCTGATAGTGCAAGTCTATATAAATCTGGTACACCAATTCATGTTCGTGCTGCTTTGTTGTACAACGACCAACTGAAAAAACTTAAATTGACTGGTAAGTATGAACAAATTCAATCTGGTAACAAGATGAAGTTTCTTTATCTGAAAATGCCAAATCCCATCATGGAGAATGTTATAGGATTTATAACTGTGTTGCCGAAAGAATTTGAGATAACGCAATACATTGACTATGATACACAGTTTGAGAAAACTTTCTTAGATCCGATTAAGATTATTCTTGACGCAATGGGCTGGAACGCTGAGAAACAAAACAACTTGGAGAATTTCTTTAATGAATAAGAATATTTGGGACGATATGGATATGACCGGATGGACTTCTGGTCTTACAGCCGTTGATGAGGACACATATCGTAAGAAGGTCATTGAAGAAGAAGACTTGGTTAGAGCAGATAAACCCGCTCTTGCTGCTAAAGATGATTTGACATCTCTTGAACAAAGACTTGAAAGAAAGTTAGATAGTTTAAGAAATATGGAAAAAAAAGTTGACACATTACTTAGTTTGATATATGATAATGATGCCATCGTAGAAGAACGAAAGCAACTAGCAGATAGTGTTGCCAATCAGAAAGTAAATGAGATGGCAAAGATTGTTATGCCGCTGCTTTCAAGTTTGTATAGGACACAAAACCAGGAGTATATCCATTGGCCTGGTCGTGGTCCTATCATTGAAAAACAAATGGAAAAAGTTGAAGCCATTATAAATGGATCTTTTTTTGAGGAGAAATAATGTCTGATTTTTTTAAGCAAATCGTGAAGGAACTCAACGATGAAAACACTCATCTTTTATCCGATGGTGGTAATTCTTCTGAGTTTTCTGGGTGGGTTGATACTGGGTGTTTCATTCTTAATGCTCTTATCAGTGGCAGTCTTTACGGCGGTGTGTCAAATAACAAAATTACTGCTCTCGCTGGTGAAGAAGCAACAGGAAAGACTTTCTTTGCTCTAGGAATGGTCAATAACTTTTTACAACAAAACGATCACGCCGGTGTAATCTATTATGATACTGAAGCAGCAGTAACACAGGAGATGATGTCTACTCGTGGTATTGACATTCATCGTATTGTTGTATCTGAACCACAAACAATTCAGCAGTTTCGACATAATGCGTTACAAGTTTTAGAAAGATACACAGAACACAAAAATAATAGACCACCAATGATGATGGTTCTTGATTCTCTCGGTCAACTATCTACAACAAAAGAAATGGAAGATAGTACCGAAGGTAAAGAAACTCGGGATATGACCAAGGCGCAAGTAATTAAGGCTGCGTTTCGTACTCTAGGTCTACGTTTATCTAAAGCGCAGGTTCCGATGATTATTACAAACCATACATATGATGCAGTTGGTTCTTATATACCAACGAAAGTAATGTCTGGCGGTTCTGGTCTAAAGTATACCGCTTCTACAATTCTTTTTCTTTCAAAGAAAAGAGATAAAGATACTGAAAAGGATGAGGGTAATCTAATCAAAGTTAGCACACAAAAGTCACGTTTTACCAAACCAAATAAGACGATTGAAGTACGTCTAAACTATACGACTGGTTTGGATCGTTATTATGGTCTTCTTGACCTTGCCGAGAAGTACGATGTTATCAAGAAGGTATCAACTCGTTATGAGTTTCCTGATGGATCTAAACATTTTGCTAAAGCAATTAATACAGACCCTGAGAAGTTTTTTACAGAAGATGTCATGGAAAGACTAGAACAGGCCGCTGCAAAGGAATTCAAATATGGAGAAGAAAGAGAACTTTTTGGCGGTTATGGAAAAACAGATCAAAGCGAGACGGACGATGCCGAAGATTGATTTTGAAGAATTTTCACAGTATGATGATACCTATGAAATAGCAGATAATCTATATGATGGTAAATCAACCGTACCTATTAAGTTGACAGACGAACGATATAATGGTACAATCATTAGATACAATACAATATCTGTAAAAGAAATCGATGAAAAAGACGAAGCAACTTTGAAATTTGATTTTGATTTCGTAGAAAATCCACACGAATTGACTGAAAATAATATTCATTTCAATAATCATCTTGGTGGAATTTTAGTACATATTATCATCACTGCTTTGAATGAAAAGGAAGAAAATGAGGCTGGAAACACAGATACTGAGTCATCTCATTCACAACGAGAATTATTCGAGGAAAGTTCTTCCATTTCTTAAAGATGAGTATTTCAACGATTTTACAGAAAAAACTCTGTATCGATATATCAAGAAACACGTTGAAGAATACAACACTCTACCGACTGTAGAGATTCTTGGTATCACACTTGACAACGACGATGTAGACGAAAACGACTTTGAGCCATGTATCAAATATCTTTCTCAACTCACAGATCGTGAGATTGATGAACAGTGGCTGACTGACAGGACAGAAGAGTTCTGTCAGCAACGTGCTATTCATAATGCTATCATGAAATCCATTCAAATCATGGATGGTAAAGAGAAGGAGACAAAGGGTGCGATTCCAGAAATTCTTTCTAAAGCTCTCTCTGTCAGTTTTGATAATCACATTGGACATGATTGGTTAGAAGACTTCTCCGATCGTTATGACTTCTATCATAAAATAGAAAATCGTATCGCGTTTGATCTAGACTATCTTAATAGCATCACCAAAGGTGGGCTTCCACAGAAAACTTTAACTTGTATTCTGGCTGGCACTGGTGTCGGAAAATCTCTTGCTATGTGTCACTTTGCTGCTGCTAATTTGATGGATAATCGTAAGGTTCTCTATATCACAATGGAGATGGCAGAAGAACGGATTGCCGAACGCATCGACGCTAATCTTCTAGATGTACCATTGAAAGAACTAGAAGAACTACCTAAAGCATCATATATGAAGAAAGTTGATAAAGTCAGAGATAAGACAGAGGGTAGATTGATTATCAAAGAATATCCTACTGCAACTGCTGGTGTTGGGCATTTTAGACATCTACTGAATGAACTTCGTTTGAAAAGAAACTTTGTTCCAGATATCATGTATGTTGATTATCTCAATATCTGTGCTTCTATGCGATTGAGGTATGGTGCTAATGTCAACAGTTACACTTACATCAAAGCAATCGCTGAAGAGATGAGAGGATTGGCTGTTGAGAAAAACATTCCAATCGTCACCGCAACTCAAACTACACGGTCTGGTTATACAAACTCCGATCCTGGACTCGAAGATACATCCGAGTCTTTTGGTCTACCTGCTACCGTCGATTTGATGTTTGCTTTGGTGACTAGCGAAGAGTTAGAAAATCTCAATCAGATTATGGTCAAACAGTTGAAGAATCGTTTCAACGATCCAACAGATAAAAAAAGATTTGTTGTAGGGGTTGACAGAGGTAAGATGAGATTATATGATGTAGAACAATCAGCACAGGAGGAAATAATTGATGATCGACCGATAATGGATAACACTGACTTTGGTGACAGATACGAAAACGATTTCAAGAAAAAATTCGCAGCATTGAGGTGAAAGATGTATATTTTTGAAGGATATCCGATTGAAGATGGAAAGAAACCACATTATGGAATTCGTGAATTTGATGGTATCATTAACGAAGAGAGGGTTATTGCATTGGGTAACGATGAAAAAAGATTGAAAAAGATTTTTCGGAATCTAAAACGAGGTGGTGGATTTGATACTATGACACCAAAATTTTTTGGATATGTAAAAATTTGTCTTGACAAAAAAACCTGTTTATAGTATTATAAAATGATATATATATCTAAAGGAGAATTTACCATGTACGATGCAGTTCTCAAAGAGATAAGAGAAGCTTTAAAACGGGGAGGAGACGATTTTGATATCATTGAACGTGCTTCAATTCGTTCTCAAACACCTCGTATGAAGATTAAGGCTATCTATGATCGTATTAAAGTAGATGATCAACGTGAGGCATCCTAATCCACACTCCCGCCATATGGATGCCTCAAGGTGCCCGACTGGATTTTTTTCTGGTCGGGCACATTTTTTTGTTGACAAAAAATAAAATCTCTGGTAGGATATAAACATGATGAACGAGAGAGCGAATCAAATGTATCAGATCGATATGACCACTCTTGAAGCTAAGTTTGCTTTGTTCAATGCGATTCATTTCGGTGGTGAATTAGAAGTAGACGAGTTTTGGATTGATGATTCGGACGACGATTTTTGCGGCGTTGATGACGTAGATGGTGTGATTGTCATCGGTATGTGTAAGGAATATGATGACGAATTTCAGTTCGATTGTCTCCTCGCCCATGAAATGACTCATATTTGGCAGATTCAGAATGGTTATGATGGTGGACATGATGGTGAATTTCTGGTTGTCGCTAAACGGCTCGAAAAAAGCGGTCTTTATATCATCTAACGAAGGAGTGAATGAGATGACTACTTTTGATTTTGGCAACGGCCTGGTCTCCGCCCACCAACATCCTAACGGTGGTGGATGGGTCGCTGATACCGCCACTGTTTCTGAGACCGCCTATGTTGGGCCTAACGCTTGGGTGTCTGATGACGCTGTGGTGTCTGGTAACGCTCGGGTGACTGGTAACGCTAAGGTGTATGGTTACGCTGAGGTGTCTGATAATGCTGTGGTGTCTGGTCGCGTTGTGGTGTCTGGTCGCGCTATGGTGTCTGGTTACGCTGTGGTGACTGGTTACGCTAAGGTGTCTGGTCGCGCTGTGGTGTCTGATGACGCTGTGGTGTTTGATAACGCTCGGGTGTTTGGTAACGCTTGATAATGGATGAAGGAGTGAATGAAATGCTACAAGTTAATGATACAGTTGTTCTTACAGCCAAGACACGCCATGGTAAAAACCGTATTCAGCAACATGGTGACCGTTGGCTTGTCGAAGAAGTGCGTGGTCCTAGTATGATGTTGCGTAGTGAAAATAAAACATTTAAACTGGGCGACAAATTTATACATGATGGTCGTTGGGTAGAATTACAAAATGACCCAAACTTTGACTGGGTAAAAGGAGTCTAAAATGAAC
>Ga0208160_1001065_pt1 | contig 12020 bp, 5 predicted proteins | sample CB_VirMetaG_FD_184536 | JGI IMG/M metagenome (GOLD analysis project Ga0208160, IMG submission 184536) | Freshwater to marine saline gradient viral communities from Chesapeake Bay - CB_1504_1 Viral MetaG (SPAdes) (version 4) | ecosystem: Environmental > Aquatic > Marine > Coastal | place: USA... | reverse complement strand
TATTCAACTTACAATCAATTCAGGTATTGATAAAGGAGATGACGAAACTAATGAGTTTGTTCCGGGAGTAGGTTCTCAATTAACTGCTGTTAATGACAGTATAAATTATTGGCAGTTTTATAGAAACCCAACTACTAATCAACTTACTATTAGTTGGAGTAGTACAAATAGTTGCACGGGTATTAATTATAAGTATTCACGTAGAATTTATATCACAGCAAACATTGAAGTGTTTCGTGCAGAAAATACATTAATTTTCGAAACAGAACCTTCTGATGCTTTGCCTGATGTATTTTTTGAGAACGAACTATCATTTTCTATTGATTCTGATGGTAATCATTCAGGTAATATTCAAAATCAAAATATAGTAGCAGGTACTGCCGGTATAATTGACACTATGTTTTTTAATTGTTATTCTTTTGGAAATGGAGCAGAAAGTTACAAGATACGTGATTCTATTCTAGGAAGGTCTTTTAGTTTTGGAGAAAGAGTAACTACCGTTGCTGCTCAAGACTATAAAGTTGCTGATAGGTTTTCTGATATTACCTATAGTGGTGTTTATAATGGGGAGTCAAATATCAACAAATTAAACGAATTTAATTCGGGGTTATCTAACTTTAAGCGTTGCGAAGCTTCGTTTGGGGAAATACAATTGTTAGATGGTAGAAATACAGATATTCTTTGTTTACAAGAGGATAAAATATCTTACGTTTTAGCGGAGAAAAACTTATTGTCAGATGCAAGTGCCGGTGGTATAATTACAGCTACTCCTGAGGTCTTAGGAACGCAAATAGCACGTACTGAAAAGTACGGTATTAGTTTCAACCCTGAGAGCTACGTTCAATGGGGATTTGATAGATTTTTTGCAGATGCAAAACGCGGGGCTGTTATTCAATTAAAAGGTGGGGATTCTCAAAATGAACAATTAATAGCAGTATCTGAACAAAATATGAGAACTTGGTTTAGAGATAAATTCAATTCATCATTTAACTATCAAAAACTCGGGGGTTTTGACCCTTATATGAATGAGTATGTGTTGTCTATGAACGACCAAGAACTCCCTTTAAATCCTCAATGTTTGAAATGCGGTATTAATCAAACATTTACATTATCTATAGCAGATGAAAAATCTAAAGAAGTAGTATATTGTGTCGATTTAGGGCCTCTTGTAGGTATTACTGAAATAAGTTGGGATTTTATTAGTATTGAATCAGGAACAGGAGGGTTAAATGTATCTGTAGAATACAATGGAGTTGTAACTACTTCAGGGTATACAAATATTCCGGGGAATTTATTTTTTGATAAAAACAATGTATCTGTAGAAACTGCAACAATTACTCTTGAGTACAACTTAGATATGGTTGTAAATGTTCTTGCGGACTGTTGTAATGCAGAACCAATGACTATAGTTGAAGTTGTTTTAACAAATGATTCAGAATCAGGTCAAACCATACATACTCAATACAGATATATAGACGGAGCATTTATTGGACCTCTTCTTTCTAACTTAGTTTTATTCTCAAGCGGAACAGCAAGTCCTCTTGTATCAAGATATAATACAGTATCAGGATTTGTTGGGGCAGGCGGCTTCCCTCCTGAAGGAAGTACTATGAGATTGTATTCAAACGCAATAGTTCCTGACAATTATGTGTTTAACATAGCTCAAGATAAATTTAGATATTTAAGAAGCGGTGTATTATACAACAACAACGATATTGATATTAATTCTTTATTAGGCGTTTCCACAGTTGCTACTCCTAATTCAGGCTCAGCCCCTTTGTACTATGTTGACTTTACGGTTCCTGCAAGTTCATTTGGAGAATACCTTTACTTGATTTGGGATTTAAGAGATGCTATACCTGCTGAATTATGTTTTGGAGGAACTATTAGTGATTCTTGTTGTGATTGTGTTCCGGGTAGTTACTATTTGAACGCGTCATTCCCTACAGCAACCTCTATATTTAATGACGTTAATTTATCTATTCCTGCAACAAATGGATTTTATTCAACAGGTGGAATTGTTAGAGAATTAGTTGACGGTGTGTTATTACCTCAGCAACCTTGTAGTTCTTGTGGAGTTGAAGTATCTTTGTGTTTTGGAACAAGTGCAATTGACGTATGTTGCAGTTGTGACTTAATATGTACAACTCCTTACAATCTTTATCAAGTAACAAATAATGAAGCCTTTGATACAACGCTTTATTTTTATGACTCGTATGGAATATTGACAAGTTTACCATTATCAGCCTCTGCAATAGGAGTATTTTATTGCTCTATTGGAACTCCTTTTGCAGATACAAGTATATCTATTATCGACATAAAATGCGAATGTATAACATAATTTAATTAAATAATATGGCAATAAATGCACCTTACTTTCTAGATGCCGCTGACTTAGATTTAGCTACATCAATATATTTAGATTTAGCACTAACACTCGTAGCTCCTGATGGATTCTATGGAGATGGAACAATAACAAGAGAGCAGTCATCAGGAATACTTTTGGCTGCTGAGTCTTGTGCAACTTGCGGTGTTCCTTGTGGTGCTTCCGTAAGTGGCTCAGGAGGTCAAGGCATTTATCAAGTAAATTTAAATACAGGAACTCTTGACACAGGAGCTATAATAATTAGATTTGACCCTTTTAATTTCCCTGATGGTGTTAGAGCAACTTATGATGGAGTTGTATATAATAAATTATCATCTCCTATAGATGGCTTGCATCAAAGTACAACTCCCGGAAATTTCACAGTTGCAGGAGAAGTAGCCGGAGATTGTGGATTGTCAGGAAATACTACGACTCTTCCATCATTAGTTGAGTATCTTTATGACGGAACTTCGTTTGTTGCGACAGGAAATACTCAATCAATTACCGTGCTTCCCGGAGACGTTTCGTTAGGAGCTCCCCCCGGTTTTTGTGTTTTAGTAATACCAAAGCCTTCAGGAACTCCTAACAATGTGTTTCTTGAAATGCTTGGGCCTTGTGGAGGAACTGCTTGGGATTTAAAAGCCGCTTGCCCATTGGCGTTGCCTGTATTTAATTCTTCTAATGTATTTGCAACTTCATCAATCCCTTGTGTTACCGCTTATGCTAATACTTTTTATTTTGCAAAGGTTCACACAGCATTAGATACGTTTATTGGATTGTATGATTATGTATTTGTAGATGCTAATGGACAGTTTACAGTTCCTGATGGGTTTTATCTTGTGGACAATACAGCAATACCAAATAGCGTGATAGAAGTAGTTAATGGAATAGTAGTAGGAATAACAAATTGCGTTTAATATTATGAATTATACATTATCATATAGCGAAGGAGTTGCCGGATGGGTATCTTTCTATTCTTATTATCCTGATTGGATGATTGGAATGAACAATTATTTTTACACCTTTAAGGGTGGTAATATTTACAAGCATAATGTAAATGCTTCACGCAATACATTTTATCAGCCTTGGTGGACTCAGTTTGGTCAACCTGCAAATGCGTTTACACCAACATCTATTCAAACGGTATTTAATAATGCTGCTCTTGAAAATAAATTATTTAAAACCTTAAATATAGAAGGAGATGCTCCTTGGGGTGCTACTTTAGAGACTGATTTACAGTTTTCAGGATTCATAGACCAATCTTGGTTTTCTAAAAAAGAAGCATCTTATTTTGCATTTGTTAGGAATAATAGCATTGGAGAATTTGCTCTTAGAAGTTTGAACGGTATAGGAAATAGTTTAACGGTCATAGGTGCAGGTACCAATATCGCCCAAGTTAACTTTAGCATAAACCCATTAGTATCTATAGGAAATATTATAAGCATTGGAGACTATGTTTATTTCGGAACAAATGCTCAATTTGCAGGAACTGTAGTTGATGTTATAGTCGATTATCCGGCAGGTATAAATAGAATAATTGTAAATAACAATATGTTGTCTCCGCTAACTATCCCAATACCGGGGAATGTTAATTATTTCTTATACGTTAAAAATTCTGTAGCTGAGTCTCACGGAGTTTTAGGGCACTATTGTACAACTACATTATCTAATAGTTACAATAGTAAAATTGAGTTATTTGCAGTTGAAGCTAATGTAATGAAAAGTTTCCCTTAAATTTAATATCTTTGTATCAATATGGAATTAGAAATCAGACCTCTTAACGAAAATGATTATCAAGAAATCCTTGTAGAATGGTGGAAACAATGGAATTGGGAGCCACCGGCTAAGGACTTTTTGCCTGAAGATGGTAAGGGTGGAGTTATAGTTTATGATGGAGCTATACCAATTTGTGCGGGATTTATATACGTTACAAATTCAAAAGTGGCTTGGGTAGATTGGATTATATCTAACAAAGAGTATAGAATAAAAGATAAAAGAAGAGAGGCAATTAAATTATTAATAGAGTCTCTTACTAATATTTGCAAAAATACAGGAAGTAAATACGGTTACGCATTGATTAAAAATCCAAGTTTAGTCCAAACTTATAAAGACCTTGGGTGGTCTAAGGGAGAAGGGTATACAAGTGAAATGATAAAAATATTATAATATGGGAGTAGCAACAGCAGTAGCAATAGGAGGATTGGCTCTTTCGGCAGGTACAACAGCAATGTCGTTTGCTCAGGCAGGAGAACAAAAATCCAAACAAAGAGCAGCAGAAGCAGCAGCTTCAGCGGCAATGGAAGAAGCTAAGAAAAAATTGTCAATAAACTATACCGATGAATTAGCGGTTAATAAAGAACCTTATGAACTCCAAAGGGAAGCTATGCTTTCTCAAGGAGCTTTAGCTATTCAAGCAGGTCAAGAATCTGAAAGAGGAGCAGCTGCTACAGCAGGTAGAGTTCAAATGGCTCAGAACGAAGCTCAAGCAGGTATAAGAACGGCTATGGGGGCTGAAATGACAGACATACAAAAACAACAAATTGCAGAACAAAGTAGATTGAGAGATTTAGGTGTTCAATTAGATTTAGGAGAAGTTGAAGGTCAACAGATGATGGCGGCTAATGCCGAACAAGCAGCTACAGCAGCTACAGCTCAAGGTATTCAAGGACTCGTATCAACAGCTCAACAAGGGTTGAATATGATGCCTTTATACTTTAAAGATAAAGCTCCTATTCCTACAGAAACGACTTCAACTAGCCAAGTAAATTCAACTGCCGCTAAATATAGCGGGTCAAGTTTTACTCCAATGGATACATCTCTTAATACGTTAGGATACGCACCTAAATATAGCGGGACAAGTGGAGTTATTCCTCAAACTGCTCCTCAATTTGGAGGAACATTTAGTACAGGAAACCAACCTATGTTCCCGCAATACGATGCTTTTGGAAATATAATAAGATAAAAAAATATAGATTATGCCTTTAGGATATAAATATGTAGAACGGACAGCAGACTCTCAAATAAATTGGGCTGAGGTTGGTAGAGAAGCAAGTGGAATGCTTTTGGAAGTAAATCGTGTACGCGAAGAAAAGAAAGAAGCATACAATCAGGCTACTCGTGAGGAGATGAATAATATTATGAACGCTCCTCAAGGCGAAAATCAAGATGCTAATGGCTTTATAAATAACTATGCTCACGATATGATTAATCAGATGAAGATTGATGAGGATTTATTTAAAAGAGGTATGCTAAAAGAAAGAGAATATACTCTAAAGAGACAAAATAATATGGATGGAACAAAAAGTTTGTTTGAAATCCAAAAATTATACCAACAAAAGTACAAGGAGAAAATGGACGGTGTTATGTCGGGCAAACTGCAAGCTATGAATATTTTCAATATGGGTATGGTAGAAGGTTACGGAGATTTTAATAATTCAAAAGCAACCATTTCTGCTGATGGAACTGTGGGAATTGGTTTAATGGAGAATAAAATGATTGATGGAAAAATGGTTCGTGTTCTTTCTACAAACATAGCACCTGTAAATGTTATTAAAGGTAAAATTATGCACGACATTCCTACATTTGATGTCGATAAAGCAACAACTAATACAGTAGCCAACTTTGGCTCTCGTAAAGACATATTATATAAAGCAGCTACTTTATCAGGAGCAGGAACTATAACTGAACTTATGGGACCTGACTTCTTAGCAACATTGGAAGACCCTGTTGACCAAAAAATAGTGTCCGATATGAATACCGCTATTAATGACCAAGTAGATAGCTTTTTGTCTCCATATAATTTAAGTTCAGTAATGACTGAAAATTTAGGAAAATATAATGCTCAGTCTTTTACGTTTGATAAAGACGAAGCAGATAAAGACCCAAACAAAATACTTGTAAAAGTTGACCCGAATACTCAAATGACTACTCTTGATGATAAAGGTAAAAACTACGCAGCACAAAAGAAAGAAGCTGCTGAGTGGGTAAAAAGAGATATATTGAGAAAGATGGACCAAGAGAGAGGTATTAAGACAACTAATCAAAACCAATTGCAAGAGAAAAGACCTAAGACCGGAGGAGAATATGCAAGGGAAGATGAAGCGTCAGACGCTAAAGAGTTTGCAAGACAACTTGTAAATCTTACCGTAGGAGATGCTAATAAATTAAAAAATTCATTACCTTATTTTCAATCATTGCTTGAAGATGAAAAAGGAGAAGCTACAGGGTACATAACAACTACTACGGAAGGAGTACAAATAAAAATGAAAAGTGGAGAAACTAAACTATATAAATATAAAGAAGATGGTCAACTTGCAAATCCTAAAGCATTACAAAGACAATTAGTTACAGCTTTAAATACACGTGGTTTAAATGATGAGATGATTGGTAGAGCACTTGATAAATTTACAGACCCTAAAGCTAAATTAAATACAACTACTCAAGCGTCAGGATATGAGAGAAATGTAGCGCAAGAGGTTAATAATAAATTAGGAATAATAGAATCTTCTGATTTCAATAATAAAGATAATGAAGCTACTGCTAAAAAATTATCAGGAATGTTTTCTTCTTATAACTCATTAAACCCTACTACCCCAATTACAATGGAAAGAGGAACAGGAGGGTTTAATGATATAACAATTAGAAAGGAAGGCGCGCCTGATTTAATTCTTAATACAAACGAAACTACCAAAATTGCAGAAGATATGGTTGGTAGTATTCAAACTTGGGTTAATACGTATTTAAAACCTGATGATTTCTTAGGAACTAAGAAAAAGGGAGCTAAAAAAATAGCAGCAAAAAAGGGAACAATAAAAGGTGGGGTAACAAGATAAAAAATAAATTATGCCGGATTTAAGACAAGCGTTAAAAGATTTCGTAGCTACCTCAAATAGCGGAAAGTATTCAGATGAAGCAACTTTATTATCTAAATTTCCTGAATTAAAAGGATATGATATTCAATCATTAAAAGATTTCGTAGCTACCTCAAATAGCGGAAAATACCTTAGTGAAGATGAAGTGTTCTCAAAGTTTCCCGAATTTAATATAGGGAAAAATACTGCTGTAAAAAAAAAAGATTCTTTGGAGTCAGCCACACAACGAACACAAGGTCAAGATACTACGGGATTACCTGTGGAAGATGGTTTATCGGCTACGCAGTTACCTCCTAAAAGGAAATCTAAGCAAGAGTTATCAGAGCACGAATATTACAAAGACCCTAGTTTTGAAGATAACGCATTAAAGAAAGCTGCAAATTGGATAGGTGGTATTCAATCTTATGCCGCTAATAGCGTAATTTCTTTTGCAGATAATGTTATTGTTAGTGCGAGAAAAAGTTTGCAAGAAGAAGGTTTCTTTGATGATGATATTCCCGATACCGATACCCCTATTACTGATGCTATGAAAAAGAAAGTGTCTTCTAAAAAAGGAGAGACGCTTTCTTTGGACCCTAAATATAGCAAACCTCAGAGTGATGGAGGACCTATGGACCCAACTAATTTAATTAAAGGAGCTGCTGAAATCGGTTTAAAAATAATAAATTCAACATTACCTCAAGACCAAAAAAATATTATTATAGCTGCGTTAAATTTAGGTTCTGCAAATGCAAAAAGTGCTATGAGGAGGATTGATACTTATCAAGAAAAATCTCACTCAAGAGATAACTTGCCTTCTAAGGTAATAGGAGGTATAGTAGGTATGGTTCCTGACTTAATGGTAGCCGGAGCTATGAAAAATCCATCGGCAGCGGAAGGTAGATTAGCGAAATGGGGGGCTGAGGTATCAAAAGATGCAAAACCTTTAATTCAAAAATACGTTCCTAAAGTAGCTAAATTTGTAGAAGAAGCGGTAAAAGCTCCGTTTACTAAAATAATGGCAGGTAAAGGGATTGTAGCAGGTGTAGCTAATGCAAAAGAAGGAGAGGATATAATAGAAGCAGGTTTTGAAGGTGGTATAGAAGGAGCCGCTGAAGGTGTTTATATGCACGCTCTTGGAGTTGCGGCAGGAAAATCTATGCCTATTATAGCAAAACAAATATCAAGAACAGGAATGAATAGTGCGTTTGCTACGGCAATAGCTAATCCACTTGCAAATGCAGGAGTTTTTACTACAGCAAAAGCATTAAGAACAGGTATAGAGGAGCAAAGATTAATATCAGGAGAAGAAGCTATTATGGAAGCCGGAACCGGGATTGGATTTAGTTTACTTCACGCGGGTAGTTTATATAAGAATCATAGAGAACTTAATCATTACTACGATAACACATTAAAAACAGACCCATTAGAATCACTTGGAAGAGTTATCAATGAAACCAAGGATAATTTAGAATTGGTATATAATCCTGACTTGACTGAAACACAAGTAAAGGATTTAGAAAGCGCAAGAGATGAATTGAAAGTTGCTATTATAAAAGAACCTGATTTGAATAACAAAAAGTTATTAGGAGATGAGGCTTTGAAAATTCAAAATCAATTAGATGCGCACTCTGCCGTTAAAGGAATTGTAGAAAATAAAGATGCTCTTATTGAGGCGATAAACAGTAATGAAAATTTATCTGAAGAAGTTAAATCTCAAAAAACTAAAAAAGTTGCTGCTATTGCAGACTATTTTGACACATCAGAGTTTGGTTTAAAGAAAAAAGAACTTGATACTAAGATTGATGAAGCTCAGAAAAAATTAGATGACGTATCTTTAGGGTTTACTAATCTAACAAGAGCATCTGATAGAGCACAAGCAAATAAAACAATAGAACAAAGGAGAGCAGAATTAGAAAGCTTAAACAATGAATTAAACAACTTAATAGATAGTAAAGATGCCGTTCAAAAGCAAACAACAGATGAAAGCGTGTTACGCACAGAACAACCCGAATTGGGATTGCAAGGAGTGGGCGAAGGAAACGCCAAACCTATCGAAATTACCGCAGAAGAAACTATCATTAATGCGAAACAGAAAGAATTAAATTCTATTAGAACCGACAGCAGATTTGAAACAAGAGCTGAGGAGGATGCTTTTTATGAAGAGAGCAATAAGATTGATAGAATGAGGATGGATTTAAACGAAGAAAGAGATACTGAGTTTGAAAAAGCAGAAACAGATGCGGAAAAATTAGAAATTAATAAAAAATACGCCCAAAAACTTTCCGATTTAACACAATCACGTACATTAAGATTAAAATCTCCTCTTGAAACTGAACAAGGCAAGGCAGAAGTAAAAGCAGAAAGAGATGCTGTAATAGCTAAATATGATGACCAATTAAAATCTTTAGAAAAACCTGAAGGAGTTACCACAGAAAAAGAAATCGCTGATGCGAAACCGGAAGAAGTAACTCCTACTGAAGTTAAAGCTGAGGCATCTCCTGTTGAAGAGGTAAAAGACCTTCTTGATTTAGACACTAAAGATAAGACAAGTCTTAAAAGAGTGTCTGATTACTTGGATAGGTTGGATAAATCATTGGATATAAATCCTAATGAACTTAATGACGTAACAAGAGTTATGGCTGTAGGAACGGCTAAGGCTGTCATAAAAACGCTGAAAGCTTTAGTTGATGCAGGTGTGACGTTGCAGGAAGCTATTAAGATGGCATCAGCAGCTCATAAAGTAAAAGAAGAACAAATAGTTGATGCTTTAGATATTGTGTCTAAAATCAACGAAAACAAAAGCGAGGGTCTATCTGAGTTTGAATTGAAAGGATACAATAAGTTATCCAAGGTTATAGATAGCGCAATTTCAAATGGTAAGACGATAGATAATATACTGAACTATATGAATGATTCAGAAGTATATAAACGCGCCTCAGATGTACAAAAAGAACTATTGGTTCGTGATGTACGCAAAAGATTTGGTTTAAGAGAAAAGTCAGCTCCATCAGTAGCAAAGTTGTTTGGTAAATTGAAAGATGTTACCAAGATAACTATGAGTGAAATGAAGTTAATTCATAACGACATTAAAATGCAAAACTTGGGCGCCAAACAAGTTATCAAAACATTTAATGAAAAGAAAGCAGAGCTTACAGAAGTTACTGATGAATTAGTTAAGCAAGGTAAAATAACAGTTCAACAAGCGTCAAATGTTGTTAAAAGATTTGCAAAAGTAAACCTTCTTAGCGAAACATCTGTAAGTAGATTTACAGAGTATATGGCTAAGGTTTTCAATAAGGCTGACTACGCAAAGAAATTAAACGATGGTAAGGTATTTAAAAAATCCATTTCCAAACTTTCAAAAGATAAAGACAGAAATGTTAACTTAACTGAGTTAGGAAAGAAATTTGCTAAGATAGACCCATCAATGGTAGAAAACATTGATGAATACAATAGTATTGCCGCTCAAGTAAAAGAGGCTGTTAAAGGTTCTACAAAAAGACTTGAGAAAATTAATTGGGCAGGAACAGTTAAGATTGAAGATGTAGCCAAATACATAGACAAAACGATTGAAGCTCAAGATTTAAAACTTAGAGAAGAAAAGATTGCTGAATTGCAAGATTTATTAGGAGTTGATGCTAAAGACTTTAGTGCCGAAGAGATTGACGAATTATTGAAGACAGATAAGAAAATGACTAAAGACAATAGCGCTATAGCAAAAGCCACTATTGAAAAGGGTTTTGATACTTATTCTACAATGATAAAAGAGGCAATTGAAACAGGAAAAGACCCATTTACAGGAGAAGATGTTTCTTACAAACCAAGTGATGTAGAAATTGTAAAACAGTTTATGGATATGGACCTTGGAAGACTTACTGACAAACAAGCTCTTGCAGCTGCCGATGCCTTGCATAATTTCTTGGTAAATGAATCTACAGCTAATATGGAGAATGTATTGCGACAATACAAAGGACCTCTTAATGCAAAAGAGTTTTTAACAACAGGTGGTAAAAAAGGAACAGGGAGAGTCGCTAAAGCATTAAAAAAATATTTTAGTAAAGATTTGGGTAATTTTTTAACTCGAAAAGGAACTCCTATGGGAGGAGTGTTTACTAAATTATTTAAAGGCGTTGAAGCAGGTTCTGATTTTGCAAGATTATCAGGTTTTACTGAAATACAAAAAGGTAAGAATTACGCTTTAACAGCAGTTAAAAATATATCAAACGATTATATTAAACAATTCTTCGATAAAAAAGCTAATGGAGAAAAATTTAATACTGCATATAATGAAGCAGAAAGAGGAATAGTTGCTGACTTAAGAAGGTCAACACCGGGGGATGAAACTGCAGAGTTTAAAAGAAGAGTTAAGATATTAGATGAATCTATAAAAGAACTTGAAAAAGGAACTCCTGAAGAAGTTAAAAAAGCAGAGTTATATCAAAAAGTTTATGATAAAGTAGTTGAAGGTTCTAAAGACTTATCAGATGTAGAATCTAAAACTGATAAATTAAACTTAGATGCAATTGAGTTTTGGCAAAAACAACACGAACTTTATTTTGATGATTTAGCTAATTATATGCTAAATGTACATAATACTGTGTTAGAAAAGGGTGTTAACTATTCTTCTCCTGATAGGTATGCAAAACTTACTGAAGAAGCTCCTGCTAAATTATTAGATACTGAAGCTATGTATGGTGCAGGTGGCGAACATTTGTACAAAAAAGAGGCAAGTGGCTTAATGAAGGCACAGTATCCTGAAAATTTACCTGAAGGAAGATACCGTGATTATTCTTTTGATAAGA
>Ga0208160_1001064_pt1 | contig 12024 bp, 1 predicted proteins | sample CB_VirMetaG_FD_184536 | JGI IMG/M metagenome (GOLD analysis project Ga0208160, IMG submission 184536) | Freshwater to marine saline gradient viral communities from Chesapeake Bay - CB_1504_1 Viral MetaG (SPAdes) (version 4) | ecosystem: Environmental > Aquatic > Marine > Coastal | place: USA... | reverse complement strand
TAGGTCGTGCTGCTGGTGGAAGTATTCCAAGATTTGTAGGTGGAGGAAAAACTGGTGGAGGAACAACTAGCGGTGGCGAAATTGCTGGTGCTGGTGTTGGTCTTATTTTTGCATTACAAAATTTGACAGCAAGTTTAGGGGAAGGCTCTGAAACTTTAAGTTTCTTTACCAATAGTATTGGTACTGCTGCTTTTGCCATTCAGGGTCTTGGTTTAAATTTCAAAGATCTTGGAGGTATTCAGAAAAAACTTGGAAATGCTTTAGGTAATATCCCCGGAGTCGCAAGTGGTGCTGGAGATAGATTAGATATAGCAAAAAGATTTAAGTTAGGTGGTGCTGGTAGAATCAGGGCATTTGGGGGTGTTGGTGGAACTGCCGCAGCAGGTGCTGGTGCTGCTCTTGCAGGTGCTGCGATTGGAAAGATTATTGGAGATATAGCTGGTCCGCTTATTGCTGATGAGGTAGCTGGTAAGCAGCAAGAAGTTCTAGGCGTAAAGGGTAGTGCTACAACTGGACAGGCAAAGTTGAGAGGGTCTGTTGAAGGAGGAGTCAAGGGTGCAGCAACTGGTATAGGTGCAGGTGCTGGTCTTGGTTTTGTATTAGGTGGTCCTGTCGGTGCTGCTATTGGTGCTGCTATTGGTGGAGTAGCAGGTTCTATAATAGGCTCAGAAATCGGTGCTGCCAATGCTGTTTATCAGCAGGAAGTATTTAACGCTGCAAAAGCATTTAAGGGGGCTAGTGATGATGTTAAAAACTCATTACAGGCCATAAGTCAAGAAGCTACTACTACAGGATTTGCTAAACTTGCAAAAGATCTTGACAATCAAAATGTAAAGTTTGGTTCTGCTGTTGATAAATTTAACAATAAGTTTTCAAATGAGATTACTCTTGCTGGAGAATCATTATCTTTCCTTAGATCTGTTACGGGTCAAACTGCTGAAAACGGTTCTACATTTTTCGATGGATTAGATAGTTTCTTTGGTACTTCGTTGAGTGCTGCTAATCAAGCCAAGCAAAACAGTATTAAGGCTTTTGCAGAAGCTGGTAAGTTATTTAATCCAGAGCAGTTACAGGGCTTAAAAGATTCTCTGAATACTGGACTAGAGAAGTTTTTTGCTGAAACTGATTTTTCTGGCATCGAAGGTTTGGATGAGGCTAGTGCTTCTGCGGCAGATAAGTTGCAAGCCGCTGCCGATGCAGGTAATCAACTAGCACAAAGTTTAATTAGGTTGCAAGACGAAACAGTTAGACAAACATTGATTGCACAGCAACAGCAATTGTCTCAAGGTAATGCACAGCAAAGAGCAGCAGGACAGGCATTAAATCCACTTATTATTGATCCTTCTATTTTTAGGGATGGAACAAGATTTAATCAATTTATACAAGATACTAATGCGTCAATTAACGATTCTGTTTCGGTTACTCAACGCTGGTATACCGATGTTTTAACTTTAAATAGACAGATTCAGGAAGCAAGAGATGGCTCTATTGGATATGCTGAAGATCTAAAAGAACAGATTGATGCACAAAATGCAGCGGCAGAGGCAGCGGGTAACTATCAAAAGGCTATTAATAGTGTTACTAAGGAATTAAATTTAGTTATCAAACAGCTAAATGAAGGTATAGCAAATTTAAATTTTGCTGCTTCTCAATCATCTAGTGGATTATCTACGCTAGAAGCTAATATTAGTTCTATTAATGCCGGAACGGGTGCATTCCAACTTCAGTCATTTACAAATCCATTTGAAGGAACAAGTGATGCTGCTAAAGCAGAGGCTAATAGATTCTTTGATTTTATCGGTGCCAATTTTAGTGAAGCTGGTGCTGAAGGTTTAAGGAATTTTAATGAGTTCAGAACATTACTTCCACAATTGGTTGAAGAAACAGTGCAGGCAGCTAATGCTGGTGAATTTGGGAAAGAGCCAACAGGACCACAGCTTTTGTCAGATTTACAAGATAGATTAAGTCAGAGAGGATTCGCGTTACCTCAAGGAATATCAGACTTTTTAGAGAGTGGGGCTAGTGAGCAGGGAACTGGTGAGTCACAAGTATTACCCGCAGCAAGATTACAAGAGTTGACAGAGGCTGGTCAAATTGGTAAGGTTCTAGGAGGGTCTTTTGATGCTGCACAAAAAGCTGTAGATAATTATGTAGATAAAGCAAATCAGTTGATTAAGCAGTCAGAGACAGAAATTAAGATTAATGTTGAACAGCTTAAAATTCAAAGAGAGTTTAGAAAAACACTGACAGATTTAAATAGTGCAGCTAAGGTAAGAGAGCAAAAAATCCTAGAGGGTAGTGTTGCAGGTGCCAGAGGTAGAGCCGATACTATTGCTAGTGCAGAAGCAAATGTTCGTGCTAAATCAAGAGCTATTGGAGGCTCTAGTAATGTTGACGAATTATTGGGTAGAAGAGGCACTGCATTACAAGAACAACAAGAATTAGCGAATCAGTTTAAAACTGGTGCTATTACCCTAGAACAATATAAGAAGAAGCAAATTGAACTAAATAATGAGATAGCAAGTACAACAGAATCATTAAACTTCTTGGCTACTGAAACTGAGACTTTCAGTGCTATTTTAGAACAGGCAGGTAAGATCACATCTGATATTGGTTCTATTGAAGGAGGACTAGAAAAAGCTATAAAAGCTATTGCCGAAGGAGATGTTGGTGCTCAACAAGAACTTATTACAGAGCAATCTGCCCTCTTTAAGTCTTTACAGGGATTAGCTAGTCCTCAAGAAGCCTTAATAGCAATTCAGGCATTGGGTAAAGAAGAAAATAGGGCGTTGATAGATGCTATTACAGGTAGGCAAGATGCTGGTGCAGATCTAAGGCAGGGTTTACTTAGACAATTAGGTGGATTAATTGCCTCTGGTAATACTCCAGTAGCTGCCGCTGTTGCAAATCAATTAGCAGCATTAGCAGCATTAGAGGCCCAGCAAAAAGCATTAGCAGATCAAGCAAGGGAAGTTCAAGAAAGACAGGCGAAAGCGGCTGAAGGAATACAGCAGCAAAATAATAGGAGCATTATACCCCTATTAGCTCAGATCTCTAAAAATAACCAAACTTTTGAAAAAGAATTTAATACTGCCGTAAATAATTTTAGTGCTGCGATTACGAAGTTTGTTAATACTCCTCCACCAGTAGCGTTATTGAATGCTCCTGAAATTGAACAAAATACTGCCGATACAGCAACAGAACTTGCCCAGCTTAATGGTTTCACTCCAACATTAGCAACAGAGATGGAACAGGTTCGCACTAGCTATTTAACAAATACATCACCATGGGTTGCTGAAAGAGAAAGACAGTTAAATGAACTGATCAAACAGGCAACAGATGCTAACTCGACTCCTAAACAAGGAGCAGAGGCACAGCAGCAGGTAGACACAGCTAGCTTTGCCGAACTTGAAAGAATTATTACCGCATCTGCATCAATAACAGGGTCGCAAACACCATCTGGTCGTCCTTTTGACATTTTAAATGCTGAAGGTAAAATAGACGTAAGAGAATTGCAAAGATTTTTAACAGAAATTGAAAGAACGCCAGAAAAGTTTAAAGAGCTAGAAAAGGCTGTACAGGCTTTTAATGATTCAGTTGATATAAATATAAATCAGCGTCAAAACCCAGTTTCTTCAAGAAATAGAGAGGTGACGAGTCCAGCACAAAGTAGTCCTACTACATTTGGAGGAAAATCAACAATAACGGGCTTTGCTCAGGGTGGCTCAATATTCCAACCTCGCGGTACTGATACCGTCCCAGCCATGCTTACTCCCGGTGAGTTTGTCATTAAAAAATCTTCTGTTGATCAATACGGTCCCGGTGCAATGCAAGCTGTTAATCAAGGAAAGGCACAAATTTTTGCAGCAAGTGGTGGAAGAGTTGGTAAGGGAGTATTATACAGAGTAAATGGTGGAGACACAGATGGTGGTGGTACTATTGGAGATTTTATTGATCCAGAGTTCTATGGTTTTAATTTTGATACAACACCATTCCCTGTAGGAAATGCACCAAATCTTCCTAAAGAAATTAGTGTTGGCGGTCAACAAGCTTTTCAGCAGGTAAAGGATAGTGGACTTTTGGAGAAATTAGATAAGGTTCTACTTGGTAAGGCTGGACCAAATGATAATATTAAAAATGTTTTTGATGCTACAAACTTGATTGATGCTTTACCCGGAAGTGCAGTACGCAGGAATCTAAGTAGTCCCATTCCCGGTAGAGCTACTCCTCCTACTCCCACTCAAGAACAGAAAGTTTCTGATGATTTACGTCGTATCATTGATGAGGCTGATAGTGGAAAAGACAGATCTTCACGCACAACTTTCGGTACTCCGACTATAAGAGAAAATGAAAAACAATTAGATGATTTAGCAAACCAACGTGTTAATGATGTAACAAATCTTACTTTAAATGATTTAGCTGGATTTCCCGGTGTTGGAGATAGAAATGAGTTTGCTCGCAGAGTTGATGAGATTAATCTATTACCAGATGGTCCAGAAAAAAGACGCAAACAGGCTAAACTAGAAACAGATATACGCAGAGCCAGAAACATTCGTTCTCGTCAAGAAGAAAATAGGAATAAACCAAGTGATCGTTTCACTGGTTTACCTGCTAATGTATTTGGTCCTGTTCCTACACTGGCGGCTATACAGGAGCCATTAGTAGAAAGAAATATCCCCCCAGTTTTTGGTGGCGAAGGGCAGGGATCGCTGAATCTTAAACCATCTCTGCCAGCAGATGCCTTTACAAGTGATTTAACTATAGAGGAAATAAAAGCTAGGAATGCACAGCGAGAGGCAGAATTAGGTATTTCTAACGTAAGCTCTGAGGTTAAAAGAGCAAGGGAAGAAGGTGCAGCCTTTGCTCAAAGATTGAAAGAGGAAGGAGATGCGTTACAAGCCGATATAGATTTACGTCGAACCTTACCGGCATCTGAGCAGGCTTCTTTACCAGCAGTTGACACTACAGCTACAGATGCTGTCCTTAAAGAACAAGAGCGAAGAGCAGGCGGCAAATTTGTAGGAACCGTAAGGGCCAGCAGAATTTATCAAAGGCCGGATGGGGCATTACTTAACGAGAAAGGTCAAGTGATTGGAACAGAAGTTGGCAATGAGAGAACCCTAGAGGATGTAAAAAAATCTCTTGATGCAGAAAAGAGAGTAGATAGGTTTTTAGCAGCAGATGATGCTCGTCAAGCTGCAATACAAAAACAACAATTTGATGCTACTGTGAAAAAAGCTGAAAATGCTGAAGAAAAAATAAAGTTTCTTATTGATAGAAAGAATAAGGCAAATGGCAGACCTTTAAAGTACTTTACAGAAGAGGACTTGGCACAAAGAGAGCAAAAATTCCAAGAAGATGCAAAGGTTGCTAATGCTGAAAAAACTAAGCGTATACAAGCCAGAGATCAGGCATCTCAATTAATCAGTCAGGGTAAATTTGATGAAGCACATAGAGTATTATCTGATGCTGGATATAATGTGTCAAGACCTGATGTATTTAAAAATAAATTAACAAGAGGTAGTATACAATCACAACTAAAATTCAGAGAGGATATTCGAGATGGTAACTTAAAAGATTCTAAACCATTTCAAGCACCATTATCTATTCGTGGGGTTCCCGGCTTTGATCCAAATGTCCCAGATGTGCGTGGTGATTTAGGAACTCAAGGTTTTGGAGAAACCGTAACCGTGGCAGAAGAGGGAAAAAAAGCCATTAATGATGCTGTTGGTTCGGTGGCACCTACGGTATTTGGAGGTATTAGTGCAGGTATTGGTTTACTAAATCAAGCACAGCAACAAGCCGCTGCTGATACTGGTGTTCAGGGTGCTCAGGGTGCAGCAGGTGCTACTGGAGCAGAACCACCTAAAGCAGGTGCTACTGGAGCAGAACCACCTAAAGCAGGTGCTACTGGAGCAGAACCACCTAAAGCAGGTGCTACTGGAGCAGAACCACCTAAAGCAGGTGCTACTGGAGCAAAACCACCTAAAGCAGGTGCTACTGGAGCAGAACCACCTAAAGCAGGTGCTACTGGAGCAGAACCACCTAAAGCAGGTGATAGGGCCGCTTCAAGCGTTATTGATACTTCATCTCTTGATATTGCATTCCCAGAGTGTGCAGGTGCAACGAGTATTAAAGAAAAATTACGTTGCGTAAGAGAGAAAATGCGTGATCTTAATAAGACATTAGGCAAGCAATTCCTTGATGCTCAAGATGCTATTAGAGAACAATATTCTCAACCCTTGAAAGACATTAGAAAAGAAAGAACTAGCCAGAGAGCAGCAATTTCAACTAGCACTAGTCCAGACTACATCAAAGATAATGACGAGCGTAGGGCTAGATTAGCACAAATTGATGCAGAAACTAGAGAAAAACTAGATGCTCAAGAGAGAGAAAGAGATGAGAAGGTTTATAACAAGTATAAAGCTTTGTTTTTTACCGAAAGTTATACCAGTAAACTAAATGCTCAAACGAAAGCTTTTGAGGATTATAATAGATCTCAAGGGTTTAGTGAAGGAAGAGGAAGAAGAGATTTTGAGAGAGATGGTAACTTTGGTAGAGATAGTGGTCCCGCAGTTGCTGGTGATCAAGGATTTTTTAATCCTATAAGAAGACCTAATTTTAGTCGCGGTGGAAAATTTAGCATAGACTCATTTAGGGGTGAGAATGCAATTGATACACCAGACGGTGCATTGGGGGAAGGTGGGTTTCAAATAGGTCTTAAAGATGGGTCTCGTTCTGAGCAAGTTGTGAGTGGTAGGGCTAGACGATCTGGCGGTGCTGGGGGAGTAGTTCCATTATTTCCTCCCGAACCTAGAGATCCTAGAGGTGGTGCTGGTGGTGGTGCCGGTGGTGGTGGTGCCGGTGGTGCTGGTGGTGTCGCTGTTAATCAGTTAGATCTTGACAACATTCGTGCTGTTGAAAACTTTAGACAAAATTACAATAATCTTGTTTCAAGAGCGATAGCGTTACAGGCTCGACTTCAAATTTCAGATCCACTTGAGGCATCTTTAAATACTGGGGTTATGAGAGCTTGGGATTTAGCCACAGTATATGCACAAAGACAATTCGCATCTGGACGCTTTAGTGATAAAGACGCAGCATTCATTAAGAAACAAATTGATCAAGCTGTTAGTACCGGACAAGTTAATCCCCCAACTGATTGGAAAAGATATCATTCTGGTGGTAAAGTTAAAGCATTCTCTAACGGCGGCGATGTTCCAATTATGGCTCAAGAAGGTGAGTTTGTAATGAGCAGAAATGCTGTTCAAAGATTGGGTGTTGGAACTTTAAGTAGAATGAATCAAGGATTACCAACATTTCATAAAGGTGGTCCTGTTGGTGTAGCACAATATAGACAGTTTGGAGGAAAAATTGGTGGGGGTACAAGTAGTGGTCCACAATCTTCTATTACTGTGAATGGATCAGATGCAGCAAAAGAGTTAAACAACGCTATAATAACAGGAGGGGAGACTGTTAAGCAATCATGGCAAGCATTGTTTGACACAGTATCAGAAGGATTGAATAGTGCATTGAGTCAGGTTAGTACTATACCAAATCAAATCAACGCAACAATCGCCCCAGTTCAAATTGAAGGTGTTAATAGCTTTACTGAAGCGTTAGCAGCACAACTTGTTCCTAAAATCATTGAGCAAATAGCACCTTTGATTAATACAAATAATAATGGTGGCACTACAGAACAGGGTGCAGGAGTATAATAAATGGCAAATAATATTTTAGTAACATATGGTAGTTTTACTTTTGACAGTATAAACCAGCCTAATCCCGGTGTATCTATTTCTAGAAATGGTGAAAGAACTCCGGGTAATAACGATGCATTATTTACTCCTTTAGAAGTTACTCTTGAAGGTAATATTATTACTTCTGGTTTTCAGCCTGTAGTAAGTGGCATCCAAGCTATTGAAAATGCTTTCTCTCCAGAGCTTGGTTGTCAGGCTTTTAAGATTCAATGTGATAGTAATACTCCACTTATTGATAGTTCTGGTGTTGTCACTAGTATTAGTTTTCAGCCTAGAAATGATGGGGATTTATTTGCACAAAATGGTGCTTATACTATTACCTTAGAAATACCCTCTTTATCTGGTGATGCTCCTATTGCAAGTGGTATTACTGCACTTTCTGAAGAATGGTCAATTCAACATTTGGATGAAAAGGCTGGTGGAACTGCTTTTGGTGGATCATTAATGGATACTGCTTTTACAGTATCTCATAATGTATCTATTACTGTTGCAGATGCCTGCACAACAGATGATGGATTAACTAAAGCAGAAAGCTATTTAAATACTTTATATGGATCTTCTACTCCATCAGATGCTAATGTTACTAGTGTTTTTGATATTTCATCTATTGCTTCTATTAATTATTATAATCATTATAGAGTTATTAATAAAAGTGTTCAAGATGGTTCAATTTCTATGAGCGAAACATGGGTTGCATCTACTGGTGCTGCTCTTGAAGATTTTGAAGTTAGTAGAGAAAAGAATATAGATTCAGATCAGGTTACTGTTACTGCTAATGGAACTATTCAGGGTTTAGCAAGTATTAGTTATCCAGCAGGAACTGGCTCAACAAGTAAAATGCAAAATGCTATTACTCATTGGACAGGTGTTGTATCTGGTAGCTTATATTCTAGAGCTAGTGCTTTGTATGATGGAGATTATAGTTTAAATCCAACAGGTTTCTCTAGCAGTATTGGATATAATGGTGGGGCTGGAACTGTAAGTTATAACTTTGTTTATAATGATAGACCAGCAAACTGTGTAGCGAATGCTAAAAGCGAAATTATTAACATTAATGAAACAGAACCAAATGATATATTTGCATCTCTTACAGTACTTGGGAGATTATCAGGTCCATTGTTCCAAGAGGTAGGAACTAGTGGGGCTAGAACAAGAGAGATTTCTATCGAAGCTATTTTACCTAGAAGTGGTGCATGTAACTTTGCAGATTTCACAGCACCCGGAGATTACGATAGTTTAGTAAATACATATGAAGCTGGATTGATTTCTGCTTATGATCAGGTGTTTATAAATAATGATACAAAAACTTGGAGTCCAAAGGATGGAAGATTCACATGGACAAAGGGTTGGACAGTAGGTAACTGTTCATAATATAGGAGATAAGAATGCCACCTAAGAATAGTTGCACCCCACAATCCGTATATGGAGGATATACTCAAACATTGTTTTTGGGTATGTCTGTGCTTGATTTTAGTGCTACTGCTGGTTGGAATGAGCAGGCATCTACAGTTACTATTAAGTTAGTCAAAGATGAATGTGGTGGTAATAGAGATTATTTTGATGATGGGTTCACTTGGCAAACAAATGTAAATTTTCCTAATGGAGATCCAGGTTTTAATAATGCTCCTATTGGATCTGCTGCATTTTTTAAAGTAGAAAACTTTGAGTTTGCTGGACTTATTCAATCTTATAATATAACAGAAGATCCGGGCGGGATGCCTATTCTTATTGTTAATCTTATTAGTCCAAATATTTTACTAGACGGTGCTCAAGTCATTACAGATGAATATCAAGGTAGTGTTTTGGGTATGCCTAATGTTTTTAATGTTTATGGATGGTTAGAATCTCAAACAAATAACTGTCCACTAGTTGGTGGCTTTGGTGCTCCTGCTGGTGGTTTCGGATATGCTAGAAGAAATGATAGAGGTATTCCTTGGAATAGGGCAAAACCAGCATTACAAGTATTGCTTGGTGGTGCAGAAACTAGTGATTATAGTTGGCATGGTGGTATTACATATAAGCAAGGTTTAGTCTCTAATAGATATGGTAGTATTAGAAGTGAAGGTTATATTGTCGATATTGACGATTTACCAACTACATCTGATATTTATTATAGATTAACTAATGGTAGTTATACCTTAGCTGAACTTATTTCAGAGGTATGTAAAGATGCTGGTTATGAATACTATGTAGATTTAGTTCCATGTAAGGGTGGTCCTACTGCACCTATTACTAATGTTATCAAAATTAAGACTGTTTCTAGAAGATCTCAGCCAGCACTTGGAGAAATTGCTACTTTTATTACTGATCAAAATACTGGGTCTGCTGGCAAGGTTATTACTCAGGACTCTATAGGTGAAGAACTTAGAAATGATTCTCCAAACTCGGCATTTATTGTCGGTGCTAAAAAGAAACAGACATATGAGCAAACAAGTGCTAGTTTCATAACTCCTTTCTGGGGATTTAATGACAGTGGTGGTTTTAACACTGCTGTTAATTCTGGTGGTCAATGGATTATTACAGTAGATGTAAGAGCACTAAACTTATCTTTAAATACAACTACTGGCGGTAATACAATTACATTTACAGAAAGTACATTGCTTGCTGCTATGGGGTCTTCTCAAGATGCATTTCTTTCTTGGTTAAAGGCTTATGCTCCATCTAGCAATCTTGGTACATACTTTTTTACCACTTTAGCTCTTAATGCTCCTATGAATCTTCTTAAAGGTGCAGCTATAGGTAAGCCTGCTACTGATTCTGCTAAACCAGCAGGTCAGGGTAGTAAAGACCCAAAAACCACTCAGGCTAAAGATGCCCAAACAGTATTTGAATGGTTAAAATCTTATGGCGAGCAAGTTTATGGTAAACAATGGCTTGTTGCAGTACCATGGGTTTGTTGGACTAATGACTCGGAAACAAATCAACTTTTATTAAGTGATGAACCATCTACGGATGGTGCTTGGCCTAATACTCTCACTGCTGTATTAGGTATGACCTTCCCATCTAGCTATACAGACTTTTTTGCTGATGAGCAAGGGAAACTGCAAACCATCATGAAGTTTAATGGGGCTATCAATACTTCATTACTATCTGATGAAGATTATGTTACAGATGGAACTACTGTATGGGTTAAGGGTGAAATAAATGAAAAATGGGCAATTTTACCATCAACATTTTTTGGTGCTCAGTATGCTGCTGCTTTAGTAACTATTCCTAATAGGGTGACTATAGCTCCAACGGTTGCTTTAGCACAAACTATGTATGGTGGTGCTAATTTCAGAGCACCTAGCGTCCCTGCTGCTTTTGATCCTATTACAAATCCTGCTGCGATTCCCGGTCCTGCTGCTTTACCATTTTTTGCACCAACCGCTGCTGCATTACCTGTAAAAAGTAATACAACTACATATGGGCCTTGGTTAGCTACAGCATCAGATCTTACTGTTAATGGTCATCCTTTTGGTGGTAAGATTTATTATGAACAAGATGATGGCTTATCTCCATGGGAATATGGTGGTTTCACATATATGAATTTTGGTGCTACTGCCAAGATTAATAACTCCATTACAAATGAAACAGTATCTGAAAGAGGATCTGTTACTCTTGCTGGATATCCTGAAAAAACATTAGGATTAGCTATTACAGATTCCCCATCTTTAGTCCAAAGTAGAGTTTTACAAAATGGACAGATTAATAATTCTAATTATTATTATGTAAATACTGGTGGGGTATCTACGAAAGCTTGTCAAATTACAAATATTCAAGTTACTGTTGGTGCCTCTGCTGTTACTACACAATATCAAATCTCTAGTTTTACTCCAGTATTTGGTAGGTTTAGTAAAGATAATGCTGAAAGAGTAAAGCAAATTGGTCAACAAAGATTAGAGTTTGGAAGGAAGTCTAGAGCGGCACTCGCTCGGCAAGCTAGGCTTGCTGCTGGTCAAAGAAAAGCTGCATTACAACAATTTCAAAACATGTTAAATCAATCAGATGCTGATACGGGGGCATCTTGGTTATTAACTGGTAAACGATTTCCAACTAATAGAAATCATATTGTTAATAATACTGTTCAGGGTTCTAGTCAGTTTGATGATTATGATAATTCTGCTGGTATGAGTATGGATGGATTGTTACGTCCAGTCATGAAAAGATCAGGAACAGCAGATTTGCCAAAAGAAGTAGCGGCGGTAACACCTCCAAACACCAATAAAAACTTTACATGGGCACCCCCTCCACCAATCAATGAATATACGCCCATAGTTGTTAA
>Ga0208160_1001063_pt1 | contig 12029 bp, 25 predicted proteins | sample CB_VirMetaG_FD_184536 | JGI IMG/M metagenome (GOLD analysis project Ga0208160, IMG submission 184536) | Freshwater to marine saline gradient viral communities from Chesapeake Bay - CB_1504_1 Viral MetaG (SPAdes) (version 4) | ecosystem: Environmental > Aquatic > Marine > Coastal | place: USA... | reverse complement strand
CACTACCTGCGGCTGGCACAGATTTATGCCCAGCGTATTGATTGTTTGGTGATTTGCGATGATGATGAAGAAAGTTTTCACAGTCGACTTAGAGAAGAACTTGAACAGCACTGGCAAAACTGGAGGGGTGAGTGATGAGTCAAACTATCTGGTTTGTTTGTTCTGGCGTAGACATCTCACATATGTGGGATGCCAAGCCCTGCAATTCATTGAAAGAGGCGAAGCTATATGCCCAAGAGCTACCCAAATCACCAACAGGTACCGACCGACCGCTTCGTATCGAGAAGTGGGAGTATCCTGCCGGAAGGGCTAAGTGGGACACAGCGGTGCAGGTGCAGACCGTGTTTAAAAACCATGGCAAATGTGGGGGTGACCTATGATAGAGTTAGAGCAAGAAAATTATGAGGCATTGTTAAGGCGGCTTTATGACGCAGAGGATGCAGTAGATGAGTTGGTACGAGGCGTGGAGAAAATCCATGAGGCATCAAACGAATTCCGAACAAGAGATATCGCAGTACGACTTATCGGAAGGTATAAAAGAGATGATTGATGATGTAATCGTGGCGATCAATGCCGCACAGGCGATGGCTGACAGGTTTAACAAGTCTTATTGCATACTCAGTGATCTGAGTGTGCATGAGGCTACCCCATACACTCAGCTAAAGGCTGTTGAGGTGGTGCATCCAAGGGAGCAACGGTATGAATGAAGAGAATGAAGACATCGGAGCGGTCGCTATGGCTTTAACAATAGAGGCTAACGAGAACACCTTAGGTTTGTCTATTAGGGTGCGCAATGAGTTTAACTTAATCGAAGATGATCTGAAGATAGAGTTTGTGACCAACTGGATTCTTATGTTGAATGAATTTAAAAAAGTTTTGATTGCCGAGAAAAGTGATCAGAATGTAATGCACTAGCCCGAACTCCATAAGCGGTGAGTGGTTGCATCGAAAGGTAATGTGCCGTGCGTATCGGGCTTGTGTTCATAACAACGCCAACATTATCGACAACCACACTTGTATTCTATGAGACACCATGAGACTATCGGCTCGAGCACTCGCTCAGTTCATGGTTTTTCCCTCCACATTGCCCTCTTTTTAGAGGGCTTTTTTTGTGTCTGGGAGATCGTCTCTTTATATGCGTGTGTTTTCTGATACAACATACACGGTCATATACGGTTTCTTTTTGCTTAAAGCGATTGCCATATTTTCCAAGTGCTCTTTGCTTTTGCTTCTTTTTTTCACAAAGATTCTATCACCTAATTTAACAACCATTTTATACTTCATGTATTCCCTTAATGTGTTTATGGTGAAACTTTTTATGTCTGGGAAAGCACCGCTCTGATGGCATCGATCCGAACCGGATCTTTTGTGTGCCTGTCTTCGATGATGTGATCCTGCACTACATCAACTCCCAACTGACCGTGAAGGTGTCGCACATCCTTGAGTGCCCGAGATAATTTAATCAAGCCTCGATTGTATAGATCAGACTTCCTAACACCACCGGATACTATAGGACTGAGACTGGGTGAGCACAGGTGAACTGATGCTAACTCGGCAAGCCTTAAAAAATATCCTGCCCGAGAGTGCTGATGCAATGTGATCAGACCTGCAAGCAACAGCTTATCAATAAACAACTGATCCCGAACGGTAGCCCGAGCGAGACCAGTGTCTAATGTTTCTATGACAATGTCATGCTTGCTGTGAAGCTGAAGCGAGCCAATGTCGTTGACCTTAGAACCAGTCGTCATCGGTTTCTTGGTACGATTTGATTGACTCCGGCATATGGATGTCATACTTCGCCTCCGAGTAGCGACCCGTTGGGATGTCATAGTGTATCGTGGTCTTGCCAACACTGCCTAGCCATTTGAATCGCACTTTCCAGCAATGGATCTCCACTTCCTTGTTCTTATTCTGATGGACTGTCACCCCAAGATCTGCCTTAGCGAAGAAGGCGGCACTGCCAGAGATGTTCATACCCTTTGGCACTGCGGTCTTGCCGTCTTGATCGGTCGGCATTTTGGCGGGGTGAGCGATGAACCAGATGTGTATGCCGTTTGATCTAGCAAACGATACCAATCTGGTCAGCATCTCATTGATTCCTTGGTGCTCGTTGTCCACCTTGGATGACTGCGCGATGTAATTATACGGGTCAATCACCAATCCGCGAACCCCCATCCTCATCACCGCCTGTTGCGCCCTGTCCAGAATCGAATCTAGGGTAGCCGCCTCACCAGATCTCTGCTCAAGGAACATCCAATGATCATGGATGTAGTCGAGCGCATCGTCCGCTTCCTCCTGTGACATCCTCGGGGTCATGCCATCGAAGAAGGGCTTGCCTACAATCTTCTCAGCGATCTTGGCAATGTGAAGGGGTGGTGGGTTCTCGAACGATGCCACCGCAAACTTCCAATCGTACTTCTGTGCTAGGTTTACCATGAGTTGATCGATGAACTCTGACTTGCCAGAGCCGGGAATCCCAGTGACAACAGACAACTGACCCTGCTTAATAGTAAACAACTCATCGACCGATGGCAGTCCGGTCGAAAGACCACCAATCATACCGTTGGCGTAGAGATGTTTAACATCCACCTTGTAATCATCAACAGTGTATACGCCCTCGAGCGGCATGGGTTCTGCGCCTTGGACTAAGGCAGTGACAGCGTACTCACCATACTTTTTGAGAACGTCATTGGCATCCTTACAATCTTCTGGGTATGTAACACTGTAACACTTGGCTCTGCCGATGCGTCTGGCAAGCTCCTCTCTAAGCGCCTCGCCCGCCTCGTCATTGTCTGTGACCAGTATGATTTTCTTACACTCGTTGATGACATCCTTAGCATCCCAGATGTAAGCGAACTTGGTGTCTTCGTTGGGATCTATCTCGCGGTTAGATATCTTCTGTGGCGCACCATTGGGGACGGAAACAACAGCCTCATCCATTACCGATGCCACACACAGAGCATCGTACTCGCCCTCAGTGATCACCAATAATTCAGCACCCCCTTGCTTTCGTACAGCATCGATGCCCCACAGCGTTCTTGCCGCACCGTCTTGGGTGAACCTCTTATCTGCACAGGATCGCCATTTAACCGCTTCGTTGTTGCCATAAACGAATCCTATGGCAGACACCTCACCCGCCTCTAGGTTGCCGCTCTGTCTGAAGTATTTATTGCCAGTGACAATCTTAAACTTGTCTTTAACCTTCGAGTAATCAATCCCTCTTGCGCTGAGTGATTCCTCTATCTGCCCGTCATCTGATACCTTTGGCACAGAAATTGCACGTACGGTAGACACTGTGTCTTGTTGGTCTAGATATTTTTCGTAGTATGGTTTCTCTGCTTTGACCCCAGAGATTCCGCAGTGATGGCAGAAATACTTAGTGCCATCGGTATCAACGGTTACACTCAATGTTCTATCGGTTTTTTTCTTGCGATCCTTTGAGCACATTGGGCACACATATCGTGCGCTTTGGTTTACCGTTGATAAAAATTCATCCAAAACTGTTGACATGGTTTTAACTCTCCTCTATTTTTCTACAATCTTCTGTTTATATTCCTAGTCTTAGAAATATTCCTAGTCCTAGAAATACTACTAATATATAAATAACTAGGAATACTTATAGTCCTAGAAATATTCCTAGTATTTAGGAATGTCTTTGATTAAATCCTTAATCATCTTCGCCCTTCTGGCACCAGACTCCTTGGCAATCTTAATGACTGACTGCTCTATTGCGTCACCATCTAGTCCGGCACCCCTGCAATGTGGAAGGTGATCACCACCCACAAAGAACAGCAGTGCTTCTACCCTGCAAAACTCTTCCGTGTCACCCAGATCTTTAATCGCTTGGGTAACTATGCTCTCTTCCAGAGATTTTATCATTCATTGTTCCTACTACTATCTGCGCTCTGGGATTTTCTTTATCGAGACCCCAGTGTACGAATTTTTGTTTAACCTGTCGGTCGTTCTCGTATATGTAATCCTGCATACAGTCTAGAATAACCGACTCATCGAGATCAGGTCTCCGACTTGCATAGAATATTTTGATATCAACCCACAGGTCTCCCTCCAACTTTTGTTCTAAGCACGGGCACTGGTCTTGAAACATCTTGACGTAGTCACGAGCCTTCTTGCTTTTGATGAATGCAGGTCTACCTTTGATGGTGACCAACTGCCTGCTGTTCGCTTTGCTTGCAGGTTCGCCTTGTATCGTAAACCAAATACTTGTCATAGCACAACTCCTAAGTTATACTTGCCTCGGATTGTTATTAAAGGTAACATCTTATGAGTAAGATCGGAAACTTAATTGTTGAATTGGAAGAAACAGGAGCTATCGAATATGACAGCCAAAGCAGAGAGTACATTACAGCTAGAGAACGTCCCATTGAAAAGGGACTTTCGATTACAGCGGGAGTCATTACCAAAAGACATAGAAAAAACCTTCGATCAGATGCAAGTGGGGCAATCATTTTTTCTGGCAACAGTAGATGACGACCATAGCAACCGGAAGGTTTCAGCTCTGCGATCCAGAGCTATAAGATACCAAGAAAACTACCCTGAATTCTACTTTTCTATACGCAAAGAAACCAAGGGTGATGAGCGCGGTGTGCGCTTCTATAGGATATCAAATGAAAACAACTAACAAGTTTCAACTGCCAGAGGTGGTGGTCAAGGCGTTGACCAAGGACACCTACAGTAGGGGTGATAGTAACATCAGTGTGACAACGCTGATTGACTCACCTCGAGTTGGCATACTTAAGCGTAAGCATGAAGATGACATCGAGATAGATGTAGTGGATCACCTGTGGTCTCGGTTTGGTACTGCTATGCATAACGTTTTTGAAGATGCCACCGAAGAGGTTGACTCTCTGTCAGAAGAGCGGCTGTTTGTTGAGTACATGGGTTGGAAGATCTCTGGTGCTATTGACCTACAAACTTATGTCACCACCAAGAGCGTGATCATTTCAGACTACAAGGTCACATCTGCTTGGTCTGTTATGAACGACAAGGTTGAGTGGCACAATCAACTCAATGCTTATGCTTGGCTAGTTCGTAAGTCTAAGGGATGCAAGGTCGAGGGCTTGCGAATCATTGCCATACTCAGAGACTGGCAACGAAGAAAGGCGGGTGATGGTGACTACCCTATCTCACCCATAATGATCGTCAACATACCGATGTGGTCTGAAGGCGAGCAGGATGACTATATGCACGAGCGTATCACATTGCATCAAGCCGCAGAGTTTAACTATGTGTCTGGCGGAGAGCTACCCCTATGCTCTGGCAAGGAGCGGTGGACTAAGCCAACAACCTATGCTGTGAAGAAGTCTGGTCGTGTTCGAGCAATTAAAGTTCATGACTCTATCAAAACAGCAGAGGAACAGGTCGAGGCGCTTGGCAAGGATCACTATGTCGAGACTCGGGAAGGTGATTGTGTCCGGTGCTCTGGCGATTGGTGCAGGGTGTCTCAGTGGTGCGATCAATACGCGGGAGAGATAGATGCTGACCAACGAGATGGTTGATAAAAAAATGATCGGGCTTTGGCAGATGTTTAGGTTGCCAAGCCTATCGGCAAGTCTGAGAGGGGACAGGGTGAGGTTTGCATTCAGACATGATGGGAAGGAGAAGGACTTAATACTTATTCCATCATTAATGTTTATGCAGTTAGAGCCTGTAGAGATCAGGGATATTATCGAACGATCACTGCTCAAGTTCTACAACATTGACGGCACCAAGTTCCGGTCTGACCTTAAGGGGTTTAGTAGGAATCCATTTTCATCACAAAACTAGAGGGAAAATTATGACAACTAAAACAACATATGCAGATGTCTGGAAGACTCTATCCAAGATAGATTGTTCTGGGAAGATTCAGAAGATTGGGCAGGGCAATCGTCAGCTGTCATACCTAAGCTGGGCTTGGGCATGGGAGATTATGATGCAGAATTATCCAGAGGCTCAGTTCTATTTCTTTGAGGACACACTGCACCCAGACGACTCAGTTACTGTGTCATGCAAGGTGAACATTGGTGATCTTTATCGGGAGATGTGGTTGCCCGTTATGGATCACAGAAACAATGCCATCAAAGCACCGGATGCCAGACAGATATCTGATGCGAAGATGAGATGCTTGGTAAAAAACTTTGCGCTCTGGGGTCTCGGTCATTTCATATATGCCGGATCTGATGTGCCAACGGTAACTGATGACGAGCCTGCGCCTGCGCCTGTTGCCAAGAAGACAGCCAAGCCAAAGGCTGTTCCGAAGAATGATGCAGATATGGTGAAGAGCCTATCTGAGAAGGTCAAGTCTGGTGAGTCTCCGTTCCCCAACGATGTAGAGAACTGGGATGAAACTATGGCTGATGAGGTTGTCGATCTTATGGTTAATACCATTACTGGTTTGGCTAAGACGGTTGACGATATGAAGTCCTTTTGGAGTGCCAACATGGATCTGATCCAGAAACTTGAGAAGCATTACCCAGAGGCACGAGCAAAACTACAGCAGGGCTTTACTGCACTGCGTGAATTTATTGAAAAGGGAGAAAAGTAATGAGCGAACTTAACATCAAGGGTGATGGTTTTTATTTGAACCAGAATAAAACCAAGGCTAAGGATACTCACCCAGACTTCAAGGGTTACCTGCGGCTAACGCCACAACAGCTTGCCGGATTGATTGATATCTATGAGCGGTCTCGTGAGCAGCACAAAGATCCTATCCTCCAAATTGACATTGCGGCTTGGAAGCGTAGGAAGGACGATGGAGAGGTGTTCTTATATGCATCTAATGAGGTCTACACTGGCGAGCGTAAAGGCGGCAACTCTAATGGCGGTGGCGGTTACTCTAACAACGGGGGTGGCTACAGCAATCGCGTTCGCAACACTCCTGCTAGTGGTGGTCGAGGTTATAAAGCACCTGAGTCTGACTTTGAAAGCGAAGAGATTCCGTTCTGATGATCACGCTTAAGGTTTGGCCTACAGAGAGAGAGCTTATGCTCTCTCTGCAAGAGTTCGTTGCCGCAGTAGAGGTTGAGCGAAGTAATGATCTGATGGATATGCTTAAGACAGCAACGCACGGCGTGACAATTTCAATCAGAAAGGTTAGAAAGAACCACACCAGATCCCAAGAGAACTACTATCGCAAGTGGTGCAACCAGTTTGCTAAACACTGCGGCATGACCCCCGATGAAATGCACAATGAGTTGCTGTGCATTTGCTACGGTAGTGAAGAGATAGAAACAAAGTTTGGTGTAATGCGAAGGCCGTTGCATAGAAGCTCGGGAGCAGACACCAGAGAGTATTCAGAGTTGATTGATGTGTTGATTAATGTTGCGGCAGAGATGGGGTTCGCTGTACCACCAACCCCAAGTGAGGAAGATTATGCCTAGAACAAATGCAGTTCTAAAGGGGACAAAGAATCGGTGCCAGTGTGTGGTATGTGGTGAGTTTTTTAGCACCACTAGAAACTTTGATAAGCACAGAAAGGGAGACCATGATAATAGGTATTGCGTAGATCCAGAGGATGTTGGTCTGGTAATTGGGGAGTCTCACGGTAACACGTTCTGGAAAGGGAGGGGTAAAGATGAACTGCTGGGCATGTGGAAGTGAGCTTATCTGGGGTGGTGACAACGATGACGAGTCGGGAATCTATTTGATCGAGACGAACTTGTCTTGCTCAAACTGCGAGGCGGTTGTCATTGTCTATCACGGCAAGGGTGAAAACTTTGATGACGGAGATTGTGATGAAGAATAGACAGGAGGTTTTGCGATGGGCTTTGAACCTGCTTGATCATCATTACATGCACCAAGCGGACTCTTCGCCACCAACAGCTATAACCGTTGAGACCGAGGACATGGTTAAGCTGGTTTTGTTTCTAACAACTGATGGTTTCTCTATCAACAGGAGTGCCAGTGATGAAAGACGAGGATAAAGAAAGCCTTTGCATTACCTAGTGCAGAAAAGGGAGAGTGAGTGATGATCTACATAGTTGAAGTTGAACGTGATCCAAAAACTGGGGAGATGATTTTACCGCTTCCCACAAAGCTGGTTGATGCAATGAAGTGGAGTGTTGGAGACCAGTTGAGCTGGGGAGAAACACTGATCATAGAAAAAGGCGGTAAGTACGAAGGTCTTTCAATTAGGAGAGTGAGTGATGCAAACTAAAATACACATCAATCAGCATAACATTAGAGCCAATTCAAAGGGCGGTAACCTTCCTGTAATAACGGTGAAGGACTACAAGAGAAACCGAAAGACAAATGGCGCGGAGATAATCCACGAGGGAGAGGTAGTTGCTCGCGTGGTTTATAGTCCAGATAAACCGCTCTCTTGTGGCGCTAAGGTTTGGATTGAAACTGAATTAGAAGTTAGGGTGAGTGATGATCTACTCTGGGAAGAAATAACAATCCTAGAAGACGATGGTGAGTACGCAGGATTTACAATTAGGAAAATGAAGTTATGACAGTCAAAGGTAGTTGGCAGAGACCAGTTGATAAAGAAAAGTTCAGCAAGAACTTTGATAAGATCTTTGTCACCAAGCCAGAGAAAACAAAACCAGAGGAGAAGAAAGATGAACCAGCAAGAAAGAATTCTTGATTACTTACAGCAGGGTAACACCTTAAGCCGTATTGATAGCTGGCAGGCTCTCGGTATCATCGAGGCACCAGCAAGGATATCAGAGCTTCGCAGTAAGGGTTACAAGATCAAGACCACCATGAAGACGGTCAAGAATCGGTACGGGGAGAAGGTGTCTATCGCCGAGTGGAGAATGTTCGATGAGTGATAGCAACAAGCTGTTGCCACTTATTGAATCAATAGATGCTCTTGCTCTAGAGATAAGCAAGATAAACCAAACCCTTCGAGATCTTATTGAAAAAATACAGGAAGAGAATGATGAATAAGCAAACCTTTTACGGTTACGCTAATGAGAGGGAAGACTCATCTGGCAACAAGGTTTGGGATATCACAGACCAAGACGACAAGAAGATCGGAGAGTTAAAGAGATCTGATGTCTTGGGTGTTTGGGGTGCCAAGTCTGGTTCTGGAGATCAGAAGTTATTCACCGACAAAGAGAAGGCTATCCTTCACATTATCGGATCTGATCGATCCCTATCTTAAAGCGTGAGTGTTCACCGAAATGCTTGTCAAGGATGACACAGCTCATGCTCCTGCTCGCACCATAGCCTAGCTCTGCGTGATAGCTGTCGGCGGGCGGGAGAACATTCCAGCTTTCCACCGTCATAGATCTGCCCAGCTCTAATGCTTGTTTGTGATGGATGTGGCCCGTCCAGCAAACTCTATGTCGGCATCTACCCCACTGCTTATACAGCAAGCCAGAGATGTTCTCCAGTAGTCTTTGTGGGTTTATCTTGTCACCATGATGCAGGACAACTAGATTCTCGCCCCACTCGTACCACATAAACTTATTGTAGTTCTCCATCACTGTGACTCTAGGCTCATTTTCATAGTAGAGCTTGATCATCTCGTTAAGCCACAGGGATGCATCGGGATCATGATTACCGCGCACGTTGATGATAACTATTTCGTCATGAACCTCTAACATCCTAGAGACTACCCGCTTGTATAACTCTCCGACAGCTTGTATTGCCTTGCCCATTCTTGAGTCAACATCGACAGCGTGGTTCTGGCTTTGTGTCTGGTTCTTAAGGTTGTTTGCATGCATGAAGTCACCGAGATTAACAAACACACCAACAGAGCAGTGAGATGACATCTCTGCAAGTTTATCTACAGCGCTGAACAGCAGGCTCTTAGCAATGTCAATGTCATAGGAATCATCCCCGGTCTCTGGACTCCACACCTTAAGACCCAGATGGTGGTCACCGCAAATATAAAATGCGGCCTTGTTCTCATCCTTCTTACCCTTTGGTTTCTTGGTTGGCTTGGCCTTGCCAGCCACATCTTCCATCAAGCCTGTTTTAAATATCTCAAAGGCTTTGAGCCTTGCCTCTTCTGCACTGAGGGATGACTTAACCCATTGGCCAGAAAGTTCTCCGTCCTTGTTGTAATAACTCGAGACTCCTTTAACGTAGTATTGATCTGGCACCGCATGAATCATGTCATGCTCTGGGGCATAGCCTCTTATTTTTGCTCTATCGACAACGAGTTTAGTTATGTTTTGGATGGTTCTTTCTGTCACCCCTAGCGCCATTGAAATTTCTTTCGTGGTCATTCCAGAGGCTCTCATTGATATTACTTGCACCTGACGATCTGTATTACAATATGTTTTTAAACCTTCGTAGTAACTGCTCATTAGGATTTCCTTATGTCAAAACTTAGACGGTCTGCACGGGGAAAAATGTGCACGTTGCAGATTCACCCCCACTGTAATAACAACCCAGAGACTGTGGTGCTGTGCCATATAGGATCTGTAAGTAAGGGAGTTGCCTTGAAGTCTCATGATCACTTTGGAGTTTACGGTTGCTCCGATTGCCATGATGTAATTGACGGGCGAAAAAAAACAGGACTCCTCAAAGAGGAAATCCTGCGTTGTCAGATGAGAGCGTTAGAGAGAACATGGTCTATCATGATATCTGAAGGACTAATAAAAATTACTTAGTCCTTCCCACCCTTTTGTCATATAGATTATTAAACTGGTCATACAGTTTTTGTTTTCTTTCTTCCAACACTTCCAATGCCTCAGCATATTCTTTTGCGTTAGCTGGTGACAGGGCAGCTCTTGATCTCAGCTGACTCTCCATCTGCCTAACCTTTCTCAGCTTGCGCTCGATGCTGTTAAGCACACCAAACATGGTGACGTAGTCTTGGTTGCGCTCTCGAAACTTAACCCTGTCTGTGCCACGAAGACCCTGTATAGCGGCCTCCTTCTGCTCCAGCTTTACCTTGCGGTCATAGTAATCAGCGACAGCAATGTTTCTATCAGGCTCACCCATAACCCGGCGCAGGAACGGAACCTCTCTACTCTCAAGCTCTTCGCCAGCCATCCACTTCTCGAATGCATTCATGCTACGCAGACCAAAGGTACCCGCACCACCCAGAGCAAACTCAGCGATGTGCTCTAGCGCATCAGGCGATACATCCATGTAGCCAGACTCGTACTCGTTACCACCTGTCAGGCTATTCAGTATCTTAGCGGCATTCTTGAATGGTGTTCTGGTGGAGGACATAGCCAGCTGTGATGCTGGACTCTGCACCCCAGTGGGGAAGTTCTCTTTGTATATTGGCGAGCCGAAGTAGTTTTCGTTCTTGGCAAGCTCCCAGAATGGCTGGGTTATTGTTGGCAATGGGAAGAATCCTATCGGAGAGAACGATCCTAAGAAGGCACTCAACAAGTCACCACTGGCTTTCTCTACAGAGATGGTATCATTCTTCATCTCGAACAACTTAACTCCGGCTACATGGAAAACGTTATAGCCATAGGGCAATGGGATGGTGTAGTAATACTGGGCCTTATTAGCATACTCCTTCCCATTCTTGTCTAAATAAATGTTGTTCGCACCTTTCTTAGGAGCTTCTGAAGGCTCTGCCATGATGACAATGTTACGCTCTTTAATGTAGTCAGGGATTTCTGAGTAGTAAGATCTGCCAGAGTCTGGATTCTCTTCACTCTCTTCTTCACCTCGAGCCGCCATCAATGCGCCAAAGCCTATCATCGAGGCAACCATTGCCTGCTTGGTTCGGCTTGAGCCGGGGTCAAAGACATTCAATCCACGGGCAAAGTTCATTGTGCCCTGTACGCTTGCATTATAGAACAGATACAGCGCGTTTAAGAGATCACCTTGCATACCCTTGCGGTTAAAGTTTACCGTTAAATTCTTGGCCAGTGTTGATGCTGTAGCGACCGCCTCTGCACGATCAACACCAGAGTTCAGAAGCTCATCACGAGCAGCTTTGAATGCAGCAAATCGAACAGCATTTTCTACCGAGCCGTTGGCATCCTCAACAAAGTTCATCACACCTTCGTAGCCCTTACGGAAGTTTCCCGTAAAGGTGCCGTTAGCCATGTCAACCATGCTTTGGATTGTTTGAACCTGCTCTTCCGCTGGTCTGGTGTAGAACCAAT
>Ga0208160_1001059_pt1 | contig 12054 bp, 5 predicted proteins | sample CB_VirMetaG_FD_184536 | JGI IMG/M metagenome (GOLD analysis project Ga0208160, IMG submission 184536) | Freshwater to marine saline gradient viral communities from Chesapeake Bay - CB_1504_1 Viral MetaG (SPAdes) (version 4) | ecosystem: Environmental > Aquatic > Marine > Coastal | place: USA... | reverse complement strand
ACCCATCAGGGCTGACGCTTGCTACGCTATCGTCTGGGTTGTTATTCGATGAGCGCAGCGCGCGTTCAACAGCGGATGCCACCGAGGTGGCCGCGAGACAAACACTATCCGCCGCCTTGACCGGGGTGAATGACCCATCGGGTTTAACATTAAACACGTTGTCCTCGGGGATGTTGTACGATGAGCGCATTGCCCGCGCAAATCAGGACAGCGCACTGGCGCAGCAGATCAGCCTGTTGTCAGCGGGTGTTGGCGGCGGTTTCGACTCGGCGGATGTGTGGTATTTCGATGATGCGCTCGATAGTTGGACCTCGGTAAACGGAACGCTATCACTTAATGCCGGCTGGGCCAAACTCACTGCTACCGCTGCCGACCCACAGTATCTTTCGCCAGCCGTGAGTGTACAAGGGAGTAAATACGCTTCGGTTAAGGCGCGCATTCGCCGCACTGGCGCGCCCACCTGGGAAGGACGCTGTTTCTACAAGCGGAGCGGGGATTCTACATGGGATGCCGCCCGATCTGTTGTCGCCGGTGAACCAACCTGGGTGTCGGACCTGGCGACGGTAACGTGGGATTTTTCTGCGGATACCCTATGGACTGGCGGCACTATCGTCGCAATCAGGTTGGACATATCATCAAACTCCGGGTCTGTTACCGAGCTTGATTATGTTGCGCTTGGACGTGAAGGCCCGGCTGCATCCGTTGCCGCATTGGCCGAAGAGGCAACAGCGAGAGCGCAAGCGGATTCGGCTGAGATTACATCAAGACAGGCCTTGTCCTCCAAGGTGACCGGTACGCAAGACCCCGCTGGATTGACGCTGGGCAGCCTGACAGCCGGGTTGTTGTTTGATGAGCGGTCAGCCAGGTCAACGGCGGATGCCGCCGAAGTAACGGCCAGGCAGCAATTGTCTGCGAAATTGACCGGGGTGAATGACCCCGCAGGGCTTACGCTGGGTACGTTATCATCCGGGTTGTTGTACGATGAGCGTCAGGCAAGGGTTTCGGCGGATTCCGCGTCAGCATTAAGGCTCGACTCTCTTGAAGCGACTGTCAATGACGGCACAACCGGCGTCGCAGCGACTGCTTCGGCGCTGGACGCCGTAGAGGTTACTGTAAACCACGGTACAACAGGCAATGCCGCACTTGGGACCAGATTATCCTCCATCGAAACTACGGTGAATGACGGAGTTACTGGCGTCGCAGCTACCGCATCCGCGCTTGATGTTGTTGAGACTGCGGTAAATCACGCGACAACAGGTAACACGGCGCTTGGTACGCGCACCTCGACCCTGGAAACCACAGTAAACCATCCATCGACAGGTGTCGCCGCGACAGCTAGTGCGTTAGACACGGTTGAGACAATTGTTAACCATGCCACTTCCGGTAATTCAGCGCTCGCGACTCGGGCAACGACTATTGAGGCGCGGTTGAACAATGTCGGCGGGATCACAATGGAGCAGGCGTTTACGGCGCAGGCGACTGATATCGATGGGCTGGAAGGGAAGTACACCGTCAAGATCGACAACAATGGCTATGTTTCCGGGTTCGGATTGGCCTCGACGGCGAACAACGCGGCTCCGTTCTCCGAGTTTTCTATTGTTGCTGACAAGTTCAGCATAGCGCCTGTTGCTACTAACCCTGCAGCAGCAGACGGCTCGCCGTTCTTCCACCTGACCGCGCCCACCACGATCAACGGCGTGTCGGTTCCGGCTGGAACCTATATGAAAGCGGCTCATATCCACGACGCCTCGATTACCAACGCTAAGATTGGGGATGCTGCCGTGGACACGGCCAAGATTGCGGACGCCGCCATTACGACGGCCAAGATTGGCGACGCGCAGATCACCAACGTGAAGATCGGCAACGTCATACAGAGTAATGATGGGGTTGCGTGGAGCATCAACAAGGCCGGGGGTATTGATGCCCGCTCGATCACGATACGGGATTCTTCTGGCAACATCTTGCTGTCATCGGGTGGGACCATCGCTTCGTCCATAGCCAACTCGGCGCAACAATGGGATGCTATTAACAGCAGGCCGACCGACGCTGAACTGCTTAACATCAACCAAACCTGGGGCGATATTACCGGCATACCCTTCGGTCAAGTCCTAAACAACCTGATCAACCCCGCAGAGTGGGTAGTTGGCGGGACTGGAACACAAGGCAGTTTCACGGCCTATGCGGGTGCTGGACAGGATCAAATAGTCCTCGACGTCGGCCCATACGGGGCGTCAGAACCTGTTTGGGTAGCTACGTGTGACGGCTCCGGGCTACCGGCTGGCAACGCTGATGGCGGCTGGCATATCATTTTTGATACGACAGAAGGCTTCGACCATACCAAATCATATCGTTACAGCGTTTGGGTGAAGCGCCCGGCAACCAATTCGGCTTTAGGCAGCGGGGCGGCCTATCTCGGCTGTTCTGGGTCTCAATTGTTGAACATGGACGGCACGACGGCCGCGAACTGGCCCTATTTTATCGAAGGCACCCCTCCGGCATCAGAAAAATGGTACCTGATGGTCGGGGTTATCCACGGTAGTGGGTATGCGGGGGCAAACTCCGGGCTTTCTGGTTTTTATGATCCAGAGACCGGCAAGAAGTTGACGATAGGTAGTTATAAAACTGACTACAAGAACACAACAGGCGCAACCTCGCAGACGATGCGAGCCTATTACTATTACGCCGACGCCGCTGGCGACAAGCAGTATTTCGCTCGACCACGGATTGATCTGATCGACGGCAACGAACCATCGATCATCGAACTGCTGGGGTCCGCAGACGTCACCGACTACGCCTTCCTGGCCACCGACGCCCAGGCCAAAGCTGATGCCGCCGCCGCCGCCGCGCAGACCCTCGCGGAAACCAATGCCGCTGCTTATGCTGACGGCATTGTAACGCAGGCCGAAGCGGACGCGATTGCTGCCGCCGCTGCTGACGCAACCAGCAAAGCCGACGCGGCAAAAGACGCCGCTATCCTCGCCGCCAACGCGGTCATCGAGAACGGGGTGTTGACTGTTAAACGCCCAATTGGGGCGACATATTCCAGCAATGCTGCGGGGTTAGGCGGCGGGCGTGTTGACGGTGCGATTGTCATTCGCCTCCCGCTGTCATGGACGAACCACATGATGCGGATGGACATCGATGTTTACACCTATAGCCAGGACAAGTCGTTCACCGTCCAATGTGGTGGGTATAACTACTTTGCCTCAACGAAATGGATTAATGAGTTCGCCAGGGTCATTGGCAGTACAGCCTCCGACAACCGGGTGCGTTTCGGGCACGACGGTACGCGCTGTGTAATTGTTATCGGCAATGCGCAAGCGGACGGCACGGCCAGTCAGTGGCACTACCCCAAGGTCGCAGTGCGCGACTTCATGGCAGGGCTGTCCGCGGTGACTATCGATCAATGGATTGATGATTGGTCTATATCCATTGTGAACCCTACGTCGAGCTGGGCGTCTTCTGGGTACACGTTCACTGGAGACTTTTCCAATGCGTTGCTTGATGCGCGTTCTGTTGACGGTCTTGGGGCGGCTAATATCAATAACCAACTGGTGACGGTCAACGCCAACGGCACAGTTGCTTATGACGGGACAGGGACCGGGGTGACAATCAATGGGCTGGGCTTCACCGGGGATTTAAACGCAGACGTCACCGGCTCTAACACCTCGCTTGACACAACAAACGTCAACGGCGTACCCGCAGCAACTGTCCAGCAAAACGCACAAAACGCGCTGAATGCTGTCAACAACATGGCCGCTGACAACGTATTTTCCGCTCAGGAAAAAAGGCAGTGGCAAATTCAGTGGCCGGGCATGGATGCGAATTACACGAGCATTCAAACGCAGGCGACATCCTACGGGCTGACCGGACAAACCTGGTACACAACGCTGACGAATGCGAAAACGACGCTATACAATTTCCTGAACACAACGCATAACGTCTTTGCCGCCAGCCCGACAGACAGCGCCCTGACCGGCACGTTATTGGTTGACTACACAACCGCATACTATAGCGCGTTATCAACAGCGATTAACGAGCTAGCCGAACACTCCCCGCACACGTCGTCACTCAACGCTATAGCGGACGCGCAATTCACCGAGATAGCCAACGGACGCGCAAGCCTGTGGGACAACCAAGGGCAGACGAACATAACCTTTAGCCCAACACTTGGCGAGAGTAGCAGCGCTGCGGCGGTAATAACCGCCAACTCGACATACAATGATTTGATATACAGCGCGAAAATTCCGGCGAACCCCGGAGACGTGTTTAACTTTTCGTTCCGTATCAAACTGTCGGCGGTATTGAACGGGTCTATTTCGGCTGTTTTATACACATACGACGCGAACAAGAACCTCGATGCGCAGTGGAACTTAAAAACCTACGCAGTTTCTCAGTTCGCCAAAGATCAGTGGTTCACGCTAACCAACTCGATCAACCTAACCGTCCCGACGGCTCGCTTTGTCTCAATAGCGTTCTCCGTTCGCAACGACGCGACAACCGGGTCTGCGACTATATCATCTGCGTATTTCTCCGGTGTGGAACTTGGTGCCACCAACGGCGCGACGATTGGCGCTAACTTGTTCGGGTCTTTCACAACGCAAGCGCAGTGGGACACTGTGATGTCGAGCGCATTTATAAATTCTGCGCACATCAGTTCCCTGACTGCGGAGTTGATACAAGCCGGCACCCTCACCGCGATACCGGTCGAAACAGGATCAACAGGCCAACGGGTCGTGATGAACCCGACGACCGAGCAGATGGAGTTTTTTGACGATGCGGACAACCAGATTGTGACCATAGGCGCGCAAGTGGATGGCGCAGATATCGTTGCTATACGCGCCGGATCGTTAATGTACGATTTGATCCCAATAGCCGCAGCCAGTTCGCACAACGTGGCAGTGTCCGCGCAATCTGCCACATACAAAGCAGTAGCGGCATCAAACACATCAAACACAATACCAACGGTGGAGGTCAAGAACTGGGCGACAACAGCGGGTGGGCCTGTGTTAAGCCTCCAAGCGCCGTCCTCTACTGCGCGTCCATTAGGCTGGGGGGCGGGAGGTAGCTGGGGTCCAGCGCTGACACCTGTGGACGGTAATATTGTCATAGATCGAAGTCACCAGCGCCTTTTTCTCGGCAGCGTTATTGGTGGATGGCATGAATTTATGCTCGGTGACGGTGGTCTCCAAGCTCCCACCGGTTTCGTGCGCTTCTCGAACGGGTTCCAGATTTGTTGGGGGAGTGATTCGCGGTCGGCAACTAACCCGTTTTACTTGAATTACGCTAACACATTTACGTCGCTTCTGATGATTTTATGTTCCACAACGAATAATACCTTTGCGCGTACAGCAACCTTTGCAACTAATTCCCAAGTTTTGGTACCTATAACAGGGACTGATTTGTGGGTTACTAACTATATCGCCATAGGATACGCCGCATGATCCTCGCCAGATACGACGCCGATGGCCAGATAACCGGCTTCCAGCACGTCAAGGCCCGCGAAAACGGCACACTCGGCGCACAGGTTATCGAGATCACTCAGGAACAACAGGACGCCTATTTCTCATCCCCAACCACACACGGTGTGGTCAATGGGGCCTTCTCGAACACATGGTCGGCACCAGTCGATGAAGCCGCAGAAGATGCGGCCCGCGTGCAAGGGATTAAACAAGCCGCGTCCGAACAGATACTCGCCATCGCGCCTGAGTGGAAACAACGTAACATGTTAGCACGAGCACTCGAACTGTCTGACAGCAAGCGTGGCGGCCCTTTGGCGGCCAGTGAAGCGCAGGAGGAAGCGGATATCCGCGCCGTGTGGGCGCAGATTAAAGTCATCCGACAGAAGTCAGACGCGGCAGAGGCCAACGGCACGCAGCCACAGGACATCGTTTGGTAGCCTGTGAATGCTGGTGAATGTCGCATAATTCACGCTATGGCATCAAATTTCGTATTCGAGGATAAAGACCGGGTTGGTCAATGGGTAGCTGATCAGGTTGAGCAAACCGCGTCCTGGGGTGATTTCTACGCAATGGGTGTTGAGGACGGTAATGGCGAAATACTCGCTGGCGTCGTGTTTAACAACTTCAACGGCAGTAATGCCACGGCGCATATTGCGGTGAAGCGGTTTACTCGGCTGTTTCCCGGCCTGATTGAACATGCGTTCAATTACGCCTTCAATCAGAACAAACTGAACCGCGTGACAGGCTTGGTTGAGGCGGACAACGAGAAGGCTTTAAGGCTTGATTGGCACATAGGCTTTGAGGTTGAGACCACGCTCAGGAAAGGCGGGGCGAAGGGTCAGGACATGATTGTCCTGGTGATGTGGCCGGAAAGATGCCGTTGGATTCAATGAGAGAACATAAAGCATGAGTATGCAACGATTCAGAGAAGGTTTGCTTCTTGGTCTATCACCGCAGGCGGCTGACGTAAACGCCTCGCTCTACAAGAAGGATGCGCCAGCGCCTGATTACACTGCGCTTGCAGATGCAGCTCGTGAATACTCGGGTGTAATGAAAGAACTTGGCACTCGTCAGCAGGATATGGCGCAAGCTCAGTTCGACCGATTATCACCAATTGTTGAAGGTATCGCTAAAACCCAAATCGAAACACAGAACCAACTCAACACGCAGGGTGGCGATTACTACAACTACCAAAAAGAAACCTTTCGCCCGGTTGAGAAAGCGCTTATTGATGAGGTCAATCAGTACAACACTGGAGCCGAGCGGGAGCGACAAGCAGGGCAGGCGGCTGCAGATATCCAACGGCAGGCGGCTATTCAGGATGACGTTACATCACGCCAGATGGCCGCTATGGGCGTCAATCCGAACTCTGGCAAGTTCCAGGCTCTTAAGCGACAGAACTCGCTGCAGACGGCTGCAAGGCGCGCAGGGGCTATGACTGCCGCAAGGAACAATGCGCGTAATCTCGGTTACGCGAAGAGGATGGACGTGGTTGGTATGGGGCGCAATCTGCCGGGTGCGTCGGTTGCCGCTTATGGGACTGCTCTCAACGCTGGTAATTCAGCCGCGGCCAACTATCAATCCCCGTCCAATACATTGATGGCTGGCTATAGCGCTGGAACCAACACCATCGCCCAAGGCGCGGCAGCCCCAATGGCGGCACAAGGCACGATCTTGGGCAATCAAGTCAGTCGCGCGAATGCGGTTGATAGCATGAACGCCAACTTCCTTGGCACGGCAGCCGGCACAGCGCTTGGCGCGGCAGCGGTCTTTGGGTGATGAAAGAGGTTTCAGCATGACGTTTTCAAGTGGATTTTCAGCGGGCATGAACGCTATGCAGGCGTTTGGCAATATCCGTGACAAGAGAGCGGAGCGCGAGAAGGAAAAGCAGTTCAACGACCAGATGGCGCAGATCATGGGGTCTGGAGAGTCAGCGCAACCGGCGGCGCAAGGCGTGAACCTTGAACAGCAGCAGACTGTTGCACCGCAAGGCGCTGGCGCAACACAAGTGCCGCCTCTGAGCGTCAACCAGACACAACCAGTGGCCGCAGGAGCCACGGTACTGAATCAACCGCAACAAGCCAAGCCACAGGACTTTAACAGCCTGTACGACAAATATAACCGCCTGCAGGCGCTTGCGGTCAGCAACCCCGATTATGCCGACAGAACCAAGGGCGCAATGGATATGCTCAAACAGCAAGGTATGCGGTCGTACATGGCGGAAAATGTTGGCGACTTCGACCCGAACGACAATGATGCGTACCTGAAACACATCAAGCATTACGCCAAGGCGCAAAGCATGTTTGGCGACCCGGTGACGCCTGAGCAATACGCCAGTCTGCGCAAGATCAACAAGGAGATGCAGGAGTCCGGTTTCAATGATGCGATTGATGCGGCCTGGCGCGGCGACAAGGAGGCGACACAAAAGGCGTGGAACTCATCAAGTTTGGGCGGTAAAGGAACGATTCTGGATATCGTTGATGTGCCGGCTGATCCGAACAATCCAAACGGGGCGGCTGACAAGGTTATCCGTTATCAAGAGACCCCGGAATCACCTATTGAGGAATACAGCCTTCTGAACCTCCAGATGCAGCGATGGACGGCAAAAGAGCGCCTGAACCATGCGCAGCAAGTGTTCAAAGACAAGAAAGAAGGCGAGAAAACGGACGCAGAGATCAAATACAAGAACGCACAGACCGGTAAAACGAACGCAGAGACCAAGATGATTGGCGTCAAGACGGTGGACGGGAAGAATGGGCCTGCGGTCGTTGATATGCCGGCTGTTCTGGATTCAGGCAGAAACAAGAACGGGGTGGCAGAGCTAGGTATTGGCACAAAACCAACTGGCGAGGGTAGCGAAACGCCTAGGGACGAGTATGGGCGGACTCGCTCTGAAATCGGATCTCAAAAAGACCGCGCAACGAAGGCTTTCGATAAAGCGGTAAACGTCTCAAACGGGCAATTCGGCCTGCAGGGGCTTAAAGCAGAGGATGGAAAGCTCTACTCGACCGCGACCAAGATCATGTATGACCTCATCGAGACAAAAGGCATAGAGGAAGGCGCAGCGGCGGACATGGCGAAGGACTTTGCGGAGCGCGCCTGGCACTATAAATCAAAGAACCGCGTTGATTATGTGCAAGCGGCCCAACGAGAATGGGAGGCCATGAATAAAAACGGCGGTGGTAGCCACAGAAAACTATGGGAGTAGCCCGTCAGTTTTTGCACTCAACAATCATGTTGATTCGAGCGTGTCCCGTTCTATCGTACACGCTATAACCGTTCGGGCAGATTTCTGCCGCCTTGTTGTAGCACCTATCTAGCGCAGCGCCGCCGCAGGCGACCATGAAGGTTGTTTTGTCGCCTGGGCCGGCGATCTTTGTTGCTGTGGTGCATCCCATTAGAGCCGCTAGTGCGGCGGTCATCAGAATTCTTTTCATTGTGTTCCCTTATTGATATCCGGTTCATCCAAATTCTAGTCCAAAACAAGTCTGACCGGTAACTGCTAATGCTGGTCAATGGGGTAGATTACCGGTAATTCACTATGATTATCGGTTCGCCCAATGGCTAAATCCTGGCAGCAAGTCACCCAGCTCCCTGAGTTTCAATCCCTGTCCGATGAGGATAAAGAGCGCGCGCGGGATGAATACTTCTACGATGTAATCGCGCCGACGGCCAAGAGCTATGACGAAATCGACCAGTTGCGCGCGGATTTTGACGCGCAGTCGATGCCGGAGCCCAAAACCGTTCCAGAAAGAACATGGGGAGAAACCGCAAAAGATACTGGAATCGATCTCGCAAAAGGCGTTATCGGTGTTGGTGAGTCGGCTGTTGGGCTTACAGATATTGCCACTGGGAACGCGGCCGGGCATGCGCTTGCCGGGATTGGGTACAACCCCGGGCGAGCAAAGGATATGCTGTCATCCGGTTACAGTGAATCGCGCAAAGCGCAGAATCAATCAGTTGAAGAAGCGAAGGGCTTCACCAATACGCTGATTGCGCTAGTCAATAATCCACAGGCGGCATTCGGTACCATTGCCGAGTCTGCGCCTATGATGGTAGGGACGATGGCCATCGCGCGCGCCGCTGCGCTGCGTATGCTGTCAGCCAACGGGCTGCGAGCAGGAACACCGGAGGCGGCCGCGTTTCTGGCGCGACGCGATGTCGCGGCCAAGCTGGCGACCGCATCTGCTGGCGCGGAGGGCGCTATGTCAGCCGGGCAAACGATGGAGACCGCAAGACAGGCTGGCAGGGATTGGGGCGACTCCGTACTTCCGTCGATTGCGTCTGGTATTGGTACGGCCGCAATTGGTAAGTTGAGCAGCAAGATATTGCCTGACGTTGAAGCAACGACGGCGGCCGCATCGCTCGGCAATAGACAGCGTGTCCAGATACTTCAGGCAGGTAAGGAGATTGCCAAGGGTGCAATCAAAGAAGGCGTCCTTGAAGAAATGCCACAATCCGCGCAAGAGCAGGTATTTACAAATCTTGCGCTCGGTAGGCCTTGGAATGAGGGCGTGCAAGAGTCTGCGGCGCAAGGGCTTGTAGCGGGGACTGGCATGGGTCTCGGAATGAGCTCATATAACCAAGTAGCGGGCGGAATCAGTGAGCGCAAAGGCCCGCTTGCAAGGGCTGTCGAGAGAGGCGCGGCCAGCGTTGCAGGCGATATCAATACGGACGATGAAACAGGGCTTGCGACGGGTCAGGTTGAGATTGCCCCCGGCGCAAACGAGATCGAGACAACACGCGAACCGCTGTCCGATATCAATGCCCAATTGGAAGCGATGAACGCTCAGGATGTGCCGAAGGATTCGGTGTTTGTCGCGAACGGAACGCCTATGCCTGGCAACATCCCGAAGAACGCCATCGTCGTGCAGGGGCAGTCTGGAACGCTGATCACGACGAACAGGGATAAGGCAGAGCTATTTCAAGCGGATGAGTCTGACCGGACGATTGCCGACATTCTGGGTTATACCCAGAGCAAGAACGAGATGGCTACAGCGATTGCGGCAGGCGAGCGCGCCCGCTCGCTTATTGTTCGCGACGGCCAGGGTAATGTAATTCATCAAGAGGCGGTTACTGAAAGCCGGCTGGATGAAGCCAAGACAAAACTGAATCAGCAGTACCCTGGCCGAGTCGAAATCCACAACCCGGAAGATGTTTTGCAAGAGCGCGCCAATCGGGTCATGCAGGAAGATCAGGCAGGCGTGGAACAGGAATTCATAGCCGAACAGCAAGCCAACGAGGCAAAACGCCAACAAGCCTTGGCTGAAAAGCAGCACCAGGCGCAGCAGCAAGCGCAATACGAGCAGATGATGGCGGATCGCGATCAAGCGATTCTCGATCTGATGCCGGATGACCAGGCGGTGATTACCCGCACGGATGGTCAGCCTTTCCTGAGTTACGAGAATGCGCTGCAGGCCGCAAAGAACAAGCGCCTGAATATCGGTCAGGATTCCGCCATCATCCCGCACCAGAACGGCTATGCCATTGTTCAATTAAACGATGAGCAAAAAGCGGAGCAAGCGCGCATCGAAAGCGAATTCATGGCGCAACAGCAGGAGAATGAGCGGCTACGCCAAGAAGAACTGGCGCGGCATCAGGCGAGTATCGAGAGAAATAGAATACAGCCTTCACCAGCCTCTGTGCGCAATCAGGCGGCAATCGACGCCACCAATATGAATGCCGACCTGAATCAGCCTGTGCGGCAAAATACAGCCGCTCAAGTCGATTTAACGCCAGAACAGATAGCGGAGCAGCGGCAGGCGGAACAAGAGTTCCTGGCGCAACAGAGGGCGGTTTCAAAGCCGGGTAATGCGCCGCCACCGCCCACACCAGATCCGATTGCGGAGCAAAGGCAGCGCGAAATCGATCAAACAATGGGCAAGGCGAGTGTGCGTTCAACCAAAGCGCCACCACCAAATGAATCCAGCGGGCCAGCGATTGAACGCCGTTATAACATCGATGTGCGCAAGCAGGATAACAGCCCTTCTGCAAGGGCGCGTCGGGCGCGCCAAATTGATTGGGAAAACGATGACCTGATCACGGTTATCCGTAAGCTCGGCGGGCTGAATGTTGGCGGCACAGATGGAACCGACACAGGTCGCGATTTCAAGGGTCGATTGAAGCACCTGAATGACAATACCTTCGGCTTGCCCAGTATTGAGCAAACCAAAAAGGGTCACGGAATGACGCTGGAGCAATTAGCCGAATACTTCGGTGAAAGCGATATTCTCAACCTTAAGGACGGATTGGGCAATATCGACTCCAGTATTCTTTATGATCTACTTGAGAAGGCGTCAACGGGCGAAAAAGTCTACCTCAACACGTCTGACCCGAAGCACTTCCTGACCGATGGTATGACATTTGAGGAGGCCATCGACGAAGAAAACGCGCGCCTGGAGGATGAGAACGAATCCATAAACCAGTCTTATCAAGAATACTTCGAGTCGTACCGAGATGAATTGGAACGCATTGCTGGTGAGTATTATGATGGGTCTGACCTCATGGCTCTGGAGTCATTGGTAGATGAGGCCAAGAAGATCAATCCAGATAAAACAGAGGGGATACTAGGCGCGTCCGCTGATGTGAGTGA
>Ga0208160_1001053_pt1 | contig 12115 bp, 7 predicted proteins | sample CB_VirMetaG_FD_184536 | JGI IMG/M metagenome (GOLD analysis project Ga0208160, IMG submission 184536) | Freshwater to marine saline gradient viral communities from Chesapeake Bay - CB_1504_1 Viral MetaG (SPAdes) (version 4) | ecosystem: Environmental > Aquatic > Marine > Coastal | place: USA... | reverse complement strand
TGATCAGGACAGAGCCCGAGATCGTGCCAGCGGTGCTGCCGGTGTCGAGCTTTAACTGTATCGTCGAAAGAGCTTCAGTCTCGTCTAGGACTTGGTTGATGATGGCGGCAGTGCCACTATCAACGGGATCGTACAAGAGCGTGCCGCTGCCGCTTGTTCCACGGATGCCGTAGGCGTAGGTGCGGTCATTCTCGCCGATGCCAGTTGTTTCCAACGCATCGCGGTTGATGTTTAACGTGATGTCACGTACTTTTGCGATGGTTGTGTATGTGCCGGTGCCACTGGCACTGAAGCCTAATTGCGCAGTTGCGCCTGTCCGTACTGCCATAATCGTGCTGAGAGTTAGCTCATTCTAAGCTCTGCTGTCAGTTCAACAGTGACATTGGAACGGCCTGGAGCGACGCTTTCAACTCGTGGCGACGTGCCTTCGCTAAAAGACCACAGCAGGCCCGCCCCTGTAGCCGATGCATTCAGCCAGCTCTGTAACGTAGCGTCTGCACCAGCAAATATCTGCGACGGCAGCGTCAGGCTGTCAACTGAACCTTTCGCGCTGTTGTACGCGCTGAGGATTGCTGCTGTGTTGGTGTCGTTGACGTTGCCAAATGTCAGGCTGAGTTTTGCTTGGCTTGGCCTGCTGCCCCACAACCTGCGGGTGATCACACCTGACTGCGATACCTGTGTTTTGGTCGGCCATGTCGGAGCAACAAAGCGCCGACTTGTTGGTTGAACTGCCGGGAACGTCGTTGCCATTGTTAGGTGATGCTCCAGTTGCCAGCGTTATCGAAGCCATCGGCAAGCTCAAGAATGTCTGAGCTGTTGGTTGGCATATGTACGGCTTCAATTGTAAACGTGCCCTCTTCAGTTGGCGTTATGCGCTCAATCTGATAAGTGCGAACCTGCGTGCTCGGCAACTTAACCGTGAATACAACTCCTGTAGGTGTTGCTGTCTTGCCACTGTTGCTAACAACCAGCGTGGTGTCTGCTGGTGTTGTATCGGCGTCACCGTTCCAAGCAATTACGGTATAGGAACCATCAGCTAATGATTTTGTACTGACTAGCGCGCCTTCAGGAGTTACGACGCCGTTATTGAACTCGTCGTACTCAGTTGCGTCCATCCCTACTTTTATGTAATCGCCCGGTGCCATTGCCATCAAAACGCCTTCATGCGTTGTGGTGAAACTGATGGTGTGCGTTGGGATGCGACGCATCCTGATCACGAACTTGGCAGCATCGATCGCATGGTCGCGATTGGTGCAGTAGTCAGACACATCGATGGTTTCGAGCGCGACACTGGAGCTGGCGGATGATTCACGCACCAACACTTCGCGAACAGTCGGGAACATCCCTGGGTTATCCAGATTTGTGCTGGCACGCTCCTCGCGATAGCGCACAGACACTTGAATAGGGTCACGCTCTTCAGGGTCGAAATATTGAAGCTTGAAGCTATTCTCGACGATATTACCTGCAGTAAAAAGACCTGTGATTGCAACAGCATCGAACTGCAGGGCTGGACGCAGGAAGAACTTGCCGTCAGACTCGCCAAATATCAACAGGTGCGTTGCTGCAACATCAGCGCACCATTGACGAATGTTGATTTTATCAGCAATCACGCCATCAAAGAAGTATTTGCGTGAATAGCACCAGTCGGCTGCAGCTGTGAACTCAGTAAAGTTCACCATGTCGTCAGTAATTAAATCGCCTCTCCCGTAGGTGCTGTTGGTCATTAAGTCCAACACAATGTCTGGGAGTAAATGCGTGGCTCCAACGGCCAAGCTGCTACGAAGTTGACGGCAGGTTTTACCGCCTGTCACATAGCAACTAAATTGGCTGAATTGTTGCCACTCAACTGAAGAGCTAATATTGACTCCGATTAAGGCAAGGTTGTCGTAGTTAGGTGCGTAAGTGTTTCCGTCGTTGTCAACATTTGAAACTATTTCGTTTACATAAGTCACCTCATGTTCTGGTGCTGACGCTGATGAAACTACTTCGTCAAAGATAAATGACTCTGCAAGCTTGCCCCAAGTGTCAATTAATGATAAATCGTTATTTGAATAGCTTGCATCGCTTTGTGGATACTGGAACGGTACTGAAGCAGTGTCTAGCCCTGAGCCTCTTCTGCCCACGGAAATTGCGAACGTATCAGCAGTGCCCGCCACAGCAGTCCCATTGAATCGAACTGTGAGCCCAGAATCACCAATCACTTGCTCAGGCAATCCAGCCTCTAAAACATAGAGCTGGTTATCTGATCGCTCCTCACGGACCTCCCATCCTGAAAGCGGCTCAAGTTGAAACTCCCATATCTTTATGTCGCCATTGAATGAGATCTGAAAATAATTAAAGATATTCTCTGAGGTAGAGCCACGAACCCCATAACTGTATTGCAACTCTGTAAAGGTGCTGGCTCCGGCTTGACGGTAGTAGATTTTGAAGAATGAATACCTTTCGACTTGAGTAGAAATAGTGTTAGACCTATACTCAGTTGTATAAAGAGATGCGCCTTCGTCTAGAATGTTGCCTTTGTAGTCTAAACAAGCTTTATTGTCGCAAAATTTGTTGTTTTTTAGTGTATTAAATGCCGCAATATTGTTCACCCTAATTCCAAGTCTTGAGCGGATTCCGATCTCAACTGCGCCGCATGGCCTAGATGTAGAGAATGAAGCAATTGCACATCGCATAATGTGGCCGTCAGTTGTTCCAGTATTGCGGCTCGGCCTAGAACTTGAGTCGTACCAATCATCACCATCAAGTTCAATATCTGCTTGATTATTGGTCTGTACAGCCCCTGTCCTTACAGTTTTAAAGGTTGCGTTGACACTCTGGGGCAACTCTGTATCAGCATTAGAGGCGAAGGGGTTGCCTGTCCTGGCAGTGCAAACCGCCAGCCCGCTACCGATTTTGTATAGCTCACCTATGACAATTGAATTGTCCCAACTCTTCTGCCTTCCAGCGATTGATGCTGCAATGTCTTCACATGTTTCAGCAAAAATATCTTTCAAGTTAATGTAAGAGACTAAAGTGTAGTAATTTGCAGTATCGTTAGCAGGCACCCTGCTCCACTGGTAAACTGCATTCAGCGGACTTGCGCTTGTAACTTTTTCTTCATTAAGAAGCCCTCCTTGAAGGCTTACGCCGTTTAGCGCGGTATAAGTAGCTCCGTCAGCAGTAAAAGTAAAAGTGCTCTCGCTTATGGAAAAATTCTCGTCAACGTTATCAGTAGAAAGCTCTATGAAGCTGTCTGAAGTAACTGTCATTTGGTGCGTCTGAATGACCGTGATGTCATCTTCAGGGTCATCGGCAATTAAATCATTGGTCAGCGTAACTTTAAATTTTGATGCTTTCAACAGCTGCAACTCTTGCAAACTCATGCTGCTGGTATTTAATTCCACTTTCACTGCAATTGCTGCAATGTCTTCCTCTCTTGCCGCTGAATTATCTAGATTATCACTATAAGCAACATAACCCCAATCGTTTACAGATCCTGGCGTTACGCCTGGCCCTTCGCTGATCTCTTTAATAGTTGCCGTGAATCTGTTTAGCAGTTGCTGTGCGAGGGCAGCAGTGCCGCTGGAAGAATTGGTGTTGTTTGTGTCATCGTATTTAAACTTTATTTTTCCATTTCCACCTGAACTAGTGTTCTCCACCTCTAAAGTTGTCCCTGTTGTGTCAACACTTAGCTCAACATCAATGTCCCAATCGCTGATCGTAAAAATATCCCGAATCGCCCTACTAAAAGATGTGTTTTTATCGCTGCTTGAGTAAAGGTTGTATACTGTTTGCCCGCCAATTGTGTCAATACCCTGTGAGGTGATCCCACTTCTTGAGCTGTAAACTACTTGTTGTTTACGCCTAACTGCCCACTTCGATTCGTCTGTTATGCACTTGACTTTCGTCTCACCGTCTTTCTTATAGGGAACTAGCTGCGGCCTGACAATAGGCTCAAAGGTTGGATTGGGTCGGTATGCAAAATCATTTCCACAGAATCCATAAAGTCCAAACGTTGTCTGGTTAGCTGGCTTTTCAGCTGCTGAAAAATCTGATGTGACACTGCTACCAACCTTGATTGCATAAACATTGCTTGAGCTTTCATTCCCAGGATCTTCACTAGCTTGCCTACCGTAAATGCGATCAGATGACTGAATGCGAGTAGTCAAGCCGCTGGCATAACGCCCATAAATGGTCATTCGGCTGCCTATGGAGTTTGCTGTTGTGCCGAAGTCGTAGCTAGTTAAAGTGTTACCACCAGAAGCAAAATTGCTAGGCTCAATAGCCGCTATTGGTCCCTCACCGACCAGAAAGATCGCCCGAAGCATTTGCGATCCACCAAGGCTATAAATTTGCGACCAGAGCAGCTGCGTATTGACTCGAACGCCACCATAGGCAATAGATGCAATCGTTTCTTTGTTTGTATAAACAAGCGGTATAACTGATCCTAAAGTTGAAATCTCTTGCGTTGAATTGAAACCGTATCTTGGTGCAAAGCGTTGGTTTTGTGTTGTTGTTTGGCCGCCGCTACTTGTTGCCCTTAGTTCAGGTGGTCTGCCCGGTTCATTCTGGTCAAATGAAGGCTTCGGTCTTAGCAGCGTCGAAACAACAACAGTGCCGACGCCAATCACTAAATTAACGATTGCAATCGCTAAAGCAACATCAAAAGTCCCCGCCACTACGGCAGGTTCAGGAGCTTCTGCGCTGCGCTTTCGTACCTCAGACTTAAACCAGGAATACTCCTCATCCGTTAGCCCCAGCATTGAGGCAAGATATTTATCAGACGGGAGTAAATTGCTCATTTCACAAATCGACGATACTGGGATTCTCGCATGGCTCGTGGTGGTAACCAACACACGCCACGCTTGTGATGGACAACTAGAACCCCGTTCTCTACTACGATACCGACGCCAAGACCGTTTGCGCCATTTTTAAACATGCAAACTGCATACTCTTCCATTTCTGGCAATACCTCTGTTGCTGCGTTCCATAGCGCCTGCAATTCTTCCCATTTACCAGCAGTTGCTAATTCCATCCACCGGTAATCAAATGGCGGGTGATAAACACCAACTGAATCCAATATCGCCCAGACCATGACCACACAATCAGCGCCCCGACCATGCTTCGGATGCTCCCCGAATACGTGAGGCAGGCCCACCCAGGGCTTCCAATCGATCATCAGCTAACTACCAGCGAACCAGATGTTGGTAACGCCCCAACAATTTCGGTATTCAAAACACGCCTTGGAACGTCTGACGCAACAGCATCCAGCGGTGACGTTAGTTTCAACAGCACCTTCTCTGTATCCATGTCGTAACTAGCGACACGCCATAGCTCAGATCGAATCAGTGCAACATCACTAAAGTTCGTCACATCGAGGCTGACAGTTTTCAAGTCCAATAACCAGCGGCTTTGAACGGCCTCGGCAAAAATGTTCACGCTGATTTCGTTAGTCGCAGCGCCTAGTACTGCTTCGGATCGGTCGCCGCCTTTACTGCCTGCACCAGTTGAAACAGCAAAGGGAAGAAAGCTGTACGTAACTCCGCCGTACGTCCTCGTTAAATTGACTGAAAAATTTTGATAGGCGTAAACGGTTGGTGTGGACGAGTCCTGCATAAACCGTGCATAGTTGACGAAGGCAAATGCGCTCATTAGCTAAGTCCTACCTTTTTTCTTGTTTTAACACTACCCTGCAGCGCCGAGAGTGTCAGTGATCTGCCGCGTTCAGCAGCTTGCGCCATGCCCTGACGATGCTGTTCCGCCGTAACGTATTCAACTCCATTGATGACCTGTGACTCAAAGCGTACATTGAGTGGTGCGGGATTACTGATCGCTTGCGCTGTTTCGCGTTCAGCTGCAACTATCGATGATTGTTCAGCATTACGAGTGAATGGCAAGCTCACTGTTTGCAATTGTTGGAAACTATTGCTGACACTTGAGTTACCACCACGTTGGAAACTGTTGCTGACACTTGAGTTACCACCACGCTGGAAACTATTACCGCTAGAAAATGCCATATCCGCAGAGCGGGTGTCACGCATCTGTGCTTCTAGGTCTTCGTTTGACGTGATATTGCCTTGCTGGAACGGAACAAAAAGCTCCGGCCCACGTTCGCCCACGATGTAAGGCATGTTTGCGCTGACTGGGCCGCCGTTGGCTCTAAACCCACCAAAATAACCGCCGCCAAAATCTCCGAGGGAGTTACCTGTAATGCTTGGTGCGCTGGGATTAAACCCAAGGCTACCACCGCCGCCACTTAAACCTGCAAAAACTCTGGCCAGCCCAATAGCGATATAAGTTGCAATCATCTTTGCAGCTTCCCTAAGCAGGATCTGCCCTATGTCTTTTAAAAAACTAGAAAAGACTTCTTGAGCTGTCTTTGTGCCTTCAACCAGACCCACAACGCCATCTGTGAGAGCGCTACCCACAGCATCTCCAATACTCTGTGAGACCCGAATTGCCAGCCCCTCGAGATCTTCAAGCTCCCGTTTGGCGTCCCCTATGAAATTGGCAATCTTGACGCCAGGCTCAAGCGCTGCTTGAGCACTAGCATCCACAGCAGCAGCTTGCTTTTCAGCAGCAGCGCGGATACCTGCCCGCTGTTCGGGAGTTGCTTGCTTCAACAAGCGGTTCATTTCCCGCCGAATTTCGAGCTTTTTAAGCTCGGCTTGAATCAGCTCGGGAGCGACTCCTTCAGCTCGTAAACTGTTACGCAATCTAAGGTTTTCGATTTCGCGCTCGATGTCCCTTACTTGTAACGCGCTCTGCTGAATGAAATTCGTGGCTTCTTCCAGGGCAAGCGCCTTGCGCTTCAGCTCGTTAATTTTCTCGAGATCGGCCTTATACACCTCACTCTGCTTCAGCACGGCATCCATCGCACGCTTGCGCTCGCTTTCACTTAACTGTTCGCGCTTAGCGATCCCTGCTTTGATCTCATCCAGCTCGCGGTTAGCAATTGCAATCTGAGCTATGTTCTCCGCTTCAAGAGCGGTGCGCGCTGGGGCGAAAGCAGCATCAGCGTTGGTTGAAACTGCGTCGTAAGTGAATTTGAGCTCTGCAAGCCGATCCTCGTACTGCTCAACTGCAACTTGTGGGAACGCTGCTTTGGCGATGCGCTCAAAGGCTTCCGCAGTCTGTGCTTCGGTGATTGCAACCTGCAACAAACGTACGCGGTCCATGGCGCTAGCCACGTTACGCACAGCTTCGGCGTAGCGTTGCGTAGTAGCAGCTGCATCAGGAAGCTCAGTTTTTGCAGTGGAAGCTGTCTGGTTTCCGCTAGCAGGAGCAGCTTGTCCCTCAAGTGGGCTAGCTGTCGAGTCTCTTCTCCCGTGAAGGAAAATATTGCCTGTTTTAAGCGAAGTAGCTTGGACGCCGCCCGCACCACCTGAAAAGGGCGTACCTACAGGTGTAGGGACGAGCGTGCCAGCAGGTACAGCAATGTCAATAGCACCACCACCAGAGCGCCTGCCGTGCACTTCCTGCTCTCGGGCCAGTGCTTTACGCAGCTCGGCCTCGTCAAACATGTTCTTAACATCGATCTTGGCATTGCTCAGCTGGATGTATTCAAGTCCCTGACCTTGCCAAGCCTTGATGATGGCGGTTGCCTCATCAATGACAGCCTGCTTATTGCCGGTTGGGCTTCGTATGTCAAGGTGGGGTCCGGTGCTACGCCCTGTGTTTCCAACCAGGAAACCAGCAGATACACCAGGGGCAGCGGGTGTAGTACCCCCGGCCGCCCGTTGCCGCGCATCGGCAGATTTTTGCTCATGATCCGCGGACTTTTTGCGAAGTTCTGCGATCTTCTTCTCAGTCTCGTAACGATAGTCGCTGATGCTTTTTTCTAAATTTGCGAGCTCAATCACAAGTGTCTTCTTGGCCGCCTCGATTTGAAGCTCTCCACGCTCTCGGGTGGCGATGTAGTTGTCGAGGGCTTCCAGAGCAGCACGAGAAGCACCTTCTTCTCCTTCGAGAAGCTTGGCGTTGGCCTTTTCGATCTGCTTGATGCGGATCGCGCCGGCGAGGCGGAAAATTTCGACTTCTTTTTGGGCTAAAGACTGGCGCTGTCCGAATAGGTCGTTGTCGTACTTGCGACGGAGCTCAAAAATCTCTTTCTCGAGATTGACGCGCTGGTTGGCCAGGAGCTTGACGTCCTTTTCACCCTGTTCGCGATCACGTTCAGCATCTACCCCTTTGAGCAGCTCTTCAATTGCGGCTTCTTCAGCTCCTAGTCGTTTCAGTTTTGCACGGGCGAGTTCCTCAAAACGCCCTAATTCGGAGCCAGATATGGCGGACAAGAACTCACCGAAACTCTGAATACCGGGCTTAAGCTCTTCCTTTACTTTTTTTATTTTATTGCGTACCTCTTCTAACTTATCTATATTGCGACTATAATTAGCATTGACAATAGCTAGCTCAAAATCACGAGCTGCTTTAGTGGCACTACTAGCTTCATCCCCCACATCTTTGTACGTGGTTTGCAAACGACGTAGCGCTTCAGCTGCTCGCTCGTTCGAGCGTTGATTTTCTTGTCCGCGTCGATAACGTCCAAAGAGGTCTATAAGGGCGGATAAGCCCACCTGAATGAGAGCTATCCAGCCCAGCGACTTAATAATAGATAGACCGGCGGCTTTAGCACTGGCTCCAAGGCCACGGAAGCTAGCAGCGGTTAGATTTAATTTAGTGCCTGCACCTACTGCTTGTTTACCAACAGTAACTAGTTCGACGCTTAATGCCTTAAGTGCAGCACCCACAGCTGGAATAATCGTAGCCGGGCCTACAAGTGCTGTAGCCAGTCCGGCAAGTAGAAGTATTAACTTACCTAGTGATACAATTACTGCTGCAATGGCAGCTACAAGTACACCTAACGTAGTACCTAAACCACCTACCGCAGGGATGACACTGCCAAAAATAAAACGAACGAATAGCGCTAACTGAGTTAGCGCGTCGAGCCCTACGCGCTTGAGGAGACCAAGAACAGCAGCAACCTCGGAGAAATACTGGACGATGGGGGTGTTGAGGAAGCGCGCATAGAGGTTGAATACGGTCGCAAGGCTCGGGGCCAACGCACCTACGACGCTGGCGATATTAGCGAGGGCGGACGCAAGCGCCTCAAAGGTGCCGACTTTGATCCTGACGAAAGCTTCAGCAATGTTTTTGAACGCATCAACAAGGATCAGCGCAGTAGGTTTTAAAGCCTCAATCGCCTGGGCCAGCGCACCAACAGTGCGTTGAGCGACTTCTTCAAGCTTGGTAAACCCACGTTGCGCTACATCGGCGGCTGCAGCAGCCGCTTTGCTCGGATCGCCGGAGCCTATACCTGTGCGGCCGGCAGTGAGTCCGACAACGAGGCGACCGGCAGTCCCAATAGTCTTTCCAGCCGCAGAAGCAATATCAAAAAGCTGCTTGCGAATGCCAAATAGCGATTCAAAAACAGCAGATAGGCCAGCAAGCAGAGGATCGAGTAACCCACGCCCGAAGTTCTGACCGATCAGCTCCCCGAGATCGGCGATGTTAGAGACAACACCTGAGAAGCCCTCGGCAGCGATCTTTTGCCCTGCTACGGCAGCGGCGAGACGCTCTTCAAGGAACTTTACTACTCCGCCAGAAGCTGTTTTTGCTTTTCTAATATCTTCGCTTCCAATACCTAGGGCTTTAGCTAGGTACGAATCCGGGCCGATGTCAGCACGAAGAATAGAACCAACTTCTTGACGAGCCTGATAAAGAGGAAGACCAAAAGTACCAAGTGCCGCAGCAAAACTAATCGCGAGATCTTCAGCTTCTTTTAGCCCGCCGCCAATCATGCCTATTTGCGAAGAGACAATACCGAAGACTTCAATAACCTCGTTGGAGGTCACGCCAGCCAGCGCGATAGATCGTTCTCGGATCGAATCAACATTTTTCTTTACTGCACCAGTCAGTGTGACAATTTTTTGGTACGGATCTGTGATTTCTTTACCGTTAGCAAATACTTTATTGGTAGATGCGAGTGTTGTTTGCGTTTTGAGAATAGTCTCGCGCAGCTTTATTTCACGACCGATTGTGTTGTTAAAAAAGCCGTTCCATGCAGACTGGAGAATGCCTACAGCTTCTTTTACTGCAAATGTAGCAAGACCTAATTTTGCGAGTACAGTAAGCAACGCGTTGCCTTTAGACGCGGCTAGCTGGAAGCTATTGGCAAGAATGTTGCCTGCTTTTGCAGATTCTTTTAAGTTAATACCTGTTTTAGCTGCTGCTGCGGAGCTCTTAGCTAGCTTTTCAAATTGTTCAACTTTGTCACTTAGACCTGGAACGTTTTTACTAATCCGGTAAAATGTTTTAATGTTGTTTGTTGCTGATTTTATATCACTGGTGACACTGCTTAGCCCTTTATTAAGCGAGCGTAAGTCGATATTAAGCTTGCGCTCTCTTGTGGCTTTATCCGCTACCTGCGCTACTTGATTTAGCTCACGTTGAGCAGCCTTAGTGTCAGCTATTACGTTGAGCCGGAAATCAGACACGAGACACTATGCGCTACTCGTATGTTACGCAGAATCGGAAGCGCTAGCTGCTAACGCGGCGTAGACATGCAAAGGAACCTGGCGTGTACGAACGAGCTCGGACAGAATGAACTTGGTGGGCGCATCGGGGCCATCGGCAGTAGCAGCCTCAGGCTTCCAATCAGGGAAGGGGAGAAACTCGCGGGGCTGGATCTTGGGTGCAGGTCGTTTAGACCCGGAAAACCCATGAGCAACCTGTATAAGCACACCGGTGAGGCGCGCTGCGGTCACGCTATGTGTATTGGCACGTGCACAGTCATGGTCGTCGATCTGCCGCAGCAGCCAGCGAATTGTGCTGATTGGAGTACGAAGAAAGCGCTCGGGGGTGAAATCACCTCCGATAGCAGAGGACCGAACTCGGAAATAGACCGCGTCCCAGTCCGCCAGTGGAGCCCGAAGCGTGTCCTCGGCATCCTTCAGTATTTGCTCGGGGCTTAACTCGGCTCTTCGGGCTCCGGGGCGTTTCCCTCCGACTTTGGCCAACCATCGCGCTCCCAGGTAACCAGCTCGAAGATCTTCTCCATTAAGCGTCCAGGAATCGCCTCGGTGTCGGCCTCAGTCCAGTCGGAGAGCTTTTGCCAATCCTTCGTACGAGTGCCTGGACTTCCGAGTAATTTTGCTTCGCCGCGATACTGCATGAAAAGCGTAACAAAAGCGATTTGCTGCTCTACTGCACCGACCGAATCACGCTGTAGCTCTTCAAGTTCGCTGGCATAATCGTACAGGAGCTCCTGATTCTCTTCATCAGAACTACCAAGAAGCTCAATTGCTTCTTTTGTTGTAATTTTCTTATCTTGTGCTATACGCTTAGCAAGTTTAAGCGAACGGAATGTCGATTTGGATTGTTTACGACCTATCGCTTCAATACCCTTAGCTTCACCCGGGACGAGGTCGTGATACACCGGAAACCGGAAAGGACCAATCTCGTGGTACTCCTCAGGTGAAAAGAGCAGAGACGCGTACTTAGACATGGACTAAAGGGAGATCGATGGACCACGACCTGAAAGGCTCGGGTTGATTAACGAGCTCGTCAGGCAATTCAACCATAACGCTAGCAGTTTCATACGCTAGGCGTATAGACTTGAATGGGATCAGGGGTTCCAGGAACAGGGCGCCGCAGTGCAATGCGTCGTCTTGTTCTTGGCAATTCACCGCATACACCATGTGGGCGGCGTCCATCAGAAGGTCGTGTTGCATCGGATTGCGTAAAAAAAAAGCCCTGCAAAAGCAGGGCTAAAGGATTGGCTCCTCCTCAGTCTGACGGTTAAGCGGTCTTGAAGAGGCTTGTGAAACCTTCAAGTGAGAAAAGCACACCAGATGCAGAAGGGTTACCGCTGCCATCGAGGGCCTGCTTGATGGCTCCGTCTGCCACACGGAGGCGGTAGATGGTGTCAGCAGCCAGGTCGGCAGTGGGGTTGATAGTGACCACGTTGCCCCCGACACCGCCCAAGGTGACAGTGGCAGGTGCAAGGACGCCGGTGTCTGCAACCTCGAGGCGGAAGCCACCTCCATCGGTTTGGCCCAGGTTGAGCTGCGCGAGAGCAGTCGCACCGTCGCTGGTGTAAGTGACAGTGAGGTTGTCGCCCACAGCGATCGAG
>Ga0208160_1001046_pt1 | contig 12151 bp, 14 predicted proteins | sample CB_VirMetaG_FD_184536 | JGI IMG/M metagenome (GOLD analysis project Ga0208160, IMG submission 184536) | Freshwater to marine saline gradient viral communities from Chesapeake Bay - CB_1504_1 Viral MetaG (SPAdes) (version 4) | ecosystem: Environmental > Aquatic > Marine > Coastal | place: USA... | reverse complement strand
CTGGCGGCGTATCTAAGCTCCAAGAAGACATTGGTCAGAGCCTCTCCACTACGCAGCAGGGTCTTTCTAATGTAGGTGCTCAGGTGGGTGATGTCGGCTCTCAGGTACAGCAGAATGCTGCTACCTCAGAAAAAGACTTTGCTCGTGTAGCTAAGATGATCACTGTCGGCTTCGATGACGGTACTCAGCAGTCTGCATCTATGCGGAATGAGTTTGTAGATCGTCTGAACACTGTACGTGGTGTACTGTCTTCGCAGGGTGATCAGCTCGACGATAATGTTCGTCAGACCTACACCAACCTTGCAAACTCGTTCGACAATCAGGGCTCTCTCATTCAGAGCAGCATCGACCAAAGCGGCAATCAAATTAGCCGTGCCATCGATAGTCAGGGTAATCTGTTGCTCGCTTCTTTTGACCGTAATGGCCGAGTAGCGGATCAGCAGGCTCTGAACATCAACCAGATGATGGCTCAGCTTGACCGTCTTGGTTACCGTCCGGGCAGCAATAGCGGCATGTCACAGATGGTAGGCGCACAGCCTGCCTCCGTGTACTCCGGCTTAGCCTCTCCGTACGCACAAACGATGTAATGGGTTGAGGGCACTACAGTGGCAATAGAGAATGAACGACTGGCTCGTATTGAGGACAAGTTAGATAAGCTCAGCGAAGCTGTAGTGTCCCTCGCCCGTATGGAGGAGCGTATGATTACGCTCTTCAGTCGAATGGATAACTACGAAGGACGCCAAACAAAACTAGAGGGGCGTGTTGATCGCGTAGAGGACGAGCTCACATCCAAAGGGGTATCTCTCGCTTTATGGGAGAAACTGTTTTGGATTGTGGCTACCGCAGCAATCAGCACAGGATTTTGGTATTTAAGATGATCCCCACTAATGTTTCTAATTCAGGTATTAATGTAGTTAAGAAGTTCGAGGGTCTGCATAAGATCCAAGAAGATGGAACCATTGCCGCATATCGCTGCCCAGCAGGGAAATGGACAATTGGTTATGGCCATACCAAAAACGTTAAGTCTGGTATGCGCATTACAGAGGAAGAAGCTGAACAGTTTCTCCACGAAGACCTTGAGGATGCAGGAAACGTAGTACGTCGTTACGTCAAAGTCCCACTGACCCAGACACAATATGACGCACTCGTTTCCTTTATTTTTAACCTCGGTAGTGAGAATTTTCGGAAGTCTACGCTCCTGAAGAAACTCAATGTCGGTAAGTATGAAGATGTACCGGCAGAAATCTATCGTTGGAACAAGGCTCGTGTAGATGGAGAGCTTCGTGTCCTCCCCGGCCTCACTCGCCGTAGATCGGCTGAGGCTGCCTTATTCGCTATAGACGCTGCCCTCCCATCGGATGGTGGTGATCTAATGCCTCAGAAGCCCTTACAGGAGGCTCTGAAGCCCCTCACCAAGTCTAAGACGATGGCTGGTGCAAGCCTAGCCGGTGCAGGGACAATCCTGTCTGAGACCGCCTCTCAGTTGGAAGGATTAGTCAGCTACTCCAATGTCGCTCAAGTACTGTTCCTGCTCGTAGCAGTCGCAGGCATCGGGCTCGTAGCTTACTCCCGTTTCAAAGACCACAAAGAGGGTGTTCACTAACACTCCCCGCATAAAGAGATACGATAATGGCAGTAGTTGACCCAACAACTGTAGATGGATTGGTAGGTGATCCAGCTGCGGCTGCAGCAACCGGATACACTGGCGTGAGTGGAAATACTCTCGTCGGTATTTCTGGCGTTCAGAATGCGCAGATGCAAGCTGACTATGTAGGCGGTACCAATATCGCCCAGACAGCTACTGACATCGTCAATGATCCTTCTTCGTATCTGCAGAAGAACGACATGAATTTGTCGGACAAGGTTGTTGAGATTGATGCCAATACAGCGGGTACCACCATCGACAACAATAAGTATTCGATGGATACGGATGCCCTGCAGACTGCCTCAGCTCAGGCTGGTGTTGCTACTGCTGCTGGTGTCACTGCTCCTACCAGTGCTCAGAACTATCAAGCAGAAACAACGTACGATCTGATCAGCGATCAAGCTAACCAGATGAATGCAGCTACTATGGCTGCTAATTCTGCTGCTACGATCAATGCAGAACAGATTGATATCAAGGGCACTGCTACAGGCCGTAATGCGGATGGCTCTATCAATTACACAGGTGAAGCCCTAAGCGCATTTGCCAACCAAGACATCTCCAATGTCATCGATACCAGCACTGTATCCGGTAAGCTGCTTGCTCAGTCTCTGGGTGAGGGCAACTATGTTGATGCAAAAGCTACCGTAATCGGTCAGCTGGAATCCCTGCAGGATAGCTTCACTGATCCTGTTACCGGACAGCCTAAGATCCCGACATGGGCTGCCGGTGTGGCTCGCAATGTCTCCCGTATCATGGCCCTCAAGGGCGTTACGGGCACAGCTGCTATGGCTACTATGTCTCAGGCCATCATGGAGGCTACCCTCCCGATTGCTCAGTCTGAAGCCGCATTCTTCCAGAATGTAACCTTCAAGAACCTAGACAATAAACAACAGCAGACCATCAATACGGCTAACGTCCTGTCTAAGATGGACGTTACCAACCTTGACTCACGTATGACTGCTGCAGTTGAGACGGCTAAGAACCTCATGTCGTATGATATGAAGAACTTGGACAATCAGCAGCAGACCAATGTCATCAATACACAGGCACGTATTCAGTCCATTCTGGAAGATGCCAAGCAGGTAAACGCCTCTCGTCAGTTCAATGCTTCTGAGCAGAACACGCTAGACAGGTTCTACGATCAGCTAGGCGCACAGATTGAGATGTTTAATGCTGATCAGCGTAACACCCTAGAGAAATTCAACACGGGTGAAATGAACGATACTCTCCAGTTTAATGCAACACTGGAGAATAACCGTGAGCAGTTCTATCAAGAAATGCAGTACCAGATTGATCAGGCAAACGCCAAGTGGCGTCAGGATGTTACTCTGCAGAACAACGAGAACTTGTTCAATGCTGCAGCAATGGACGTCAAGAACGCCCTGAACATCTCCACTGAAATGCTCAATCAAATGTGGGATCGCTCTGACTCCTTGCTCGATTATGCATGGAAGGAAGGCGAGAATGCTAAAGACCGTGAGGTCAAGATTGAGATTGCCAAGATGGAACTTGAGGCAGCTCAGGCAGCAGCCAATGCCAAGAAGTCTAGCGGCTTCGCTGGGGCAATGGGTAGCGTACTTGGTGCTGTAGCAGGTCAGGCAGCTGGCAGTGCATTCGGCGCTGGCGGTGTTCTGGCACTGACTTCGTAAGTAGGAATTCCAAAGATGACCTTTGAAGAAGCAATTAGAGTTTCGATTAAATCGTACTTAGAGGGCAAAGATCCGGAAGCCTACCTAGAAGCCGCCGGTGAACAGCCAAAGTACACCCGTGAATATTTCGATCAGCTCGAAGAAGACGTCCTGTCAGAGGAAGTTGAAATAGCCGAACTGCCGGAGGAAGAGGAAGAATAACATGTCCCTGATTAATCCTGCACGGCTATCCGCCCCAATCCCCGGGGAAAACTTCACCTCAGACGAGCGTAACTATCCGTGGCACCGTCCACCGGATATCTCTGATCTTGATGAGGGTATTGAATATACTGTCCGCTACCTGACTGAAGGTGTAACCGGGCAGCGTTATCTTGCGTACATTAAAGGCGGCGTATCTGTAGCCACTGTTGTGGATATGGTTGTTACTATCGGCATTGGCCGAGGTAAGTGGACGCCTGATTTTGCACTTCTTCTAGCTGGCCCTGTAGCCCGCATCTTGATGATCATGTGTAAGTCCTACGACATCGACTACACCTTGGGTCTGAATATTACGGATGCAGAAGAAGTAGCCTTTATCAATAAGATGCTGGGCAAGCGCCGTAACGCTAAGCAGGAGGAAGCTGCTGAAGACGTACAGGCTGAACTCCAAGACATTAAGGGTGATGCAGGTGGCCTCATGGCTCCAGCAGCACAAGACGAGCAAGACATGATGCTCGGCTACGGCCCTGAAGAAGAGCCGATGATTGACGAGGAAGAAGTGGCATGAGCTGGGAAGATTTTGCAGAAGGCTTTGCGTCTAGTTTCGTACCGACTTTCCAGCAGAGCACTAAGGCCGCAGGGGACAGAGAAAACGAGCTCCTTCGTGACCGCTTAGTCACTTTCCGGGAAAACCGAAAAGAAATAGAGAAGCGTGAGCGTAATGAGCAAGTGGCTAAGTCCACTGTTGCTGAGTATGGCTTCGATCTTGACTCGTGGGTAAACGTCTACAACTGGCTTGAGCAGGGGCGTACCATTGAGTCTATTCGTAATGATCTAGATGGAGCTTCCTTCTCAGCCGCCCCTAATGCTGCCCGCCCTGCTGCCGCCCCTACAGCAGCTCCACAGACTCCTGCTGCAGGTACTGATGGCCAGATGCAGGAACTTGGCATGACTGAAGAAGGTGCCGCAGCGACTACTGCTCCAGCTGAAGATGAAAACCTCTCTTGGAGAGAGCGTCGTCTACGTGTAGCAGAGGAAAACCGTGATCGTCGTGCCACAGAGCGTCTTGGTGTATCCGAAGAGCGCTACAGCGAGGTTATGACTGGTTCGTATACCTCTCCAACACCTACGATGCGTTTCGTACCCGCCCCAGATCGCCGAGCCAGTGGTCGTAGTGTATCTGACTTGGGTGATGCTCTGACCCATCGTCGTCGTGTCTACGCTAATCCGGATTCTACCGAAGAACAGCGTGCTGAGGCAGATGCACTCGTAGCGGATCGCATGCAAGAGGAGACCTTGAAGTATCAAGCTCGTGATTCAGCAGATGAAATCCCGGTAGTTACCCTCGCTGAAGATGGTACGGCTACTTATGGTATTGCTCGTAATGTAGCAGACACCAATGGCCGTACTAACCTCGTAGATCCACGTGGTCAGGTTCTGCCTCAATTCGACCAAGCACAGAATGTAGGTACACGTCCTGAAATGGACGGGGAGCGTGCTGAGCGTCTAGATATCGTTGCTCGCTTGGATGATGAATTCAACAAGTACGAGAATGACTTCAATAAGGCTGCCTCTGCAGTAACCTTAGCCGGTGACTTGGTTGATCTCTACCGTGAGAGCGGTGGTGACGTAATGACCAGCACAGCCAATCTCGTTGCTGGGGCTCGTTCTGCGGCTACTAGCCTTAACGTGTTGGTAGATGTTGCAGGGGAACTGCTCTCCAGCCGTGGTGAGAATGATCTGCTATCTCTGGAAGAGTATGAAGAGGAGCTTATTGCTCGCGGTATTGTAGATCGAGAGACCCGCCTATCTGCGGTTGCTGAAGACACAGATCTCATCAATCTTCCAGAAGGCGTGGATAGACTTGCTCGCCAGACCCAGCTCTTCAATGCGAAGATGGTGTTGATGGCATTCCGTGCTGGTGGCCTAGAAGGTCAGACTGGTGCAGCAATGTCCAACCGTGACTTTGACCGCTTGAAGGAAATGCTCACAGGTGGCACCGCTACCTTCGAGACCCTGTTGGGAGACTACATTACGGATAATCTGTCCGCACTGAACCGTAGACATCGTCAGATCGTTCAGTTTGACGGTCAGGTCAATGCCTTCCGACAGACCTACGGCTACAGCCCACTACAGGGTGATCGCTTCGTAGAAAGCATGGATTCCTATGTTGCTTCCGGTGAAGCAGATGCTCGCTTCATGCGTGGTTGGGATATGCTCTTCGGTGAGCCTGCGCAGCCAGTTCAAGATAACGAAGTGCGGGTAGGTACGCCTCAGCCGGAGCCTATGCCAATTGAAGAGGCAATTACTCTTCTGAGGCAGAACCCGGATGCCCTTCAGTTCTTTATCGAAACCTATGGTGAAGAGAACTTGCCTGAAGACCTGCGTGGAGGCCAGTAATGGCAGAAACAACAACTAACCCGTTCCTGCGTCCTGCAACCCCAGTAGAGCCGGCTACGTCTAATCCGTTCCTACGGACTACTCCAACCACTCCGACTACTCCTGTGGAGGATGACAATGATAGGGATCCTCTTCTCGTATCTTCGGTAGGCACTGAGGCCGAACCTGAAGAGCTTCCAGAGTCTCCTTGGGCTGCCATTGATGGCCGCTCAGAAGAGATCATGGGTCAGGAAGTAGACCTGCCTGAGCCTTCTACAACAATGTATGATGACATTGAGCGTGAAGGCTTCCTTGGTGAAGATAGCTACAACCGTGCCCTAGAGCGCTGGAGAGTTTATCGTAACCACCCAGAGGCAGAGCGTTCTATCCTCGGGGAGACCGTCTATAAGGGCGTTATCGTACCGTACCCAGAGCGTTCTATGATCTTTGGTGATCACAGCCCGGGTATCGGTCAGAATCTTGCTCTCTCCGGCCGTAGAGCCGCCCGTAGTGCCCTTGAATTGGGTGCTGCTGGTATTGATCTTGCAGAACAAGCTATCCCAGAGGAATGGCGTGATGCCGCAGATGAGTATGGCTCTCTGCAAATGTTCGATGAGAATGGGGACTTCTCTCCTCGCTGGATCAGTGGGGAAGAAACAAAAGCTCTCCGTGAATCTAACCCAGAAGCCTTCAGTCTTACCAACATGGTGCAGAACCAAGTTGCAGATGTAGAGACTGGAGACAGCATTACTGACACCCTGCTTGTAGAAGGTGCAGCTCCGATGTTGAGCGGTACTCTTCTTGCCAACGGCATTCGCAAAACCCTCAACTATGCGGCTAATCCTACTGTCCTGAAGAAGCTGGCTATGTTGCTCGGCTTTGAGGCTGGCTTTGCTGCTACCACGAGCTCCGACGTAGACACCCTCCTGATTGGTGAGAATGCTCTAGGCAGCGGTATCCACGAAATGTTCCCTCTGTTGAAGGGCGTTCAGACTGAGGAAGGGGATAGTGCAGCTCAAGAAGTTGTAGCTGCCCGTCTTAATATCATGGCCGACGCAATGTCGATTGGTGCTGTAGCCCAGAAAACAATCGATAGCGTAGCTTGGGCTACCCGCTTCACTTGGTCGATTACGGGTGCCCCTCTGATTGGGTCTGTATCCCGTAGCTCTCGTGAAGAAGCCATTGCTCGTGAGATCCTAGATAACCTGAATGCCGTAACGGGCAATGCAGAAACAGATCGTGCAGCACGTGAGCGTATTCTTGACCTCGTACGTAACAACGCTGAGGTATTCGTAGAGACGCCTCCTGAGATTGCTGAGGAAATGCGCTTCACGGTAGACACCATGTCCGCCATTGAGCGTGCCCTTGCAAATAACGATGAAGAGGCGGCTCGCATCCTGATTCAGCGTGCACAGGGTATCCGTAACGGTGCTCTGGCCCGGGGTGCTCCGGAGACGGCTGTAGCAACTAGCCGAGCGGGTAGAGCTACTGAAGATCTTACTTCCCAAATGGAAGAGGCGCTGGGCGGTTCTGAGGCTATTGAGGCCTCTGCCCGTGGCTTCCAAGATTCTGGTGAAGCTGTTGTACGTCAGGCTGACGCTAATGTCACAATGGCGGAAGCAAGCCTTGATCAGCTGAACAACCGTGTAACCTCTCTTATTCAAGAAGACCCATCCTTCATTGGTCGCATCACTAATCTTGAAAACAAGGTGGGCTTCGATATCGGAGCTGCCCGTAACGATGCGGCAGACAGCCTACTCGGACGTATTTCCGAGGCTTCCCGTGTTATGGACGAAGCTAAGGATGCACGCTTTGCTGCCGTAACGGGCGGTGCCGTAGACTACGACAACATGTTTGATGCCCTCGTATCTCTGCGACCGGAGCAGCTAGACGCAGCTGTAGCCGCTATGCCGGGCGATAGTCGCTTTGGTGTACTGCTCTCTCAGTCCCGTCGCCGTCAGGTACCCGATGGGGAGGGTATGCGTGCTGAAACTGTAGAAGAGGCGAAGGAGCGTTTTGCTGAGTGGGCTCAGGATAATGACTTAGACTTTGCTCGTCTATTCACGGATATCCGCCCAGCTCTCTCTCAGTCTATCGGACGTCTAGAGCGTGCCGGTACTCCCGAAGCTCAGGGTGCATCTAGCGTCCTACAACGATTCAAGGCCTATATCGACAATGATGCTGTAGAGTATCTGCGTGACGTAGGGGATGACGACACCATTGAAGCTGCTGAAGAAGCTATGCGCTACTACCGTGAAGAATGGGCTCCATTCTGGGATGATGGTGCTACTCTGCAGCAGGTAGGTGAATTACGTCGTCAGACTGTAGGCCGTGGTAAGCAGGCCCCAATGTTCACGGACACTGCTCGTAATGCCATTACGGATACTCTGAATGATCGTAACCGTGCAGTAGCCGGGAACATGATTGATTTACTGCGTCGTGAAGAGGCAGGTCAGAGTGCTCCTCTCGTAACGGACTACGTCATTGGTGATCTTCTGGGTAAGCTCTCTAGCCGCATTGATAGCACTACGAAACTCCCAGACCTCGATACCAGCGATATCCGTCAGGGACTTGCCGAATATGGCACTTTAATCCGTCAGAACTTCCCTGAAGAGGCTCAGCGCATTGATGACCTGATTGGTCGTCTCTCTGACGCTCGGACTACTCGTACCCAGCTTGAGGCTGAGATTGAAGCGGCGAGAGCGACTGCTGCCACAGCACGTGATCGTATCTATGATCAGGAACTCTCTGCCTTCTTCCGTGCTGAGGGTATCCGTAATCCGAATGGCTATGCTGCCTTCGAGAGCATTCTACGCAACAAGCAGTCTGCAGACGTCCTACAGGGCCTCGTAGACCGTGCTAAGGCCTCTGGTGATCCTATCGTCATGGACGGTATGCGAGCAGCCTATGCCCGCTACGTACGTAATGAGTTCCTCGCTGCTACCCGTGAACAGGGCGGTAGCCGGATGATCAAGATCGGTAAAGATCAGGCAGTACAAGACAATATCAATAGTATCCTAGATTACGGGAATATCATCTATCAGGATGATCCTCGTTTCATGGCTGCCCTTGATACCATGCTCTCTGAAGCCGGCCTAATCCAGCGCTCACGTGGTGCTCGTGCTATTGGCGTTGGCTCCAACACTGCCCAGCTCCAACAGCGTGTTGCTGCAGTTAACCGTATCGTCACCATGACCTTCGGCGTACTGAGCCGTGTAGGTGCTCGTGTTCGGTCTGCTGCTACAGGTTATCTGTCCAATGCAGTAGATCCGGAAATGTCTGCTCGCCTCCTAGATGGCTTGCTGGCTGATCCCGATTACTTTGTAGAGGTTGCTGAACGTGTCGTTCGTGCAGACGGTAACGTGAACCGGGAGGCTGCAGAGCTACTTCGTCAGTGGTTGGTACGCTCTGCCATATATACAGAGGACAATGAGCCTAGCTCAGAAGAGTTCCTGCGGCAGATCATCGAAGCAGAAAGAACGATCCGCTCCGTACCCGGGGTCATTGAACAGACCCGTGATGCACTACTTGAAGGTGCAGGCAATCGGTAGGCAATAAAAAACCGGCATAGAGCCGGTTATCTAGAGACCCAGCTTCGGCTGGGTTTTTTTATGTGTTCTTATCAATCATGGGGGATTGACCTCATCTTTATCAAAGGTGAACCACTCGTAGAATTCATTCATTACAGCAGAACTGATCTTCTCGTAGATCTCTGCCTCTGTAGGATCATCCGTATGCTTGAAGGCTCTAGCAATCCCCATACGGACACCCGTCTCTACGCACATTTCCACAAGAGGGATAAACTTAGGTTTCATGTGTCTCCACCCGTGTAGTATTTAATGATTTTATTGAATGCCTTAACCAATGATTCATCTTCAGCTAGATCGTGGAGCTGGTAGGGGGCAAGGTTGCCACGACTCTTGAGGGTCTGAATATCTCCCTCAATGTAGCCGCGCATCTTCTTTAGCTGCTCAATCATCTCACGTTCAAAATCATCGATATCAATGGTCAATCGAATAGTCATACAGCCTCCGGTGTAATTACCAGTGAGTGACGCCGTAGATCGTATCTGAGGTCTCATCCAGTGGGAGTTCTTCCTCAAACTCATCCTGCACGTTCTTACGCTCTACGGGCTCATACCAGCGACAGCTATGCTGGAATTCTGCGTATGCTACACCAAGACCGGTTCGACGTACGTCTTCCCAATTGATGGCGTAATTCGGATTACGGTGGCAGTCATCGATGCCACAATCTTGAGCAGCACAGAATGTCATGTCTCTGTAGCTCAGCATCAGGCTGCCTCGGGGGTATCTGCTTCAGATTCTTCCGTATCACCGGAAGTCGCTGCCAGTACCTTCTGCTCGTGGATATTGAGCTCGAAGATAGCCCGGTTTAGCAGCCAGTGTGCGATAGCGGTATTGTTGAAGGTGGTGTTGATCGACAAGGAACCGTTAGAGTTCAGTTCAACGGTCAACATGGTCGGCTTAGCTTCAGTTTCTAGGGTCATAGTTTCCTCACATATAAGGTTTCAGGTGGCGATATTGGATCCATCCACGGAAATTACCGCTCCAAGGGGTTCCGTCACGGTCTACGTGGGTGGCTCCGGGTTCTATATTCGATACCCGGCCGATATCTGTGTCGATGGCCGGAGTAGCGACGTGTTCAAAGGGAGAAAGGTGCCCATCCTCAGACAGCCTGTCGTGGAGCAGGACGTCTTTCTCTAGGTCAGGCGCTGTCTGGTCATGGTTCAGGTAAGAAACACGCGCACAGCGGGCTACAGAGGCTCTCAGGGCCATATCTGTAGGGAGATTTCGGTCTGCTACGTACGGAGTGTGCCATTCGCCTATTTCTAGGGTCTCAGGAGTGCTGGCAGACATGGCCTGCTTGACCCGAGTAGCGAGCTCATAGATCTCTGGCTGAGCATCCTCATGCATACGCAGATTAAAGAAGTTTATCCACTCTGTAGCCGTGCATACGACCCGGATGAATTGATAGGGCTCAGTGATCCTGTTCACGATCTGCTTGTGGTAGCCCAGCTTATCGAACTCCATCGCATATCCAGCTGCTGTGGCTGCAGCATCCTCCCATAGAGGGAGATTGGACTGCAGTTCCTCACTGGCCTGCATGCCTTTCTGGTTCTTGCCCCAGTGAATGGGGTGGGCAGGGGTAGCCTCAACTTGTTCTACCATCCGGATGACGGGAATGGCCCTAGAACTGGATGCATTCCGGCTGAATAGGCGGTGTGTCATGAATTCAGAGTGAATGAAGCGAGGATACTTCAGCTCTAGCGTGGTAAGCCGGATGCTTTTGTCTGTGGCGTCTGCAAAGACACTGTCTGCCACTACTTTGGCGACAATTCCGCCTTTCCCTTCCGCTACTGCTTTGTAGAGTTCCATCAATTCATTCTCAGGTTAGTGAAGTATGCCGTATCGAAGCCCCGCTGCCATTCTTTGTTCAGAACGCTGCTTCTCTTGTATGGGCTGAAGAGTATACCTCGTTGGAAGGCTTTGCGGCCCATTTCGTAGGCATTTTTTAAGCTCGATCCGGTCTTCATCCTGTTGGTCTCCTATCACCTATGGGATATATTAGTATTCTCTTAAATACTTTATACTTACTCCTATCACGTCGTAACTGACGCAATTTTTAAGGAGCTTATTATGAAATCTATTGTTGCATTTGTTCTTGGCGCTACGATTGTTGGCGTATCTTCTGGTGTTCTTGCGGATACCTCTACCTACAACGAAGAAAACGGTTACTGGGGTTCTCAGTGTCCTGTGGTCTACGGTGTGCGTAAGGTTGAGTGTGATCCTGAAGTCTCTACGTTCATGGAAGAAAATGGTTACTGGTCTTAATTATAGTTGGGCCAATAATCTGCTATAATTACACTGCTGGTGCGGTAGCCCGCAGGGGAGTCATGACCCCGAACGTGCCTGAGTAGCGTCAGGATCAGCATCCCAAACCCCTGCTGGGCTTTTCCCGGTGGGGGTTTTTTATTGGGCGAGGCCATACATTCCAGAGGTTGATGGGTGGAAATTTAATGTCGGGCCAAATGATCATGTCTGTACCTTTGTCTGCGGAGAATAGGGGTCGTAATGTCCGCATAGCTTTCTGTCAGAAAAACTATGCATATTTCTGACATTTCGATGTCCATGTCTGATACCTGCAACTTTCTCGTATCTGAGAAACAAACCCCGCTCGGGAAGGTTTTGGTCTAAATCCACCATATTTGGTGAATATATTCCCGAACGGGATCGTCTTTAGCCGCCGATATCTACGATCT
>Ga0208160_1001045_pt1 | contig 12151 bp, 11 predicted proteins | sample CB_VirMetaG_FD_184536 | JGI IMG/M metagenome (GOLD analysis project Ga0208160, IMG submission 184536) | Freshwater to marine saline gradient viral communities from Chesapeake Bay - CB_1504_1 Viral MetaG (SPAdes) (version 4) | ecosystem: Environmental > Aquatic > Marine > Coastal | place: USA... | reverse complement strand
AAACTCTCTTGAAAGTGTTTTCCAAATTTTGAGAAATCGTTATTTTGCATTAGCAATCCTTATGCGGTTCATTGAAGAATAAAGTTCATCCCAATTTAATTCTGCAAACCCATCCTGAATCATCATTTTGATTAGGTCTGTTCTATAGAATTCGGTTGGGTAGTTCTCTACTGCTTCTTTAATGACTCGGCTGTTTTGTGGTGAAAGATTAATGGTTCCAAGATTCATGACTTTAAAGTTTTCTTCAATTAAATCTTTTCCATTATTAATCTTGTTCCAAAATGGGTCATCGACTTTAGCAGATTCGAAAACATCTTTCAAGAGGCAATCTTCTTTTTCTAGAAGAAAAGGCATCTTTTTTGCTACCGTCTTAAGTCCAACGCCATTTACACCAGGAAGATTATCACTTTTATCTCCAACAATAGCTCTTGCAAGAGCAAAGTTTGATGGATGAATCTTGTACTCGCTGATAATGTTATTTTTATTTAAAATTTGCTTTTGAGTTGGACGATAAAGAACTGTAGTGTCGTCTAATAGTTGAAAATAATCCTTGTCACTTGAAATAATAACTTTTTGCTTTGATTTGAATCTAGTAACAAGAGCCCCAATAATGTCATCTGCTTCTGAAAATTCAATGTTGATTTGACAAATCGGTAGTTGGTTAAAATACTCGGCCAGTCTTAGCTGCTGCCAAATTTTATTTTCAAACTCTTCTTTTTCTGAAAGGTGTCGGACATCACGATTTAATCGGATTGGTTTTCTGCCTTCCTTGTAGCCGCTATTTATTTTTCTTCGTTTAGATGATCCTTCTCGACCATCCCAACAAATGTAGATTTGTGTTGGTTTGATTTCTCGACATAGTTTTTGTAAGATTTTTAAACTTCCTTTAATTCCTCCAATTGGTTGTCCGTTCGCTGAAAGAGAAGGATCAACGATGTAAGCTCTGTAGTACATGTTAAGCATGTCTACAATCATAATTCTTTCCATAAAAGAAAACCCCCGCTAGAGATCACATTCTAGCAGGGGCTCTAAATTATGTCAAGCCTAGATTACCGACCTTGACCACGGTACTTTTTCTTATAAAGCTTTGATCGCTTATTTGAGCACCATTTAGTAAAAGTCCCTTTGCCTTGTCTTGACTTTTTACGAACTGCTCGGCTTTTTCCACCGGGCTTTAAATCATGAATTCCTACTTTAGCCATTAATCAATTTCCTCCACATAATGTTCTTCTTTATCTTCTGAATAAAAATCTGAAGCCATTCCAATTCTCTGGTCAAATTTCATCACGACTTCTTCTTCAAGCAATTCAATAATTCTGTCGTGGAATTTTTGATCTTGAAGTTTATCTAACCATTGTTTAGATTGGAACTTATCCATTGTTCCGTCTTTATAATGCAGCGTAAACCATGCGCCTCCATTAGACAATTGATCTGAACCTTTAATCGCTTCAAACCAACTTTCTTGATCTAAGATGCGAACTTCATCACCACCCCATAGAATCTTGAAATTGCATTCTCTACCTTGTGTTCCAAAGCGAGACTTCTCGATTTTAGCCTTTACTTCGGTACCAATGCGGAATCCATTATCATCATAAATAAAAGAAGACTTTCCTTTACGAGCAGTTAGCCAGATTCGCAGAGAATAGGAATAAGCCAGTGCCTTACCGCCTGGGGTAAAATAAGGTGTTGTAAGGGCTTCTGCTGGTGTTCTGGTGATATTTGTCTTTAACTGATTTAGAATCAGTAGAGTTGATTTTGTATTAGCAATAGGTTGAATCAGCTTCGACATTCCTTTTGATAGGATGCGAGGCTTTACAGCCATTGTTGAAAGTGGATTAAAATCCGACTCAATGTCTGAGACAGACGGAGTTAAAGCCATAGAATCCCAAATGAATAGCATTTGACTATCATTGTTGGCTAGCAGACTTTCAATTGTTTCTAATACGAATTCTACTGAACTCGCCTGAACATAAAGAAGCTTCTCTACATCGCAACCAGCGTTGCTTAAGAACTCTGGATCAATCGCATTCTCGGAATCAAAATAAATTACATCAATGCCCATCTTTTGGGCATTCCCAGCGATTTGAGCAGCCATGTAAGATTTACCAGTGGCTTCTAAACCAGCAATTTCTGTTAGTTTTCCAACAGGGATGCCACCCCAATCTCCGCGTTTGATGATTCCATCAAGCCATTTACAACCTGTGGGAATAAATTGGGTAACTTCTGTTGGGTTATCATCAGCAAGTGAGAAAGCAACATCCATTCCTGCTTTCTTATTAATTAATTTTTTCATGTCAGCTATGTTTAGCCGACCAGTTGCCTTAGCCATTTTTTCTCCATAAGAACGGAGGGGGAGCTTTCGCTCCCCCTCCTAATTTTAGTTACCTAGAAGGTCTTGGAAAGCATCATCGACAGATGAGCCAGACTTCTTTGGAGTTACAACAACTCCATCAGAATCATCGCCTTCGTCTCCTAGTAGGAATTTATCTAGCATTGCGGCAATGTCTTGCGAACTCTTAGTCTCAAAAAGCTTATCGTAATCTACAGTCTCTTCAATAAGCTCTGCCATTCGGTCTTCATCACTTACAAGTCGTGAGCTTTTACGACGAGCGGTGATGTTTGTTGAAGGATACATAGCACCTGGGCTCTTGCCATAAACTAGAACTAGGTCTGTTCCAGATTCGGCATCGGTAATGTCACCATAATCCGGATTTAGAACTAGTTGTAGAAGGTTTTCATAAACTGTTTTACTGTAGCCCCAAATCTTGGGGCCATCATCTTCTTCTCCGCGAACTAGAATAGTTGAGAAGAATCGGCTCTTTGCTACTAGCTTACGAGCCATCTCGCGGGATTCATCATCACCATCGTTGTAAAGCTTCGAAACAAAGTCGCAGACAGGGCAATCTTCACTAAAGTTTTTCTTTGGACAAAGGGTACCAGCGGTGGCACCTAGATTATAGTGAAAGTGAAAATGTTTGAAAGGGTCGCCATCTGGCGATGGCATAATGCGAATTACATTCTCGCCGTCATTTGGCTTCCAGAACTTAGCATTGCCGCCGCCCTTGTTGTGTAGGTCAGCTAGCTTTTGCCGCATCTTTTTAAGGTCAATACCCATTTATTCCTCCGTGTTATTTTGGGTTGTTTGAATAATATTAGTAAATGTTTCTAAATAAATGTGATTAGTTTCCCAATCAGATTTGATTATTTTGAATGAAGATTGTTCATTTTTTAATTTAATTTGATTATTGATTTTTTCGATGACACCCGGTGTCCCGAGCGCCTCTTGGTTCATGAAGAAATAGTAACAGGTTTCTCTCTGGCTGTCAAGAGGGAAGTAGAGAATTTCTTCTGCTGTCTCTGGATTGATTATACCAAAAGAACAAATCCTGTTTTGTTCCGATGGGTCTTCTATGTTAGAGAATAATCCTCCGTCTCTTTTGGCCCAATTAATCATGTGAAAAATCTGAGCGATTGTGTCTGCGATGAATTCTTTTTTCTCTAAGAAAGAGACTTCTGAAAGTTTTAGAATTGCATCTACTTCATAAAGATTAATTCTACAGAAGACTCCAGATCTAGCCATTTCTTGAAGAATGCCGAAAGTCGCTCTTTCTCTTAAAATTTGTTTATTTGATAAAAAGTTTTTCTCAGGTCTAACATAGTTTATTGTTATCTCTTTGTCTTTTATTTTCTCTAAAATTTTAAGAAGAGAGCCTGTTGTTTTTCCTCCACCAAATAAGAAAACATTGACGACATTATGACTCACTTTAGCCCGAATGTCAAGTTCTGTTAGTTCCTCGTAATCCTTGAATTCTTTTTGTTTGTTTATTTGGATGTGTTCTACATTCTGAATTTTAGAATGATCTTCTGAATCTATAGTCAAACAATCATAGACTCCATAGGAAGAAAGCTTTCTAACTATTTGACTTCCGCCTGTTCCTATTCCAACAAGGTTCATAGTTTTTTCATTTCTCCATAGTTAGGACCAACAGAGACATTAACTTTAAAATCACCATAAAGAGTTTTCTTGTAGGTTTGAACAAGAGTTTTCAGAAGGTCTCTATCTTCTTCGTTGTAATCAATCAGAATTGAGTCATGAATGATGGCTGTAATAAAACTTTTTCTGCCTTCTAAAAGTTTATCTATCGCAATAGCTCTATCTAAACAAACATCTGAAGCCGTTCCCTGAATCAGATAGTTAAGCGCATGAAAGTCATCAGCTTCAATAACTCTGCCGAAAGGTGTAGTGATCTTACCATCTTTATAGTAGTTTGACAAGATCTTATTTTTGTCGTAGAATCTCGACATTAGGTGATCATCAGAATTCGGATTATAAAGCCATGCGAAGGCTCTCTTTTTAGCCTCTGCTCGCGTCCCTAAGCCTCTAAAAATGTTAGTGATGTTCCAGTCGTGGATGTCCTCTTTCGGCTGTTCTACGCCGTTTAGAGCCTGTAGAACACGAAGTTCATTCGCATTGAAGTCTAGTTCTAGGAACCAGTGATTATGTGGCTTTAGAATCTGTCGAAATTTCTTATCAAAAGCTAGAATCGGGAAGCTATTCTTTTGTGTGGATAGTCTTCCCGTTTTGCTTTTGAAGATGTTGTAAGTTATCTTGTTGCTTGAATTTAAGAATTTTTGAACTCCACTTAAATCAGATTTATTGGTAATGTTTGTTCTAATCTTCGAAGAATCAATGATTAGATCTTGACCTGAAATTTTCGTCAATAGAAGATTGACCCCCTTTAAGAAGTCATAATTAACTGGCTTTTCATAAGTTTGAAACACATAATCAGTGATTTCGTTTTTAGTTTGATAGAATTCATTCAAAAAACTATCGGGAACTAGATCATAGAAACAGTGATCTTCTAAACTAACCTGTGATTTGTTTAGGCAGTTTAGGAAAGCCTTCATTCTTTTCTTAGCATTAGACCACCTGGGGTGGAGGTGGTCTGGTAGTGGTAGGTCGTCTAGGTTATCTACACCGGCATAAATCTTGGCATAATCAACCTCATGTTTTAGAAAATTGGGACTTGCATCCCAAGTGTGAGTTAGCTCACTATTTGGGTCTTCTTTTACGATTTTATTGTTGGCAAAGTAGCCTACACACTCAATCTTGTTATCAAGAACCTGAAAGATCATTTAAATACCTGCTGTCCTCGCCAGTCTCTTTCTCAAACTGACTTTGAGCGGACATCATAACACCGCCTCCGAGCCTTGTCAAGTTGTTTGTGTCGAGGGTAGCATCGCGGTAAGTGATTGTTCCCAGATTAAATTGAATGTAATCTAGTGACTTTTTAAGAGCTTTTTTCTCACCAAGGTTAGCTTTCATTGTCTTAAAGATTGACAAGCAGTTCTTAAGATGATAGGCTCTTTTTTCACTAGAAACTGCTAAACCTGCCTCTGCTGTTCTAAAATCATAAAACAATTCTAACTGTTTCTCAATAGATAAATTGCTCTCTAAATAAGGAACTGGTCCTCTATTTTTATAACTATAGAAAGCTTTTTTACATTGACCATCACTTAGATTATCTTCTTTATAAAGGGGGAAAGCACTAACAAATGTAGCATAATAAATCTTAAGATAGTTATAAAACTCTTCAAAATAATCAACAGCATTTAGATCTTGATAAAACTCATTAAAGAAACTGGCTAAGTTAAAAGAATTCGTTCCCAATTCTTCTTTTATGTAATCAGAAGACTTCGTGCTAACTATGTTGAAGATTATTCTCCACGGGTTATTTCTATCTATTCTGAAGCCATGTCTTTTGCAAAGCTCTTCAAATAAATCAAAATTAGGATCATTGACTAAAGCATAAGCCTTTTGATCGTCTCCATAGGAAGATTGTAAAACTTCTAAAACCAAGCCAGTAGTAAATAAGCTAATTTTATTTGACTCATGTAATCCTATTCTAGTAAAAGGAGTTTGCTTTTCTCTAATGTAATCTAAAAATGCTTTAACAAAGTCATCAAAATTCTTAATTAAGTTAGATTCAGTTAGTCCAGTTAAAACATCAGTTAAAAAGTTTTCGTATGATTCTTGTTGATTATCTAGATAAGCCTGGTTTGGACTAACCCAGCCTTTTTTTGGTTCTAAATCTCTAGTAAAAAAAGTTGAATTTGTTTCTAAATAACCGTCAAGATAAAGAGTCTCATATGTTTTTCTCATTTCTCTAAAAGCTTTTGCTACAAAACTTAAACAAGAAACCTGATTCTCATCACTAGTCTTAGAAACAGTCTCTAAATAAAGTTCTTTTGGATAAACAACTGAACCTAATTGATTTACTTTGCCGTAATAAGGGATTGAGTACCAAGTATCGAACTGACTTGCATCTTCTCTATAATAAAAATCATAAAGAATTTTAGATTCATAGTTCTTTTTAGGAGGTGTTTCATTTTTAGCAAAAGGAAAATCTGGCATTAGACAGGCTCCGAGGTATCTTTGAATTGATCATCTTGAGTGGGTAAATCATTTTGAGTCTTTGGTAATGGCTCAAAGTTAGAATCTAAACCATTTTGAGCTAAGACGCTTGATTCTAATCTAAATAAATCTTCAAGATAGGTAAATTCCGACAAATTTAAACTTGAAGGCGATTCTACTTTAGAAGATAGCGTTGGATCGTTGGTACTAAAAGCGTTTTTCTTAGATAGCGGGTTAAAGACCCAGTTGCCATTGATAGAAGTTTCATAATTACCAATCGTAAGAGTATCGGTCACTCCATGAATAGCATAATAACCAACTATCCCAGGATCATGAGTATCTGAACTAATCCCCAAAGGGTTGGCGGGGATAGCGAAATAGCCTCCTTGGAAAAAGACATTGTTTCCTATTGTAGTTACATTCGCGCTATAGCGATACTTTAATAAGACTTCCTCACTGCTAACCAAAGACTCGGCCCACAAGGCAGTTCTTAGATAAGGAAGATCTGATGCGTTAAAACTAATTGTTTTTAATAAACCAGCATCGGCTCCAATCTTAATGTGTGGAGAGTTGAATTTGATATCTTGCTCTTCATTGAAATTGGCATTGCCAAGATTTCGTTGTAAATAAATAGAGCCATGACTATTTGATGGATTTTTAAGATTTGTGTAAAAAGCAACCGTTGTTAAGTCTTGTTCTGTCTCTAGTTCAGATGGAGTATTGATTTTTTTAATCATCTCTTTTAGACTTCCACCGTTCAAATAAAAATCATCAAAAAGAGCTTTATCTTTTTTGGTTCCTTTCATTTTAGTCACATAAGTTATTGGTCTTATTGTTCCAATTCTATTGTTTCCGAAAAGTTGAGTTGTTTCATTTTCCAAAACTTCAGGAACTAATTTAGTCATAATGTCGTTTAAGAAATCACCAAAAGAATAACTAATGATTCTTTTTGCGGTGTAGTTTCTATAATACCATTCCTGAAATTTATCGACGCTAATAAGAATATCACCTAAGTTTATAGTGTAATATCTACCAAAAGCTTTTGTTTCAATGTTTCCTAGACCGACAAAAGGTGCTCTTTTTTTGTAATCTTCGTTTAAGTCAGTATAAGCGGCAGTGATAAGTGCTCTAAGAGGAAAGAACAAAATATCTCCAAAGTCTTGCTTTCCATTTCTTGTTGTACCCTTTGGAACATTAAAAATAGTTCCAGCAATTTTACTCAAATAGCTACTTTTTTCTTGTTCTGTTCCTGCTAAACCTTGTTGATAAATTATATTGTTTTTGAACTTTTGTAGATCTAAGTCATTTTGCGTTTGAAAAATAAGAGTAGATATGGGCTTATTATCAACTATTTCCTCTAAGTAAATTTTAGAAACTATAGAATATGTAGAAGGTTCTCCTGTTCCAGACGATTCAAAAGAAGTAAAGTTCATTTTAAATAATTCTCTATTTTTCATTATTGTTTCAACAAACTTTTGTTTAACATAAGGAGCTATTTGTTCTCTTAGGGAGTTTAAATATTTATTTGTAGCAATTATTTCATCGTTATTCTTTTTCTTTCTTCTCTCTATATCTCTAAGATTAGCATCTTTTTGACTGGCACTTTTTACGACTATAGCTTCTTTTCTTTTCCCTTCTTCTTTTGTTAGTTCTCTGGCCTTTTCATCCAACTTATCTTTTTTAGATAAAGCATCTCTATAGTTTTTCATTAACGATTTAATACTTTCTGGGACACCAAGAGATGCTATTTGAACTTTGTCTTTTGGAATAGAAACATCCGAGTTCTTGTCGAACAAATCGACATCTTGTTGCGTTGTATAAGAAACACTTAATCTTATTGTTCCGTTTTGTTCAAAATTAAAACTATGTCCTTTATAATTTAAAATGAACCTCTTCTTTTCTCTCAACATTATTTGAGTTTGAATTCTAGGTGGGATGATGGTTGGGTCTGTAAATCTAGATATCCCATAGCCATACTCAACAACCAGTTGCTCTTTCTTCGGATCTAAGAAAGACATTGACTTCATGAAGGTGAAATCTTTCACTCCGTCTATTTCTTGTTTTTTAGTTAAAATAGTTAAATTTTGAAAGAAAAAGTTAATGTCGATTGTGGCACTTAATAAGTTTCCCAAGGCGGGAAATTGACGATTAAGAGTTAGGTTTTCTATGCCTGCTCCATCACCTCTACTGAATTCTAAAATTTCTTTTTTGTCGCCACCTCTTTTAACTAGAAACTCATCATCGCTAGTAAAAGATTTAAAAGGAAAAACAACTTCTTTCCAAGCATCATTTTTGTTTTTTTTATAGCGATAAATCATCTTTATGTAAGGTGTCATCGCAGCTAAATGGCTTGTGTAAATGTTAGACATAAAGCGAACATATTCTTCGTATTCCTTTTGTCTAACTGGATCTACTTCTTTAATTGCTCCATGCTGTTCTTCAAATTGTCTATGAAGATTTGGGTGTGGGCTAAAAATCTTGTTTCTTTTATTACCCCTTGAACTTATTATTCTTTCATATGTTTTTAGATCTAAATAATCTAAATTCTTAACAATTTCTTTATCAAAATAATCGTCGTAAATTATTTTAGCCAATGCGCTTCTAGAATTGATGTTGTTTCCTCTATAAATTTGAGGCATTAAAACTTCAGTTAAAAATTGTTGTCTAGTAAGACCGCCTGGACTTACTGGAAAAAATAACTTAATTGAAGAGTTGTTCTCTGACATTTTATAATCCAAAGGCTGTTAAAACTTCATCTAAATAAAGAGGAACTAAAATTGTTTCTCCAAGTTCAACATGTTGTTCTGTTGGTTTTTTATTAAACCAAGCAATAATCCACCAATATTCTGGGTTGTTGTAATAGGTTGTAGCCAATTTATAAAAACGATTACCTAAAGTCCAGGTGATTGGGATTGTATTAATCGAATCAAACTGTTCTTGCGATGGATAGTTTAAAAAGTTAGTAGGCATTTGACGAATTCCGATTTCTCCGAATCTCTGTCTGAATGTTTGTTTGTAACCCTCGGTGGCATTAATAAACTGATTTAAATTTCTATAACGACTGATAGCCATTATCTACCTCCTAGAACTTGATTGCTAGCTGCGCTTGTGGCATTGCCAAGACCACCAGTTATAGATCCGGCAATTCTAGATGGAACACTGGTTATAGCAGAAAGAATCTTTTCCCCTTCGCTTTGTTGGTTAGAGAACTCGGTTGATGAATTATTCAACTGATAAGGAAATTGTTCCGAACCTATGAAAACTCCGTTTTCATCAAAACCGGGTGTATCTTCATGTAGTACAGTCAGGTTAAAGGCCATTTCGTAAGTCTTGGCGAACAGAACTCCATCTCCATTATTTTCAATAATAAAGACACCATTAGTATCTATACCATGTGTAATATTAACAGAGCCATTAACATAACCCAACAATCCTCTAGATGGATTGGTGTAATCTGAAATAAGATTGGCAAACTTTACTCTAATCAATGGCGGTGAATTGATAATTCTAGTTCCGCTCTTTGTGTAAAGCTTTGGAACAATGTAAGAAGGGTAAAGGTTTTTAACTATAGTGTTGATATCCGATAAGATTTGTCTGGCATGTTGTTCGTTATAAGCCGGCATCGTTAAGGTAAAGCTAATCGATCTTTTAGTTGATTGATAGACCGGAATAGAATCTACACGGCCAAAAACATCAACAGCATTAAAGGAGGGATTAAAGCTATCTTGAAGGCCCTTCATGTAGGCTGGAAAGCTAACAGAATAGCCGGTAGTTGGAAAGTCAATAAACACATTAGCAAAAGGATACTTTAATCTAAGCTCTCTTTCTTCATTGGCAGAATAAGCTAGTTTGGGATCTTCTTCTAGGGTTTGTTTTAAAGATTTAATTTTTTGATCATTCATTTATTGTTACCCACCCTTAAGTAATGCCTCTACGATAGTTGCTTTTAATTTATCTCCAGTGATACTATCCTTTGCTTCTACTTCTACAGCAATTTTAGTATTTAACAGAACATCTCTTTTTTCGTTTAATTTTTCTCCAAGCGCTTCTATAATTTCATTAGCTCTTGTGCCAAGTTCATCAATTACAGTTCTAACCATATCTTGTCTTGCTCTTGTTCCCTTTTGTGCCAGCTCTTCACCTCTAATAGCTATTTCACCAACCATCTTATCGTTTGTCTGTTGAACTATTTCTGCTCTTGTCGTCATTTCGTTTGCCATTCTTCTTTGTTCTTCGGCAGTCATAGCAGACAAACTAGTGGTTCCTTTAAGGAATCTGTCAATGTCGGCTCCTTTGTCTTTATTGATTAAAGACCTAATCATTCCGACATCTACTCCAAGAGTTTGTGAAAGTTGTCTTAAAATCGCTCTTTGGCCTAAATCAGACATTCCACGAATCTTATCACCAACTTCAGCAACTTGATTGGCGATATATTGCATTCTTTCTGGTTGGCTCATCAAGGTGGCTTCTACAGCATTAAATGAACCTCCAAGATTAGAAAGTAGCATGTTTAGTTGCCCGCCGAACTCCATGCCACCCTCAATTGTCTCAAATTTATCAGTTAAATCTGTAAGAGTTCCAATTTCAGTTCCCAATCTACGAGCCATTTGTTGAAAGACTGTAAATTTTTGCAAGGCTTTATTTGGGTCCATTTCTACATTGAAGGCTCTAACGCTACTTGAAAAGTCATCAAAAACCTTTTTAAATGGCTGCCCGGTTTGTTTAGCGAAATTTAATAAAGAAGCATTAAAGTTATCGGCAGACTTAACGCCCATTTGAAAAGAAGTGTCTAGCTGATTTAAAAGCTGTGTAGATTCATAAACTCCTATTCCAAATCTCTCATTTACCGCAGCTATTCTTGTTAGAGCCTTTTCTTGATCTGGAAAGTCTTTTCCAGCTAGAGCAGATAGACGTTCTCTAAAATTGGTTGTAATCCCTGTTAAAGTTTCTAAACTTACACCATAGCCCATAAGAGCTTCTTGTTGGGTTCTTAAAGAACGAATTAAGTTACGGCCATCTTCGACTCCCAATTTATTGAAACCGATTCTTAATTCTTCAACTCTATCAATCGCTTTAGTTATTGCTGTGGCAATTTCATTAATTGCTCCTAGAAATTGACCACCAATGAGAGATTTGCCGGCACTCACGGCAGCCTTTTCAAATTCTGACATTCCTCCTGTTGCACCATCCAGGGTGCTAATAAGGCCAGTCAAACCACTGGAGGCAGTTCTAGAAGATTCACCAAGTGCATCAACAGAATCATCAGTGCTTGCCAAAGCTTTCCAATAACTAATTTCCTTTGGTGTAAATCCTTGTGAACGTAGATCCCCATCAGAAATGTTACCTGCTTTAATCCTTTGAAAAATTTGTGGAGTCATACCTGCCATTAAATAAACCTCTCTATAATTAGAAGTTTATAAAAATTATTCTGACTCATAGAATTTTAACAACCTTTTGAAGATCCAGTTTCTTAAATTTACGGGCATAGAGTAAAGTTCTGGAAACCTGAAGCCTGATCTCATTACAATAAGGAAGATCTGTTCATAAACTTGATTTATGTAATCAGTCGATAGACCAAAAAAAGTTTGCCCCAACAGGGACACCTCCTTGGATTACATTGGAACATTCTTTACATGTGTAATTGTAACTAAAGTCAATGTCTGGTCTAAAGTCTTCATAACACTTCTTTAAGAATTTTGAGTCTTTTATAAGCATTTGATTGATAAAAGAGATAAT
>Ga0208160_1001043_pt1 | contig 12176 bp, 16 predicted proteins | sample CB_VirMetaG_FD_184536 | JGI IMG/M metagenome (GOLD analysis project Ga0208160, IMG submission 184536) | Freshwater to marine saline gradient viral communities from Chesapeake Bay - CB_1504_1 Viral MetaG (SPAdes) (version 4) | ecosystem: Environmental > Aquatic > Marine > Coastal | place: USA... | reverse complement strand
ACTCACGGCTTTGGCCCCGGTTAGTTTCTTCTTGATAGTCCTACTCATAATGAATCAGTTTAATTTAATTCTAAAACCCCATTTAGAAGAGGCCATAAATGTTTGAAAATAACAATCTTGCCAATAGTATACATTTTTACCTGCAACGCGGTCATAAAAACCTACTCTGGTGGTTTTGACCATTGTAAACCTACTTATTAAATTTCTTATCATAATATTTATCTATCACATTCAACAAATGATTCTGGGTACTTCTTTAATGCTTCAAGGTATTCTTCTATGAAAGGCACAAAGTGAACATACATACCCCATCCATTTGGTGAATCAAAGGTCTTATAATGTGCCGGTCTAGCTATCATATCTCCCAAACCTTTTTCAATAACAGGAATTATTTCATATGCTCTTACAGGATTGGCTTCTTCAAACTTATACTCAGCATCATGATCATCTTTAGGAATATTATATCCTTCTTTTAATCTATGTGGTCTCCACAGTGCTTCATACAATCCAGCTTCATCAGCCATTTTGCCTAGATTATGTGTAATGTTTGCACTATACACATCCTCTTGCTTTTCTTCTAATGTTTTACCTCCGTCATAACTTACGTGATAATTTCTGTATAATGTTACGTCTAAACTCATACTTTTTCTAATTTTAATTTAAATTTGGTTCCATCAGCAGTTTCTATTACCCCATTTGAATCAATGTTTTTAACTACTTTGTAAATATCAACATGTCTAATCTTTAAAGATTCACATATAGCTGCTCTACAAGTATGGCCAGCTATTCCATTTAATTTGTATGAGTTCATATTAACTCTTCTTTCACAAGAATGGCTCTTACTTTTTTTACAAGTTCTTCCATAGTACCTTCATTGATAATTTCATAGTCAAACTTGGCATCATCAAGAGCTGTTTCACTAGGGTGAAGATCTTTAGCAATAACTTTACCGTCAACCATAAAAGAAGGTCTCACCACTCTGATAGTAAGTCCACCTTTTTCTACAACAGCTTCCATTTCATTAGGAAATCTCATGTCTGTAATAATCCAGTTAGGATACCAATCTTTACGTCCATCACTCCACAGTTTATAATCAGCAAACAAAGCATTCACCCATACATTTGTATGTAATCCTTCACGCATTGCTTCTGTACCAAGCTTCTGTAAAAGTTCTCTAACAGACATCAAATGATTAAACTGCACATCTTCAAATACAGGAATTGCATTTAAAGGATTATGTTTTACAGTACCCCATTCAGGTCCTAGTAATGTTTTTTTAAACTCTTGGTCTTCAAACTGCTCTACAGGAATACCTGTAAGTATTGACGCAATTTGTTTTAGTTTACCAGCAAACTTTTTAATTTCAGAAGATTGATTTTTGTTCATCAAAAGCAATCCCTGAATTATTTTACCAACTGTATCTTTGCCGGCACCTATTTTTCCATTTATTCCTATTATCATTGTGGTGGTTTTTTAAATTTTGGACTACAACCTAATAATATACCTCTTGATACAGCATCTTTACGCCATTTAGGTACTTTAAGTTCTTTTAGATGTCTCTTGACAATCTCTTTATATACTTCTGGATCAATTAAATAATCATTGTATGGAATAATCTTTTGACCTTGCTCATTTAATTCAGCAGATTCAAGTAAATAATTCCAACTCACAGATGGTTCTGACACAGCATACAATTCAGTATATATGCTGGTCATAACATCTTCTATTTTTTTATCTAATGCTTTAGTCATAATTTTAAAATAATCTCAATTGATTTGATGATACAGTTAGAATGTTGTTTATTTCATTTTCAATGGCTTGGATATAATAACCTTTATCAATATTATATGATTCCCATTTAGGTTCCATTTTCATTTTGTTAAAGATTGCTTGTATCCATTTACCAGCTTCTAATTGTATTTCTCTTTTATCAACTCTGTTAACCTTTATAATTTTAACTCCAGTCTTAGATATATAATATCTATTGATTTTTTGAAGTTCATCTTCTACAAAAGCACCTTGCTTGATTGATCTGGCCACACATTTCCAATCACCATTTGATTTACTACCAATACAATAATCAAGTATATTTTTGTTTTCATTTAAATATTCTTCAGGAAGAACATTATGCACAAAATACTGATATATTGCTTTAGGTATAACCAACTTTGATTTATTTTTGTGTAGCTGTAAATTGTGAAAATCAAATCTACCTTTTAACTTCACAGGAGCATAACTAAACTTATCATTTTCTACTTTAAATAAATAATGTGGATCTGATTGTTTAATTGCTCTCCATTTAGTAATGTCAACTTCTTTGTAGTCATTGATACCAATGTAATTGTTTACATCTCCTAGTACCAATTTTTGGTATTGATCATGTTCTAAAGATAAATTGGTAGTTTCTTCCCACTCTTTACAGATAAGCATATACTCATCATGGTACTTTCTAGGTATTAATGTCTCAACACCATCTGTATTATGTAATAATGCTATTGCACCTGGGATTCTTTCCATAATTTGCTCATAAAGCATCATCAAACTCAACTGACCATTGATTGTAATCCTCATACATAACTCAGGATCATAAAAGAAGCTGTTTTCATCATTGCTAAGACCAAAAGTAGAGTTAAGTATAATCTTATATACATAGTTCATTGGATTGCTCTTAGGGATCTTCTTACGCTCTTCAAAGAACCATTCATATTGATCACAAAATTCATCAACAGGAAAATGTCCCGGAGACCATTTATTTCTGATTGCAAGATTAGGATAAAAACTGGTAACATCTGAAGACATAATAATCATATCTTCATTGCTTTCATAAACACCTTTCTTTCTCGCACCATGTACACCACCTAAACCAAAGTCAGTTTTGACATCTCTGTAATTCAAACTATATTTGAAGCTACCTTTAAGATTCTTTCCATTTATTTCTAATGCATTAAATCTTTGCAGTAAAGTACTAAACTCACTAGAGCTAAACTTAATGTATGGTAATATTATATCTTTGATTTTTATGATATCCCTATGGGTTCTCATATTCCTTAATTCTTTTTTAGGAATATTTAATTTCTCAGATAAGTAATAACCAAACAACTCCTTACTTATTCTTGGTTCAGAGGCACTAAATAAATTAATACCATATGTTTTAGTCAATTCTTTTCTTAATCCTATCTGTGATTTTGATCTGTTATATATTTCTTTAGTTGACCTTACATCATTAATACAGTATTCTAATATTGTATCAATCTCCTCTTTTGTAGTTATTGCTGATTCATGGTGAATAGGCATTTCAAGAATGTTATCCCAATCCATGCTATATTGGATCCATTTCAAACTAGAACGCTTGGCCGGGTTGTCCCAGTGATGCATTTTAAAGATATCTATTTGACCAATTGACATTTTCCATTGAGGATAATCTGAAAACTCCTTTTTATTGCTTTTTTCTATAGCTCTTTGTGCACATCTATAGATGATATTTGCAATTTCACAACCTGTAAAATCCCACCAATCATCATGATTATCTAATATAAAATGTGTTATTTGAGCATCAAAAGCTAAACCATTATAAGATATATGCCATTCTTTGTTGGCTATATTTGTATTTAAAAAACTTACAAACTTATCTAAATCATTTTGCAGGTCATGAATAACAAAGACTTTTGTTTCCATGGTCTTATAATCTTCAAATACACCTGTAAAACAATTAGATAATGTTTCATAATCCATTACCCAATGCTTCATATTTTATTTTTTAAGCAAAAAAAAAGACATAAATTAATATATCTTTTTTCTTAAATTAATGACTTATTAAATTATGCTTGCAATATGATATTGGATTTTTTTGTTTCTTTCAATTCAACAAAAAATGCTTTATAATCAAAAGTTGCAGCATTAATAGCAAACAAATGAATGAATTGTTCAATATCCAAAGCATCAGACAAATAGAACTCAGAAAAAGTATCAACTAATCTTCTTTCTTCTTTAACTGTTTTACCAGTCTGTGGATTAGGATTTTTTAATTTCATTGGTTGACCTTCTTCATCTAGTTTTGCAACCATGTGATAAGATTGTTTCATTACTTTACTAATAACAGCTAAAATGCCTGACGCTGGGTCATACATAGCTTCAACATATGGTGAGTCATTGCTCACTGGAATCAAGGTAAAAGATTTGGCATTTCTGAAACTAGATGTTACCAGCATCATGTTTTGCCCAATTGGTTGTGACATATTGTTAATTTTAATTTTTCAAAGATATAGAACTATTTTTAATTTTTTTACAAAATAGCTCATTTTTTTTAAAGTAAAGAGTTTCTTTCTCTAAATCTGGGATACTGCAAACTTCAAAAACTTCTTCAATCTGTTTCAATGAAACATCTAAAGCTTCTGCATAAAGTTTATGTGCTGAATTTGGAGATAAAAACAAACTTACATATTCTGATATATTACCTTTATTACCAAAGAAATCTAAGATTATGATTTTTGTATCTAAACTAAATTTAGAATACTTTCCATCAATAAATCTTTTAAAATCTAATTTATAATTAGTAAAATCAAAAATAAACAAGTGTCTGTTTTCATCTAGTTGTACATATTCATGAAACAACGGGTGCTTTTTAAGGTATGAATTAGAAAACAATTCAAACTGTTCAGTTGTACCTACATTGTACTCACACAAAAACTTATTTTCATTAACAGCAATCACATGCTCCCAGCAGACATAAGTCTGCACGGGAACAAATGATAAACCTGATCTAAATCTCAATAAGGGATAAAGAAATACTTTACTTTTTTGAAAATAATCAGTGTATACACCCTTCATATTTATAGTTTTATATTGCCTAAAAGAAAGTCATAAGGTAATGAATAATTTTTTTCCCCATAATGATAAGCAGCTCTTTCAATTACATCTTCTAATGCACTGGCCCAACCATTTAATGTTTCATCTGTTACATCAAAAACATATACTTGATTGTACTTATCTACTACAACAAATTTAAACAAAATATTGTATTCTTGTTCAGTTTCAGCCAAATTTGCAAACACTAATTTACAATATATAGCTGCTTGCAACCAATAATTATAAAAGTCAATTGTTTCTTTAAAGTCTGAAATAGTTTTACCTGTTGTTTTGAGGTCACAAATTGTGACTTCTTTTGTAGAGTGATTAATTTTGTAGTAATCCAAGTAACCATGAAGGCCAAAAGGCTTACCTAATAAATCAGATTTTAAATACTTTTCTGCATGTGTTTCAATAGGATCTAATTCAAAATCAGTTTGTACATCTTCAAACAAAGACATTACATCTTTATTACTTTTAATGTTTTCAGCTTGATCTTTACACTTTGCTAGGGTATCTCCATCTACAGCATCTTTGCTGCTGTTTTTTAAATAGTCCCAATAAGACTCATTGTCTGCAGTTTGAATCTTTTCCAACCTAGCATCATCTAACTTAAGTGACTGGTATAAGTTCTGATCAATCAATACCTGTAATATTTCTTGTTGAAATGTAGGGTCTTGACTTAATAAACTTGACTCACGGTTACTTGTAATGTTATATAGAGCATTCAATACTTTAATATTACTATCTGCAGGAAGTTTACCAGGCAAAATGTTAAACTTATCATTAACCTTATCCGGTTCAAATAAGAGACAGTGAATTAACTTACCTTCAACTAAGTGTTTGTCAGTTCTTATTTCACGGTCTTCTAAAATATAATCCTTGTAAAATAAGGATGGTGAAAACAATAGTTTATTCAATGATGAATAACTAAACTTAAAGTTTTTATTTGCATAAAACTTTTCTTCTTTTACTGAATCTGTGTACATTCTTCTTTTTTTATTATTAAGTTTTTGTATTTGTCTACTAAGTAAATAGATTCTAGATCTATTGAGAACACATTGTTTTTACAACCAAAAGTATTTTGAATGACAGAATCATACATTTTTTTAATTGTTTTTTTTACAATAAAGTCTGTTAACTTATTTTCTGCTTCTAATAACTGTATATACTGATCATAAGCCCACTGACGGTTGTTGTCTTTACTGCCTGAAAATTTCTCAAGTCTTTTACGCAATGTTTTTACATTGATATTGTTCCAGTTGTTAGTGTCTTTGAACCAATCATAGTACCAAAAGAATAAGAAGCTAACAATGTCAAAAGATTCTTCAACATTACAATTAGCTAGCATTTCTACAGCTAATGTTCTATTATCTCTATCTTGACTTTGAATCATCTTAGATACTTGATCAAATTGATCTTCACTTATTACAGCTAAATCTTCTGATATGATTTTGTTGATCTCTACGTCTTTTACAATTAATGCTGTTGCATTCTTTAACTGATCATATAAAGTTACATTACCATCTCTGACAACCATATCTCTATTACCATCATAATCATATTCTGATAATTTAGTGGCAATATCATCTGCTGCAGGTGATGTATATCTGTAATCTTTAACAACATTTATACGTATATAAGCTTCTTTTTCTACTGTAGATAAAAATTCTTTACATTTATCCAATCCTGATTCAGTTAACTGATCATTTTGTTTTAGCATATTAAATACTTCAAACATTTGAGGATAAGTTATTGATTTACTCCAATCAAGTGTAAGCAAATTAGTAATTAATTTGTCTGACACAATGTGAATATCTGCTAACTCAGCATCTCTAATGATTTTTACATTAAATTTTGTTTTAAGCAAGTCAACTTTTTGTCTTGGTAATTCTAGATTTGGATATCTATATATTTTTTTATCTTGCAAATCAATTGCTTTATCTGAAGTTATTATACCTAGTAAATCAAGCTCATTTGCATCAGGATACCAGCTTTTAGATCTACCAAAATAATAACCATCTTCTTTCAAACTAAAACATCCAATACCAAGTCTTTCTTTTCCATTAGACCAGGTTGAATGTTCAGCAGAAACTGTTATGTCTAATTTATAATGTTTTTTTTTCATGTTATTTTACATATTTTAAATATTCTGGTTTTACTTGTACTTTAAATACATATAAATCTCTGTTACTGATATGAATTTGTTTTCTTACAGTTGGTTCTAAGTATTTAAAACTAATTGAATCAAGTTTTCCTTCTTGTTCCAACCAAAGAATCATATCATGTGCACTTTTTCTACTAAATTTATTAAACTTAGATTGATCTAACCAATATTGTACATCCTTGTCTCTATTAAAATGATACATATGATTTTCACATTGTTGTGCAAATTCCCATAACAAATGATAGTTTTTTAAATAATCAATAGTAGGAATAACTTTTGCAGCTATAGCTCTATCTTCTGCATTATAAGATGACATATATTTTTGTAAATCTTGCAATAATGTTTCATCTAAAAGTTGTTTGTTAGCTGATTCATAGATAACAGTATTTGCATCAATTGTTCCAACTAAACCACCATCAATTTTATGTGCAAGATTTACAGCCATACCTGTGATCATCCATTCATCATATAATGATTCACCACTAGTACAATTATAATATCTTACTTTACCGGATATATTACCATCATAGATTACATCACCATGATATTGATCTATTGCTAATAGTGAACCATTTGTATTCTCAAGAGTTTGGTAGTTCCATAACTTAGCCATCATTACAGTTGACTTAATATTTTCCCCACTTTCAAATCTTTCATAGACATCATCATGAGTAATAACCAAATCACATAACTCATAATCATTTGTCACAGTTATACCATGCTCTTTTAAAGCAGATTTAATTCTATCTAATGAAACATTACACTTGGGTAATACAAAAGCTTTCTTTTTGGTTTTAAAAGTTGTACTATCTTCAGTACTAGTTGTTAATATATTTTGTATTTTTTTGAATGTTGTTTCATCTTGAGTAACTAATACTTCTTCTACCAAATTGGATGACAGCACCCCATAATATGGGGCACTATCTAATCCAAAATGATTTAAAGCACCAGTATCATATGATTGATAAACTGATTTACTTGCCATTTTATTTCATTGTCATTTTGATGATTTCTGGATTCATCATCATTTTGTTAAACTTCTGTTTGTTACCATTAAAGATTGTACGTACAATTAAATACTTAAGATCATTAGTAAAATAGTCTTTAGTACAAAGTGCAATTAATCTATCAGTAACTTTTTGGTTTACAGTGTTTTCTTTACTGTAAACAACTGAGTAGTTAGCTAACCTTGTTGCTAATGTAGCAGCAATGTCTGCGCGGTATGTATCATCTTTTCCAATACAACCTCTTAACTCACCTAAGATATATGATTCATTATCATGACCCAATAAATCTTTTGGTGTTACCAGTTTGTCCAGTTTGTTGTTAATAAATGTAGTAAACATAGAAGCAAATGCATCTCCAACAGAACCTTCACCAATCATTTGGATTAATGCTAAATTTGATTCAAAGTTCTCAAAGCTAGATATAGCATTAAAGAATGTTGTAATAGATCTTGCATTTGTTTCTAGAGTAACTAACTCCGGGTGTAACAACAAAAAGTTGATACATCTTGAATCAATACCTGCTTCTTCTGCCCACTGTGCCCATACATTAACATCAAACTTAAGGTTTGCTGTAACGTATCTGGTCTTTTGTGCAGCATCCACTGAGTTTACCATATACTCACCATTGTCCGGGTTTGCTGTTAATATGATATGCCAATCTTTTGGTAATACCCAAGAGATATAAGTTTGTCTATCTATTAACTCCATAACTGCTTGAATAAATCTTGTGTCAGCTCTATTCCAGTCATCTAGTAATAAGATACCACCATCTTTTTTATCAGCAATCCACTCCGGTGGACAATAAGACATCCTGTTCTTACCTGTCATTTTGTATCCATTTTTTAGATACTCTTGAACTGCAAGTTCATCAACCCATAAACCAACTTTTTTAGTTACTGGTGCTTGTATTTTAGCAAGGTCTGATGATGCAGCTGATCTTTGTGCTGCGGTATAGGATAAATCATCTATTTTTGGTTCTGAAACTCTTGTCTCTTTATACATTTGAAATTGACGTACTGGGAATCCTACTAAGTCACCTAACTCTTCTATCTGTGCAAGGTTAACCTTAACAAAGTTTAAGTTGTTTTCTTTAGCTAGCTCAACAATGGTAGATGTTTTACCAATTCCTGATTCTCCTAATACTTCTACTGATACAGATTGTTTACCTTGTGCTTGTAAAAATCTATTGTTTGTAATAATGTGATTTACAAACCCTTTTAATTCTGTTACATTTAAATTTACTTGTGCCATGTTTTTTTTCTATTAATTTAATTTATAATTCTGCATCAAATGAACAAGATCCTGTTTCTTGTATGCATTCTAATATTTTTCTCCCTAAAAAATAATCATAGTATTCTGAAAGTTGACTTTCTGTCAATTTAGGTAAACCACCTTCTTTTATATATGAATCAAAAGATAACGGAGCATCATCTTGTGTTTTGTATAGATCAAAATATATTTTCAGTGCTTGTTTTTGTGGACCAAACGTATCTTCAATATGTTTTAATTCTTTTTGTAATTCTTTTAGATCATCTTTACTATAGTTATACTGTAAATATCCCGGTGGTTGTCCTATTACACCAAATCTATCTGCAGCGTCACTACTTTGAATAGCAAAAGCAAATTTACCTTCTATGTCTCCTGAATAATACCTTCCCATAATTAATTTAGTTTAATAACCTTACCTGGAAGCTCATCATTCATTTTAGAAATACTACTCAGTACCCATAAGGCATTGTTTGGACAATTTGATGGAGCATAAGCCTCACCATCTGTTAAATATATTAGTGCTGTATAACACTTTTTTTCATTATAGTGGTCAATTACAGGTTGGAAACTTGTTCCACCTCTACCATGTATGGCCCAATCTTTTTTTGGATTAAACTCTTCTACAGTTCTAAGTGATGTATCACACTGCGCAACAGTAATTTTGTGTCCTGTTTTACTCATGTGACATAACTCATTATAAAACTCTTTAAGCTCTTCAGTATTTACAGATCCAGATGTATCAATACCAACAAGGATGTGATTTTTAAATTTAATCTTCAATCCTGGGTTTTCAGCATATCTTTTATTGTATTTACGTCTCAGCTTTTTAGTGTATACTACAGATGAGTTTCCAACAAATCTTCTCAAGTAAGCTTTCCAATCAAATTTAGCTGGCTCAATGTGAAATAACTTTGCAATCAATTCACTTAACTCACCAGGAACATTTCCTTGTTTCTTTTGAGTTTGTTCAGCAGCTTCTTTTAACTGATGGTCTATTTGTTTTTGAACAAGTTTTTTATCAGCTTCAGGTAACTCATCAAATTCTTCCCATGTACTATGGCAATACTCTGATTCACCATCCATTTGATCCATTAATGAATCTAATGAAGGAGATGTTCCATCTTCTTTGGCTTGTTCTAATAAATTGTAATAGACTTTTGTTCCTGCTTTTATAGGAAGATTTAATTCAGGAAAACTACTTAATAATAATCCACCGTCTGGTAGCATGTTTGAACTAATATATTGATTAATCTCTAAATCTGCAGCTATGTTAAATAACCTGTGATCAGAATAAAGATCTCTCATTAATAGATGTCCAAATGCTATGTGTAATAATTCATGCTTAATCAATCCAACTCTATGTAATTCACTTAAATCAGTAAAGAAATTAGGGTTAATTGTTAACTGCATACCAATTCCATGTTTACTAACACCTGCTGTAGGTATACGGTCACTGAATTGTTTATTTATACCAATTAAAAAAAGCCCGTAAAAGGGCTCATCTAAAATTAAAGTCTTGGTGGTTCTTGCAACACCATCTTGTATATTTATCATTTTTCTGGAATTAATATTTTCAATAATATTTTTTTGTAAATAACATAGTCTCCAAATTGTTTTACTACAGAGTTAATGTTTTTACCAATCAATTCTTCAGATGTATAACTTTTATCAATAGCTTTTACAAAACGTTTTCTTTTATCAAATAACAAAGATTTAGTAAATAATAAGTCTAAAACAGTTTTGTCATCAAAATTTAAATTCTTGTAATTTTCTAAAGCTAATTCAAAGTCTTCATCTAGACCCATAAACATTTCACGTAATGAAAAAAACTCTTTAACTGTTATTCTTGCCATCTGGTAAAATTTCTATAATTACTCCAGGGTTAAGTTTATCATATGTGTATTGTACAAATACAGGTAAGATACAATCTGCATTATCATCTTCAATCCAACCAAATGTAACCATATCATCTTGCACTGTTTGTGCGGGATTAATATAATCAAACTTGTGTTTGCTGCCTCTGATAAATGTAAATTGGATACTTACGGGTTGTTGATGTTTGGCTAACTCAGCTTTAAACTCTTCTGCATACTGTGCATAATGATCTTTAGCTATTTTTCTATAATTTACAACAGTCTTACTTGCTATAAAATACTTGCCGGTCCATCTTCTACCATTTTTACTACTTGGGACTGAGCCCGGTATGAACCATTTCATTTTTTATCTGTTTAAAATTTCTTTAAGTAAAGGTTTTAATGTTTGATGTACAATATCAAAACCATGTTCACGCATAGAGTCACTGATATCTTTAGATAGAGGTAAAGCAAAGCCATCTAGATTATATAAGGTTTTATACTTATCAATTGCTAGACTACCTGCAGTATCATTATCAAAGAATGTGACTATTTTTTTATACTTCTTTTTTAAGTGCTCAACAACATGAGGTTTAATTATTGTATTTTCACTGTCTGGTGCCAATACTTCAATGTTATAACCAATACTCCTAAGACATAAGGCATCTTTTAATGATGAACAAATTACTAAATAAGGTTGAGTGTATGTTAATTGATCAAAACCTTGAAGATATGATTTTACTTTATGGAATTTATGTTTACTTGATGGTTGATATATTTTATACAACTCATCATTTTTATCAAAATATCCATAAATAGAATGTCCTTCAATCTTTAATTTGTTAATTTCACCTTCTTCTTCTTTAATTAAGTTGTAATACTCAATAGGTTTTACATTATATTCTTTTAATAGGTTTGATCCTATTCTAAAATTTAACCAATACCTGCCATCATTTTCAGTCCATTGTCTTTCATTAACAAAATCAACTTCCCATTTTGCTTGTACTTTAAAAGATATTTGTTGAATATCAGTTG
>Ga0208160_1001042_pt1 | contig 12196 bp, 18 predicted proteins | sample CB_VirMetaG_FD_184536 | JGI IMG/M metagenome (GOLD analysis project Ga0208160, IMG submission 184536) | Freshwater to marine saline gradient viral communities from Chesapeake Bay - CB_1504_1 Viral MetaG (SPAdes) (version 4) | ecosystem: Environmental > Aquatic > Marine > Coastal | place: USA... | reverse complement strand
TATTCATAAAGTGCCGCATCATTCGTGTACCAGTGGCTTTCGACTCTAAGACCCATGTGTCCCAATAGTTTTTCGTCTTCGGTCTTCTTCAGAACTACATGGTGCTGAATACTGTCTGATAGAAAGGCCACACACTTGGCCTCATCCATCTTTCCGAAAGGAGCCATTTCGACATACATGTTCCGGAGATCTGCCATCAAGGCATCTACATCGGCTAAAGTACATTTTTCAATCATCGGATGGCTGAAGGACTCCGGACGGTAGAAGTCAGAATGCTCTGCTGATAGTCTCTGCGAATTCCCTGTTTTCTCGGATCTCGTTCCACTTCAATCTGTTTCAATAAGGACGGAAGCACCTCGTTGATCTGGTCTAGCTCTGCGCCACTCTGTTGCATCGTGGTCTGGTACTGCTGAAGGGTCGGTTCGTATGCCTTGTAATTGGCCTGGAGACCCTCGTAAGTCGATAACAGTGCGTTGTAAGCATCCAGACGAGCCTGAGTCTTGTTCGCTTGAAAAGCATCGTAGGCACTCCGAACCTGGGGTTCAAAGGCAACTGCTTCATCGTAGGCACTTCGATACTGAGGATAGTCCTGCTGGTACGACTGCTGTGCCGAAAGTCCTTGTTGCCGGACTGTTTCAAAACGTTGTCTCAGTTCCTCCACACGGGAGACGGGGTTGTATCCTCTGGCCATGCTCTCCAATGGTTGAAAGGGTCAAAAGTGCGATCTGACAAAGATCCCTCGGCTACCTCTGCTCTGGGTCTCCAGGTCCGGATCGTGGCATACCGAAGAGATTGAACGGCATAACGGGTTGCGGACATCAGGTCATCATTCTTTCTGACAATCTTTCCGTCCTTGCGGTGATAGATTCTGTATTCCTTGTACCAGTCCTGCAAATGATCGAAGACCTTCAGTCTGCCTGTTTGAAACCTTGTGATCATCGCCATGATTCCTGGTTCGACAGCAATTCCGCCTTCCGGATTGTGAAAGTGGGAACCCAAGAAATTGACTCCGGCTCTGCGATACTGATCGGCTAAGGCATGTCCACTGCCCTTGTCATGAATGCTCCCGTCATGAGGCCAAGCTACCGGAATCCAGTTTCCTCGGAGTTTGATTGCTTCGGCATGTTGCAACATCGCTGCACCGGACTGACAGTAGCTGTCATAGAGATAAGCTGTGTCCGTGTCACGGTCCCAGGCTACCCAGATTGCTGCAGTCGGATGGTCGAACCCGAAGTCGATTCCACAGATCCTCGGCCAGTGTTCCGGAATTTCAAAGGCTCTGACCGAAAAGGATTCCTCTGCAATCGGAAAGACTTGTCCACTTCCAAGTACCGGAATTCCCTTGGATCTCATTTGACGCTCATGCAACGGTAACGCTGAGAGAATTTCCTGTTTCACATCTTCAGATAGATGCGGAGCATCGTCCCAGGAAGCAGTCACCAGTTGCTGCGAAGGCTTTCGATCATTCAAAAAGTTCTGAACTACTCCGGTTACTCCCCGTTCCGGTGTGAACGTGAGATAGACCGGACCCCCGTTCTTCAATGATGCACGAAGAGATTGCGAGTAAATGTCCTGTGGTGGTTCCTCGTCCATCCAAACTACGTCTACGGCTACTCCCATCCAGGCAGAAGCACCACTGTCATATGATTTGAACTGGAGTCTGCTCTTTCCATTGACATGCTTGACCAACGCCATGCCGATCCCATTGGGAACCCCAGGGTTTCTTTCTGTCGATAGAATCAATTCTCTCGGAATGGCTGCTGTTCCCTGTGCATCCGGATCTCCTGGAGTTCCGAGAAGTTCGCACTGAACAATGTCTCTCGTTGCATAGTGACTCTGTCCTGCGGCCCAAGCTTGAATCGGTCTGTCGAACCTCCAGCCATCCCACCACTCCGGATACAGTCCCGTTAGATGATATGCCATCTCTGCTGCACCACAGAACGTTTTCCCGACCTTGTTTCCAGCCATCAGACAACGTTGCCGTGCCTGATTCCCAGAATCGTCCCTGCTCCGGTGGAACTCCGCCTGATACCGATACGGTTCGTAAGATAATAGCTTGTTGAACTTCTTGGCTTCCTCGTACTCCTTCTGGAGTTCTAGAGCCTCAACTACTATTTTTTCTTTTTCAAGCATTTACCTGCCATCTTGCACTTGCTCGGTGACGGACACGTTGCACACGGTTTGAACGCTTTCTTTGACGTTTTCTTTTTTCCGTACATCATTTCTTCCTTTTCTTTGCGGTCTTTGCTGCTTGTTTAAATGCTTTGTCGGTAGGTGCTCCCTTCTCTCCTTTCTTCCTCATGGGCTTCCCAGATTTCCGTTTCTTGTGAATGTTGTGATAGAGTCCGTGCTTCGATCCCTTGTGCATAATTGCTCCTTAGCAGTTCCACATCTTCCGACTCCAGTAGTTCGCTGAAGTCCGATCTGATTTTCCTTTGATCCCACCACTGCGAGCACAGTAGCTTTTCTTGCGATCTGGTTGGCCCGATTTAATGCTCATCTTCGGATCTCCGAAACGGACCTTGATCACATTGCCTTTATCGTTCTTCACATAGACTGCGAACTTCTTCTTTTCCTTCGGTGTCCGAAACGGTTTGTTCAGACTGACCTTTTTCCCCTGGTACGTTGCCACTCCAACATCTCCGATAACGTTCACAAAGAATTCGATAATTACAGTCATTACAAAATTTGAAGAGACGCACCTTACAACACCTTGAACTATTGATTATCGGTTTGCCCATGGACCTCCAACAGATTCGCTCTGCCGAAAAGATGGCTCGACTACCGAGTGCGGACCGTGGTGTCCAACAAAGCCCATGAACGTTTACGTCTCTACAATCTCTGCATCCTCTATCGAGGACAGTCCGAGTAACTTCTCGGCTAACTCGTTGCCTAACTTCTTCCTCGCTTCCTCTTCAATCTCCTTCGGTGACCGCTTGATCACTTCCTGAGTGATGTGCGATTCGGTCTTCGGCTTGAACCCTGCTCGGTCCAACAGGTCTCTGGTTGCATTGAAACGAGTCTTCTCATCTTCTGCAGTGAACGCCAGATCAACCATGTTCTGTAACGCATCGACCGCAATCTCTCCGAGATTCGCTCGGACCTGCAGTTCCACCAGTTCCCCATATTTCCTGTTCATCTCACGGATTGTATTGGCCGGAAGTCCGGACTTGTCCGATAACTTCTTGACTGTCAAACCTGCCGCTTTGCCCTGAGACCAGAGAGCACCCATCGGAGCACACTGAATCTTTCCGAACTTCTCCTTGATCTCAATGTCTCTCTGCTTGACTCGGTGTCTGGGGTCTTTCATGTTTCTCCTTTTGATCAATTTATATCAGTTTTGATCAGACCGTCTAGTAAAAACTCCCCCCGTGTGGGGGAAGGGGATGACCTACCACAGACCAAGGGCCGATTTTGTGCCCCCCATACCTTTTGAACCAGGGAGAAAACGAGGACCAGATCGGTGGTTTAATTGCGATTCAGTGTTTTACTATCATCGATATGTTCACTAATTGATGGTATGGAACTTATAAAACAGGAACAGTAGTCAATAAAATCAGTGACTTATAAGTTTCTGATAAATTATCAGTGATAAAAAACGGAAGTAATGGAAGGGATCGGGCAAGTCCAGATGGTCAAGTTTTGATCCGGAAAATTGCTTTCCAGCTTGTTTCCCAGCTTGTTTCTCAACCTGATCCCCCAACTATCATTGCAACTATCATATACGATATATGATATAACCTGAGCAAATGCCTGGACCCTGAGCAAAAGACCAAAAAAAAATGATCAAAAGTGATCAAAAAGTGCTTGTGTTCTAAATTAGAACATGTGAGGGTTATTTGACTGATTAATTCAAATCAGTTTTTTTCTACCTTATATACGAGGAACAAATGGAAATCATCACGGCAAAACATGCACGGAAGCTCATCAGGTCCGGAGAAGCTCACAAGGTCCGAAGTTTCTACCAGCCGAACTTAAACGAGACCTATCAAGTCATATGGCATCGGAACCAATCAAAGCTCCTCTGTTACTTTCTCAAAGAGGGCAAGATCTTTACCTGTTCACCAAACAAACAATAACGAGGAAAAATGGCAGTAGATTTAACCAAACGAGAACTAAACGTCTCCCAGGACAAAAAACTGGAAATTGTAGCTTGTTTGAAAGTGCTCGCAGAGCACTTGGATACTGATGATGAATGGACCTATGCAGGGAAAGTCTTTGCAGTAGAACTAGCAAAGTTCCGGAAGATTCAAAGACTGCAACGGACCTTGTTTGATATTGAAACAGATGACAGAACCCCAGACCTTTCAGAGGCACTATGAAACTATTTTCAAAAGCTTTTCAGAGCAGACCTTTCATTGACGTTAGCGTAAAGCTTCTGACGTATGTCAATCATGACTATTCCAGGTGGTTATTCCACAAAGTAGAAAATGGGTATGTCACGAAACGGGCTAGCTACTACGGAATCAATCCCGATGAATTTGTAGCAAATCAGTTTCCAGAGTTTATTGATCGGTCCATGTCAAAAAGCGCCGAAATTTTAAAAACAAATAAAGAGGTATCATGAGCAAGCAATTAATCGAAACAGGGTTCAATACTATTGAAGACCAACTAGATTCTGTTGATTGGAAAACAATAAAACTATTCAGTACTGCAGGAAATGCGAAACTGGATAAAACAGTAACCGATGACATCTTGGTAGCTGGACTGTCTTTAGCACCTGCAGATGAATCCGGATATAATCTTTGTCCTGGTAGTTCAGAAGGATGCCGCAAGGCATGTTTAATGTTCCAAGGTAGGGGAAAATTTCAGAACGTCCGGAAGGCACGAATACGCAAGGCACGGCTATTCATTGAACAACGGAAACAATTTTTAGCCAAGATGAATTCAGAACTGGATGCACTCGAAAGGAAACAAAAGAAGCAAAAGAAAACGATATTCGTTAGACCGAACGTTCTGCAGGATATTGCCTGGGAATTACAAAATCCGGAAATGTTCCAAAGAAAGCTTAGATTTTATGATTATACAGCTAGACCGGAACGTTTCCAAAGATACTTGGAAGGTAGATTTCCAGCTAATTACGATTTGATCTTTTCACGGAAGGAAAACAACGAGGAACTGTGCAAACTGTTTTTAGAACAAGGTGGAAACGTCAATATTGTTTGGAGATATCGCAAGGATATTCCAGAAAAATACTGGGGGTATCATGTAGCACTGGACCAGGATGATACTGATCTATGGTGGTTAGGCAAAGTTTCTACAATTGGCGGAGCATTCGCCAAGGGATCTGCAAAACTAGATCAAACTGGTTTTGTATTATGAGAGTCGTGACCGTTTCCTGGAAACAAGGAAAATTCTTTGTGACAGATCAAGGGATCGTGATTTGGTCCGGACCTCCTGAGCTATGGCATTTTCTACAAGATGCTATTCATGGTGCTGGTATCCGTTTTACTGATCAAGTTGCGATGCAGAACTATTTAAAACACTATCCAAACTAAGGAACAACATGCCTTGTCCATATACACAAAAAAATTGTCGTCAATTCGATTTGGAAGCATTCGGAACAAGTCTGGACCAAATCAGAAACCAGCTAGAAAACGATAGAATGAAAGTTTCTGGAAGTCTGGAAGACCGATATCAGATCTATTTAGAAAATACTTCGGAGAATCCACTTTCATTTGATGAATGGTTAAACCGATAAACTGATCTGAACCTATCCTGGACAAGTTCTCCGGAGCTTGTCCTTTTTTTTGTGCTTTGTTCCTGGTATCTCCCGAAACTATCATCTATCGATTCTCAGATCTTCCGTCAGTCCGTTTTTCTGTTTCAAGACTAGTCAAGCATACCCTTGGAATATCTCCTGATCTGAACAGATCTGAACATAATTGTAATTTTACTTGCAATTTGTAGCTTTGAAACCGATTTGACCCGTTTGATCTTGTATTCCGTTTGCATTCGGTTTGATTCTGATCCGCTCAGGACCGCAAAAATTCTCACTTCCGCTCAGGACCGCAAAAATTATGGCTAAAAAACCTTTGATTGCTTCAACCGATTGTCTACAGACCATGACCGATGAAGATTTCTTCGGAGACAAAAGTCCTGGGGAATGGTTACGTGGAATTAGAACAGAACTCGGATTCACGCAGCAGGAACTATCAGACGTACTCGGTTATACCAGAGTAAACATTACCTTGTTTGAATCCGGACAGAACCCTGTTCCACATACAGTGAAGACTACAATGTTGCTCATGAGGATGATGTATCATCAGGGATCTTTGGACATGAGACTTTTTGTTTCTCCTCCGAAACTTCACGATGCTTTGATCCAAGAAGCTACGGCTGATCGACCAAATGTGAGACTGTGATTTTTTTTGATCAAAAGTGATTGACAGAACTCCGGTTTCCATGGTATCTTCCAGATCAGCACGGTTCGGAAAAAAGAACTTTACTTACTGTAGTACTGTATTAGTACTGTATAGAGAGTGAAAATTACCGGAAAAACACGGTAAAATTGCCTTATTGTCATTATCTTTGATGACACTTAATTTGGTCAAATCGCTAGAACCCTGATGTTTACTGGGTTTGCTTACTGTCTTCATGGCATTAACTGTCTAATGACACTAATGACACTTAGCGATATAACCACGGGATGCTCGTTTCCCACCTAAGATCATCGACTCTTCAATCAGTCCTGTTTCCAGTAACTGTAGTACCAGTTGCTCCCGATATCCCTTCGGTAGATGTGGTGTTGCTCTCGCTAGGTCTCGGTTACTGATCCCATCCGGTTTCTCGGAAATCTTCTGATAGATCTTGTTGATCCTCTGTTCATGTCTGGTTTCTCCCATTTCACCGGATGCTCGTTGACTTGCGTTCCGACACAGATAGTTCGTTAGTTCCACGGACCACCGCATGTGCTCTTCGGTGACATTCGGTAACTGATACTGATACCCACTGATAGCGACCAGAAGTGCAGCTTTCCGACACATATCGTTTGCTCTCTTCCAAAGATCTCTGGCTTTGTTTACCGGATTCTGTGATTCTTCCTTCCAGCGCTTCTGTGCTTCCCGTAGTACCTCGTTTGCTGCTTCTGTAGCCGTAATCACCTGGGGCATTGGAATCGTAGCATCTTCTCCCATCGAAACCCTCGGTAAAGAATACAGTCTCTTTAATTGCTGGACCATCGATTGATTCAAAACAGGTTCTTGTACGTTCTGCTCCTCCGGTGATTCCTCTCGGTTTTCAAAGATCCAGAATCGATTCAGAAATCCATTACTAATCAGATCCCCGTTCATTAGTGGCCAGAATTGCTCTGGAGTACTCGTTCCATAGATCGTTACATGAGGCTGATGAATCACCTTCCGTCCTCCATCGGTCTTTGTCCAACCGCTTCTGTAGGTTCCGTCAGAAAGGCCATAGAGTTTCATCAATAGCTCCAGAATGCCAACGAGATACGGAGAACTACTACTCAACTGAGTTCGTTTCAGAAACTTTCCGAATTCATCTAACAGAAAAAGTAATTGTGGCTGATTCGATAACTGATCGACTACTCCGGCATCACTACTGATTTCATCTCCAGCAATCACTGAATCTGCTCCAGCCGCAACGAGATATCTATCGATCATTCTCCGACCATGTTCCTTTCCGGCAGCAGTCGGTGCTACAGACAAACAATAGATATTTGCTCTCATTCCGGACTGTGACTTGATCCGTTGTCCAACTAAAGAACTGATGATGACCGAAGCTGCAGAGATCGATAACAACTTCTGTCGTTTGTAGCCACTGTCACAGATCATTTCAGCCAGTTCTCCCAAAAATCCTGGAGGATAGTCCAGTTCTGGAACCACTACTTCCACTTCTGCTGGAAAACTTTCCTCTTCTACTTCTGGTCTCTGAATTCCCTGTCTCTTCAGAAATTCAATTGCTCTTTGATCACGGAGATCGTTACTCGACATCGTGCCTTCCCTTTGTCCATTGGTTTTCGGATTACTTCCAGTTCATCGATCTGACTATCGTTGACAAACAGATGTCCCTCCAGAACATCTAAGATCGCTTTGACTCGGTTATCGATATCAAAAGACCTACGATCACCAGGAATCAGTTCTATGTGGATTCTGAGACGTTCTGTGGGGAAGGACGGGAGTAGAGTATCGGATGTTCCTGCATCGCTTAACTCCATGAGACCAACTAACGCTAGTTGATGAAATTCCCGTCCTTTTTTTGACAGATAAACCGATCTACTCCGGAAACTGCTCCGATAGTAGGTGTTTACCGAGGGAGGAAAAGGTAGTTCAAAACTCAGGTTCATCGTCATCAGTATCCATCGGAACCATGGATAACTTTTCCTTGTACTTGAGCACTTCGATGTACCCGTTCTGATTCAATCCGAGTTCTACGACAACTGATCGGTTCAACAGGTCATCCGTATTACTGAACGATCCTTCCAAACCACTACAACGGGCTACTCTTCCCAGTTTCTTCTGAGCACTCTGACGAGTGGTTTCACTAGCATGACCAACATTGAAATTATCCCAGACATGTCCATGATCGTTTGCTAACTTCATGTTCAGCATCCAGCCACCGGATTTCGTTGGTTTGCTACCGATGTATTGAATCTCGACCATATGCTCCCCTGGGGGCAACGGAGAGGTCTGAATCATTTCTTTCGGGTATTCGATTTCGATTGAAAATCCTAAGTCCATAGATTTCTCCTAATAACCATTTTGTGTAAACAACTCGTCGTCCTCAATGAAATCTTGAGGCACGTTTGCAACTAAAGTCCAAGAATCCGGTAGTAGAGCACCGATATTAACGTGATCTGTCCCACAGATCGTGTACCAGAGAGTTCCGTCATTACATAAAGCAAAGATTGATACTTCCTCCTCATAACCACTCTGGTGGCTCGTACTGATCTGTACGATCTTTCTCATTGATCTCCTAGAAATGGCTGAACACTTTGGTCCAGAAGTTAATAGAATTGATGATCGCTGGAGTCAGTAGCAAGAAAGCTAGTGAGGCCAACGTGAGGAAAACAGAAAATCGAAGTGTTGCATCCATTGCTACTCCATGTGTGGGAGACAGGGTCATCGTAGAGAAATGCGGAACTCTCGTATTGATTAACCAGTAATGAATTCGGACCATTTATTTAGGGAGGAAGGCCCACTGGCTATACCCTGTCTGATTCTGGTTACGGGTGATTCAGTGATCTGTAATAGTCTTTCAGATACACAGAGAGAGATTTCAGAATCTCCTTGGATTCATCCTCTCCCAATCGAAATTGCCTATCGGATTCCATGCTCGTATAAAACTTGTAGAAGGCTGGAACCAACCGAGAAATTGAGAAGTAATGACTGACCCGTGCTCCTTTATAAGTAAGATTGTTGGTAAGCCACCGATTGAAGTTCAGTTCCAGTGAATTTGTTGGGGTCATCGTGATGATGTTCTCGTATCGACTAAAAACTCTTTCCTTTGGTTCCCCAATGAGAACACAAGTCACTGTCACTGCTTTGACGTACTGACTACGAATAAACCGTCTCTTTGTCCTCGGCATCTCTTCCATCAGTTCGATGATCTCATCTGTCACTACCGATTTGATCTGAGATGGTCCGATTCTCCTCCGTTGCATCACTCCTTCTTTTAACTGATAAATCCCATTGAGAATCGATACATGATCCGAGACGATATCAAGGTTGTCCTGCAGTGTTCGCTTTGCTCCATTGTCCATCTGCTCAAAAGATTCTTCTGATAGATTCGATAGAAAATGAAACGGTAGCGTTACTCCTGCCTTGACCAGTGCAGATAACCGATGCTGTCCATTCAGTAACCGTCCTGACCGTGCAATCCGGATCGGATCTCCGTTGTCTACCCAATTCCCATTGATCATTTCATTCGCATAGTAATCGACTACGGTTTGTCGGAGTTTCCGGTTGTTCGTGTTTTTTACCAGTAAAGACTTTGCGTCACTTGGATCAATGTGTAATCGACAGTATCCATCTCTGGAAACCTTGCGAATTGTTGATAGAAAATCATCTTCCACGAGTGATAGTTGTGGTAACATTCAGTCCTCTAGATTTCGTTGTTGATCCCAGTCGTTAAAAGCAATGACATAACGTTCTGCAGCTTCCACTAGATCAGCCGGAACCGAGTCCCTTCTGTCTTCCTGGAGTAATCGCAGATACACTTGCCAAGTCATCACGCTATAAAGATTCTGAATCTCTTGTAGAGAGACTCCGACTTTTCTTTCCATGATCATGTCTTCCAGATATCCTTCGATCATCGTTTCACTCCGGTTCTCGGCATCGGAGGACCAGCACTGATTGGTATACTGGCATTCCCATCGTCATCCATGTCTCCAGCTAGACCCAGAATGCTCTGGTAACAGTACCTCCGTGCATATGTGATTGCTGAACCGTCTCCCTGGGGATCATCTTTGTGTGTTGGCAACGAATACTCTGATACGATCCATTGACCTGATGAATGAGACAGTCTGGAGACCAGTTTAGAACTCGTTGGATGCTGCTGTAGCGAGAGTCCATGTTTAGCGAGTACCGGAGTTGCTGTTTTCAGTAGTGCGGACAGAGAAGTAAAACTGTTTCTGAAATGGGGATTCGTTCCGTCCTTTTCTACGAGAGCACTCATCTCTTCTTTGACCTTGGCTAGTGCCTTGTCGAGTTCCTGGGTATCCAGTGAAGTCGTTAGGTCTTCTGTGATCTTTAAAATGTTTTCACTCATATCTTTCCTTGAGAAGTCGGTGACAAAAAAGGAGAACGGAATTCGCTAGACGATAATTTTTCAAATGAATCTGTGACTGAGCAATCTGGAAGGCTTCCAGTAGTTCTTCATCGTCCCAATCTACTTCCATCTTCTCCGGTATTAACGAGAGATCAGAGGCTTTGAGTGTCTCCATGACCATTTCCTCCATATAATTCGGTCCTTTCATCAGTGATTTAGCTTTGTCCAGGGTCATCATTACTGCTCCATCGTAATGGGTGAGTGACAGAAACCGACTGATAGCTTCGTAATCTTTCCTCCTTTCTTCAGATAGTTTTGAATTTGATCCTTAAAATCCGAGGACTCTACGGAAGAGTCTGTCGGTTCCAGATCGATGAAATGTCTTTTCTGTAAACGGGTCCAAGGACTGCTGAAGAAGTCATTGCTCTCCGGTTCAAAGATGATGTCGGATTCCGGTGTATTGAACTTCTGTCGGTTCATCTTGATCTGCTGAAGATCCTTGGAACATCGATCACAAATCTTCGCCTTGGAATTCTTTGATAGAACCCGTTGTTTACATCGGCTACATGGCCTATTCGGATTCTGTTTGTATCGTTCTCGGTCCCGAAAGTTTCTGACTAATTGTTTGCACTGATGGCTACAGTAGATCTGGTTAGAGTTCTTCTGAATGAATAGCTTGGAACAAGTTGATACTGCACAATGGACCTTTTTTCTGTTCAACCACTTTTCGTTTTCAACTACTCTCTCGTTCCCTCTCTGACAGATCGTGCTACAGAAGCGTTTGTTTGGATGAACATCCTTGAATTTCCGGTTACAGTGCCGGTAGGCACAAACCTTCTCTGGTTTGTCCTTTAATCTGATTGAACGTTCTTCTCGTCTCTTCTTTAAATAATCTTGATAGAACTTCTTGCTTCCGACCTTCTGGCATTCTTTGGAACAGTAGACATTGATATTCGTTTTCGGTTGGAAAGTGCTATTGCAGGTTGCACAGTTACTAGGTTTTAGCCTCGTATGTCTCCGTTCATACATTTTATAAGTACAAGGATCTCCACAGTACCTCTGGTTATTGGCTGTTACCGACATCTCCTTCTGGCATAGTTTGCACTGCTTCATGACAACTCCATTACGTCCTCATGGTATCCCTGGCTATAGATCTCTCCGGAGAGATACTGTTTGTATAATTCGACTGCTTGATTGATCTTGAACTCTGCGTTGTGCATCAGTTCATCGGATAGTTTGTAAAGAGCTACGTTGTACGGTGCACTGTTTTCGACAACTAAAAATAAAAACTCCGGATAGTGACCGGAAACAGATTGATAGGCTCTTCGATACCAGTTGGCCTGGATGTCGTATTGATACCGTGTGACTGCTTTTTTGAATCCGTAGGGTGAAGCATCCTGAGCACTTTTCAGATCTACTACGAGGTGCTGTGACTCGTCACTGTAATCAAGTCTCGCTTTTGCTCGGA
>Ga0208160_1001041_pt1 | contig 12196 bp, 28 predicted proteins | sample CB_VirMetaG_FD_184536 | JGI IMG/M metagenome (GOLD analysis project Ga0208160, IMG submission 184536) | Freshwater to marine saline gradient viral communities from Chesapeake Bay - CB_1504_1 Viral MetaG (SPAdes) (version 4) | ecosystem: Environmental > Aquatic > Marine > Coastal | place: USA... | reverse complement strand
TAGAGAACTAAAGGTTCTTTTTTCTTTGCTCACGATAGAGTCTCCTTATTCTGTTTTCTTCATTAGTTTTCTTTTTATGGCAGCTATGGCACAGATATTGTAGTCCCTCAGGAGATAGAAACATTCTCTCAATGGCAAGCCTAGCCCAAATAAGATTAGAGTCCCAACCTTCAAGAGGAACAAAAGGCTCAATATGGTCCACATACATTTTTTCAGGTATAGCGACCTCTCCCTCATACTCTACTCGTTCATCCTTCCCATTCTTGTTTATTAGTACCTGACAGCCCTCGCAACGGTACAACTCTTTGTCTACCTTACACCTAGCCTTACACTCCTTATACGCGGAACTGTAGCGAAACAGGCGACGTAATTGGCTGTTGACGTATTTTACTGTTTTATCTTCTATGTGTGACTTGCTCATTTTTCCTTCGGCTTAGTATATTCTCGTTTAATGATATCTATCATCTGGTTAAGTACAATAACCTCCTGAAATGCTCCGGTAGGGTATTGTCCTAAGTTCATGACTCGTTCTGCCTGTAAGGCTAGGTCAACTAGGCTATGAATTGCTGTTTTTACTTGATCATCCATATTTTTTTCCCAACATCTTTCTGGCATCTTTTATTCCGTATTGACATTCGTATGCCCACATTCTAAATTCCCACTCTTTTTGAGCATTGTCTATTTCTTCTTGCGTGTTTGCCCTAGATAAATCAAAAGAGTACAATGCTGTATTTGCAGCATTTCTTTTGTTAAAACAATTACTTGTGAGGTCTTTTTTTATGTGTCTTATAAATTCAGTCTTTTGTTTTAATATATTATCCAAAAATAAACTCCCTTAATTCTTCGTTATCCCTAAACATTTGAAATATCTTAGGACTCGCGTAACGTATTAAAAACTCTTCCTGATCCTCATCATTCTCAATCGGGTGCTTAAACAGGGAACAGTCCATAAACGCCACATGCAGTAACTCATGAAGAAGTGTCTCTCTTTGGCACTCTTCTTTAAAGTTGGTGTTAATGTAAATTCTCTTCTCATCCGTATCTGTACTACCATGGTCTGACCCTTCCATCGGACTAAAGACCACCTCGTACTCAAATGGCTGACAAGATATCTTCAATACTCGCTGCTTTGTTCCACTCTTTGATTGCTTTCTCATAACTCTCCGGATCGCTGTCTTTTAGTCTCATCATAAAATACTTGGCTTTATTATTAACCGAGGCTTCTAGTAGGCTATATCGCACTTGACCTTGTATCATAAAGTACCGGGCGATACCTTCAAGACTTCTTGTGTACAGGTCTGGGTTTTCGGCAAAAATTAGCTTAATCTCTTCGTCCATCGTCATCGGGGGGCACCTTCTCTAGTTGTTATCGGACCAGTGTATCCTGTTTTCCAAATTTTGTCAATTGTCAAAGAGGTGGCAGAAATCTGGGGGCAAAGTTTGGCAATTGCCCCAAGGCGAAATGTTACGTGATATTAGGTACTTACAGATTTGGCTTGGGGAAGTCAATGTTTTCGGGGCGTTATACTGCCGGGGGACCCAAAATGCAAAGTTTGTAGGTGAGAGGTATGCTCCTTACTTATTATTCCAATACTTTAGACGGGGGGGGGTCCTTTTCTCGGGGGACCATAAAGCTGATATTTAAGTACGAATATCGTATAGTCCTATTATAATACTAACATATTCTCGGGGATTTATATGCCTCTATGCATACTAATACATATCGATGCATACATTAGGTTGAACTAATAGATTGCACGGGGAAATATAGTTGCATGTTGCAATAAGTGATTTATACACCTATTTCCGTACTAATTAGACTTTCAATTTGGTGCTACTATCATACTAATCGTGATCGTAACAAAAAAATGTTAGTACCACGCTTTGGTCCAGTACCTATGAATAAATCTTAGTTATTGGTACGAATATCATACAGCTCTATTACTGTTCTATTAGAGCTATAAAGCACAGTGCTCGGGGATTGTACTAATATGGAATTGTCTCGAGAATTGATTCTAAGCGTGTAAAAAGCACTAAGGTATGCTTAGGTATAGGTCAGCACCATAGAACGCTTTAAAATCGATTTCAGCGGCTACTGGCACTATGCTTGTACACAAGCCTAACCAGAAAAACAAGATTTATACTATATGCATACTTATAAATATAATTAGAATTAATATAATATATATATATATATTAATATAGTATATATATATCTTATAGTAAGTTATTTGACTTACCCGATTCCTGTATAATTCCCGCCATTTAACTAATATTTATAAATAGTTTAATGGTCCTAAGCCCGATACTGCTAACCTATTGATATCACATAACCAACTCGGAATAGAGCTATTTTTGGTCTCTATCACAACAGTAATAGAACTCTAATAGAACTCTATTACAGATTTCACAGATTATGTGAATACTTACGCATTCTGGCAATATTAGTTTTAATTATCGTACTATTTTCTGGCTCTTTTTTCGTTATATAACCTACCGGAATTATAGCCACAAATAACATTAATAAATCTTTTTTTGCACTTTTTTTACTTACGCACGACTTTTTTTGTTATTCTGGTTTTGGGTCGAACAACAGTTCAAAAAACATTTTTAACGGAGGTAACATAATGTTCACAAGAATAGTTAATACATCGGACAATTACCAGATAGGCGATATTTTTGTTTTTGAAGGTAGAGAATGGATAATAAGAGACATGGATATCGTAGGCGAGTTAACAAGAATTTACATAGAGATAGAATAATATTAATTTAATTAATGGAGTCAATTGCATGAAAGTTTTAGTCAATCCTGAAATTTATCTTAAAACAGCGAAAGCGTATGCAATCTTAGCGCGGTCCCTTAGCTCACCTTATTACTTGGCTAAAGCTAAAGCGCAATTGGCTCTATTCCATTACTATAATGAAAAAATGACAGCAACCACCGTAGAATTTAAATTGGTGGCATAAAGGAGTCAAAAAATGAAGTATAGAGTTATTAAGTGGTATGTCGAGAGGCTTGATCTAGATGTTTACGGTATTGAATTTAAGACTAGATTCGGGTCATGGCTACCCGCTACATCGCGAACATTCGCAAATGAGAATGATGCCATCAAGCACATAAAGGAGTCTTTAAGATGAGTAAAGATTTCGCTAGGCACATGGCACTGCTAATAGTTATATTCATTGCATGTATTTTGTATATGGAATTTATTGATCTAGTCTTAGGACTATAAACAATATTTACTTATAAAGGAGTTATTTATGAGGCATATATTTTCAATAATCGTAATAACATTTTCATTTATTTTTATCGGTTTATTTGGTTACACATTATACAAAACACACTCATCTATTGATTATACTAGAGATGCATTATGTAAAATTGATAGTCAATTATGCATTAAATAAAATTTATTTAACACTAAAGGAGTCACAACATGAGAAACTTATCAATTTGCACCTATGAGAAAAATGAGTCATTATGCCCAACACTAACAGGGCAACGCTTTGAAAAAAGTACCAGTGAAAAATACAAGCATATTAGCACTAGTGCTTTAATGCAGCAATTTTTTAGCAATGGCTTTGAGCTTGTCGGAGTTAGTGCTAACAAGGTCCGAAATGACCAAAAAAGAGGCTTTCAAAAGCACGTTACTATATTGACGAGACCGGACCTTAAAGTTGATGACCAAAATCAATTACAACTACTTCTAACCAACGCACATGATGGTTCATCTTCTTTAAGGTTCAATATCGGTATTTATCGCTTCGTGTGTGCCAATGGTATGGTAGTGGGCGATACTTTTTTCGATTATCGAGTAAAGCATATCGGTGACGGTTTTATCGAAAAGGTCCAACAGGGAATAGAGGAAACATTGCGCGTTATGCCAATGGTCTCCGAGCGCATCAAAACAATGCAAGGAAGAAAATTAGATGCGAGAGAAATTGAGTTTTTGGTTAGTCAAGTGGCGCGCTTGCGCCTAGGGCATAAATCTAATGTGGTTAGTATTGCGCGAGAGACCATTGGGAGCATTAGGCGTAAAGAAGATATACTTAATGATCTTTATACGGTATTCAATCGTTGCCAAGAATCACTAATTCGCGGCGGTACTAAGTATCAATACGAAAGTACTCAATGGCAAGGTCTCAATGGTGTGCGAACTATCCGCAACGCCACGACTCGCGCGGTAAAGTCACCAACAAAACAAGTAGAACTAAATAAACAGTTATGGGACGCTGCTAATCGACTCCTAGCAGTATAATCTCAATACGAGGCGCGTTGCTATCGGGTAGCGCGTCTTCTTTACTTAAAGGGTAATTACTATGAAATATAAAAATTTATTAACGACACAAAACGCGAAAACAAGTAAAGGTGAGAAGTTAAATTATTTGACGGGAATCCTTTACATGCTACCTAATTACAAGACTTGCCCTAGTGCATCTAAAGGTTGCATGAAGTCTTGTCTACAGAGCGCGGGACGCGGTAAGTTTAGCAATGTGAGAGAAGCGAGAAAAGCGAAACGAGACCTTTTTTACTCTGACCAAAAATTCTTTATGGCTAGTCTTGTTTGGTCCATTGAAAAGGTTATCAGAAAAGCCAAGCGCGAAAACCTAACACCAGTAATTAGACTTAATGGTACAAGTGATATTGATTATGAAAATATTAAGTTAGATAGCGGTAAAAATATTTTTGAGACTTTTCCTAACGTACAGTTTTACGACTATACGACAAGGGACGATAGGACTAGTGCAATGCGCGGTGATTGGTCTAATTATCATTTAACCTTTTCGAGAAAAGAAGATAACCACGATAAAAGTATGTTAGTTAATCAAATTTTCGGACTTAATGTTGCCGTGGTTTTTGACAAGGTGCCCGAAGTTTGGCAAGGTCGCAAGGTTATTAATGGTGATGAAACAGATTTAAGATTCTTAGATAAACAAAATGTTATTGTTGGTCTTACTGCGAAAGGTAAAGCAAAGAAAGATAATAGCGGTTTTACAGTGAGAGGTGTTTAATGGATTTTTTAATTGGTGCAGCGTTTTTAGCGGTAAAGGTATTAGTAGGTGTTTTTATTTTGAGGGTAGCACTACATGCTTTTTTTAGTTTCCTCGGCTTTATTTTTGGAGAATAGTAATATGGAAGAAAACAAAGAAAAGATTATCAAAGAGATAGTAAAGAAATTAAACGAGGCGGGCACGGTTGGTGATTGGTTTAAAGCCGAATGCCTCAAGCAAAAATTATTGAGAGAACATAATGTCCAATGGATAGAATTTGAAAATGGAGAAAAGGAATGGTTACAATAACCTTAGAGACAATAAAATCATTTAATCCATGTGAGGATGGATTAGAAAACTTTATAAAACATCATAAAGACTTTTCTGGTTCTCCTCTAGACTTACTAGAGTTAGGAAATGTTTCTGTTTCTGATAAATTTTGGCTCTTATTTAGAGATGAATTTATACCAGAAAATGACTTACATGAAATAGCGTGTAAATTTGCTGAATCAGTGCTTCACATATATGAAGAACAGTACCCAAATGACCAGAGACCTCTACAAGCTATAGAAGCTAAACGTAAGTTTATTAAAGGTCTTATTACTAGAGATGAATTGGATGCTGCTAGAGATGAATTGGATGCTGCTAGGTATGCTGCTAGGGATGCTGCTTGGGCTGCTGCTTGGGCTGCTAGGGCTGCTGCTTGGGCTGCTAGGTATGCTGCTAGGGATGCTGCTAGGGCTGCTGCTGGGGCTGCTAGGTATGCTGCTAGGAGTGCTAGGTATGTTGCTAGGGATGCTGCGGAACAGAAACAACTAGAAATAGTTAAGAATTATTTTAAAGGCAAGGAATAATGCTAGCTTTAATTATTACCATAGTGGTTATTATAATAATCGAAAGGAGTTTATAAAATGGCAGTACACAATTTAAACAGTAACCAATTGGAATATCAATTCCACCAATTAGAAGAGGGAAAAGAATACAGGCTGTTACATGGCGGTGAAAAGGACCACGGCTACATCTATGAGATAAGAGACGGTAGGCTCTTTAATAAGATTAAAGGGCGGTTTTCTTTGCTACCTTTTAACAATAAAGTGCGCTTCATTGAGTCTATCACTAAAAAGTTTAATCTAAGTACTCTAGAGTTTGATGTAGTACTAGGACCGCGACAAGCTAGAATAGGTTGCCAAACTATCAGTAAAGAGGACTTATTGGAGTTTTCAAGACTAGTGCAAGATTTCTACGGAGTGTAATAAGATGAGTAAGAATTTATATAAAGAAAACGTAAAGGGATACCATGAGCGTGGTTTGAGCCTAATACCAGACCGCTACGCCTCTAAAAAAGCCATGATAAAGGACTACTCTCGTTTTTGTTACGAACTACCAAAGAGTCACGATATCGCGGCATGGTCCGAGGGATATAAAGAGACTAACATCGCGCTATGTCTTGGTGAAGCCAGTGGTATAATTGCATTGGACATAGACACAGAAGACGAGCGCATCTTAAATGAAATCTTACCACTATTACCAAGTAGCCCAGTGGAAAAGAAAGGAGCTAAGGGTTTTACGCGATTTTTTCGCTATAAAGGTGAGGCTACTCAACTGGTAAAGTTTAATGGCGAAGTGGTTCTTGAGATTCTTAGTTCAAATAAGAAAACAACTTTACCGCCAAGCAGGCATCCAAATGGTTGCGATTATGTCTGGACCACGGATAAAGGACTAGTCGACATTGATAAAGAGAGTCTACCTCTATTACCACCTTTTCTGGTCGCGAATATAGAGAGTCACTTGAGGACTAAATTTCCTGATATGGTCTCGGACGGTAAAGGTAAGATGACCAGTGGGCGAAATTCCGCGCTAGGTGCGCTATGTGGTGAGTTGATACGCGACAAGGTACCAGTAGATGAGGCAATAAAGGAGCTAATAAGGCATGATAAAGAACAACACGAGGTCCCTCTATTCTCTGATCCAAACGAGATGCGGCATACTGAGCAATTTACTAATGCTTTACAGTTTTACACTAATCATCTCGGGACGGTTAACAGTAGACACTACCGCAAGGGTGAAGAGTACGAAATTCCTATCACAGCAAGCGCGGTGGATCACGCCGCAGCAGAGGCGGCTACTAAGGGAAAGTCACAAAGGCAGGAAAGTCAAAAAAGCTCAAAGAAGAAAGAGTCTTTACCTGTCCTCATTGCAAAAACGACGTGTCCCTGTTGTAACCATAAAAGAACTACCGTGAACGACTGAAAGGAGTGAGTAATATGACTAAGAAAGAATTTGAAGAAAGATTTGATAAAGCCATTAATTTGTTAACCTGCCGAAAACTAAAGAGAGGGTGTTGCTTTGCTCTTAGTAGGGCTTTTGAGGAATCTTACACTGGTTATAATGTTATGGATTATCTATATACAGAGCATCTAATGATGGCAGAACACGAGGACCTGTTTTATACAGAAAACTACCGTAGTAATGGATGGTACATGGGACCTCTAGATGAGGAGCACCAAGAGATTAGACTTAATTCTTTACTGTTATTTAAAGAATATTGCTTAGATTCACAAATTTATAGAGGACTTTAGAATGAAACTTAAACCAATGGAGAAAAATATTCTATACTCTTTAGTTGAGTACGCTTTACAAAAACCAGAAGAGACACATGTACTAAGAGATAGAAATACACCTGAAAACAGACGTTATCTTAAAGAATTGCTAGATAAGATTTATAATGAAGAGGCGGAATAAATGTCAAAATGTAAATGTGGGCACAAATTGCCAAAAACAGATTCACTACTAAACGATTTAAAGGAGAACATTCTTGCAAATTCATTCATAAAACAAGAGGAATTTGCTTTCAGTGCCGCACTAGTCCTTATGGCAACTTTATCTGGTCGAAAATTTGTTTTTAGCGGTCTTTGTTCTAACCTTTACATTCTGAACGTAGCACCTTCCGGTTCGGGAAAGGACGCACCGCAGCAAAAACTTAAAGAATTTTTGTTGGACCTACGCGCTGACAACCTATTAGGTGCCGGTGATTATGTGAGTGACGCTTCTTTGATGGATTCGCTAGGGTACAAGCCGGTGAGGCTCGATATCATGGACGAAATGGGCGGTATACTTCGTTCCATAAATTCCGGAAAGGCGGAATATAACAGCAAGATGGCTGACGTTTTAGCTGAACTATATACTTCTTCCAATTCCAAGTTTTTAGGACGACAAACTGCGGAAGGGAACAAGGGCGAGTGTTATAGACCAAACGTAAATATTCTTGGCAGTACAACACCAACTGGTTTTCAAGAAGGAGTTAGTAAGGCTGCCATTGAGAAAGGACTCATGGGTAGATTCCTCATTTTCCTTGGTGATGGTCACAAGCCTGCAGAAAGAGTGCGAAAATTTACAAGACTAAACAGCGAAGCCATGGACCGGCTAAGATATATACTAAGCATTGAGGCGAATGAAGAAGGGACGCGCATTGGTGGAATCAGGCAGGACTACATTGAAGTAGAGGCGGATAAAAAGGCAAATGATTTGCTCGATCAGATTTTCAGGGATTTTGATAATTTACGGATGAAAACTGATTCTACAAGTGCGCTCCTTCCTATTATTGCCAGACTTTACCAACAAATGTGTAAGATCACATTAATTCATGCGGTAAGTAGGGTAGGAGTAGGGGAAATGCCCAAAATTTCGGTCGAGGACGTACAATTTGGCTACGAAACTATTCTCTATTACTTCTCAAACATCGAAAAGATTGTTGAAAAGTATATCCACGAGGGATTTCAAGAGAAGAAAGTGGCTAAATTTCTTAATGTTCTTGAGGAAAATGGCGGGAAAATGACCAAAAGCCTACTCGCGAAACGCACTAGATGGATGAACAAGCGCGAAAGGGACGCCATGTTGGTTGACTTAGCCGAGATGGGTGATATAATAGTGGAAAGTGCGAGTGTGGAAGGTCGCAATCAAACAATTATAAGATTAGTTTAGGAGCTAAAAGATGACTGAATACGAGCAATGGCTAGAAAACAGAAAAAAGTACGGTGAATTTGAAACAGAAAAGCAGTTTTGGATTAACCAGAAACAGATAGATATACTAAAAAGATGCATTAAGGAACATCATAAAGAATGGAGCGCAGAGACAGGCGATGTTTGCAGAGAAGATTGCCCGAAATGTGCCCTAAAGGAGCTAGAATGTCCATTTTAAAAGAAGGATTTAACCAGTACGTGGCGAATGAAATATACCATCTCGATAGAGAGTATATTTCCTCATCTGGCTTGAAGTTATTGCTTGAGGATGCCCGAGAATTTGAGCGCATCTACGTAAAGAATGAGCCTAGAGAAAGTCGCAACACAGCTAGTCTGGATTTCGGCTCTTATGTTCATGCCCTTATCTTAGAGCCTCATCTGGTAGAGAAAGAATTTGCCGTTTATGATGGTACACAAAGGCGTGGAGCTAAATACGAGCAGTTTTGTGACGAGAATGAGGGAAAAACAATAATAACTAAGAGCCAAGCCGTTCAGGCTCAAAAAGCGGTGGAGATTTTCAATGACAGTAAAGTGTGGACCAAAAACAGAAGAGGACAAGACAAAGAAGCCTACATATCGTCTTTCTTTACAGGTGGTAAGGCGGAAGAAACTCTGGCAGGAGAACTCGATGGAGTCAAGGTCAAGGTCAGATTTGACTACCGGAAGGAATTTGACTCTTTTGGTTCCATTAACGACATTAAAACAACGTCATATGATATCAACACAAAAAGAGACATCGAAAAAGTAAGTGCGTTATGGGGTTATGAACTAAGTGCTGCCCTGTACTGTGATATGGTGCAGAAATATACTGGAAAAAAGCATGATTTTTATTTTTGCTATATCAACACAAAGAAAAGTATGGTACGCTTAGTAAAAGCCTCAGAGCAAATGTTAGAGGCAGGTCGATTAAAATACAAGCAAGCTTTAAAGATTTTGAAAGGTGCCAGAGAAACAGGCGAGTACTTTGAAAAAGGCATTCAGGAGATTGATTATGTCGAAAAGTAATAGGTTTTATGCATTAGAAGAGGCTTTTAAGCTTTTTGAATCAGGTGAACAAAACGCATTAGTAATAACAAAAAGACCTTATGATGATGGTCTAAAAAGAGTAGAGGTTTTTATGAGTAGTATTAAACGGTACAATGAGCAATTAAATGAAGAGATGACTGACATGGACCTATTTGAGAGTCAGTTAGATGAGGTAGAGGCTAGCCGCAGACTTAGTGTGCTTCCGGCTATCGAAGAGCTAGAGGAACTTTTACGCAATGAGAGCGATCTTATGAAGAAGAAGAACCTTATTACATTAATTGATAATCTTCTTTGGACAGAGCAACAGATTATGAAGATAAAGGAAGGTAAGTAATGCCAACACGTAAAGAGAGAGAATTAATGCTTGAAGCCACAATTAGAAGGCTTGAAGAAAAAGTAGACCTAATCCTATCTATGTTAGGTAGACAAGAGGGGGAAGAAGATGAAAGTTAAGGAATTGATGGAAAAACTTAGTAAGTTAAATCCTGATGATAATTTGTTTACCTATTACCCGGAAAATATGGATGGTCCGGCTATATTTGAACATCTGGAAATACAGTCCTTTGAACGAAAAGCAGGATACAGGGATAGGGACTATAGTAATGAAACTATTTATGCTACAGACTTTGGCGAACCTGAGAAGTATGAGCAAATAGAAGTTGTCTCAGCGATGGGGGATGAAGAAGATGCGTGGTAAGAATGCTAGATTTTTTCGCAAGATGGCAGGTTTCCACCCAACAAAGACTGAGCGCGAATATCGCGAATGGGTTATTGCTGAGAAAACTGGGCTTGTCCACAGAATTTTGCCAGAGGGCGGGGTTGAAACAGTAGAACAAACAATCCAAAGAACTGTTATAGAGTGCGTTACTAAAGAGAGGAAGTTTTATCAAGAACTCAAGAAAAACTTTAACGACTTTAAAGCAGGAAAAGAGATTGATTTAAACATTAATGGGGTAGCGGAATAAACCGCGCCCAGTCATTTAAAGGAGATTTTATGACAAATGCAGCCACACAAGAAAACAGAACTTTTGATCCTCTAGCAGAGGGTGACTACCTTATGGCTCTTAAGTCAGTAGAGGATCGTAAATCCAAGAAGGGTGACGACATGGTTACTACTGTTTTTGAAGTTATTGATGGAGAGGATCAGGGTCGTCTCATCTATGACAACTTTCTGGTAACATGCGCGGCTAATCCGGAAGTGCCAGAATATGCCCAGAACCGAGTCTCAAGATTTCTGCAGGCGGTTGGTGTTGATAATGGTTTCGAGGGAATCGGGTCAGACTATGGTCAGCTTTCTGAGTACATTGGTAAGCCTTTTGTGGCTAATGTTACTTTTTCCAAGCCATACAAAAATGCCCAAGGTCAATTGACTGTTGGCAACAGAATTAAGTCTTTTAAGACTAAATAAACGGCTGACCGCTTCGTAACGGTTAGACCTGAGCCATGTCTTTAAACTGGCTCTTTAAACAAATTGCAAAGGTCGAAACAATATGGAAAAATATAAACATCTGTCTAGTATATCTAGATTTGTATCTAAACTAGATCATGATTTTACGCTATCTAGGACTCATAGTAGATGCGTTGAGTGGAAAGGTAGCCTAGACACTAGAGGCTATGGTCTATTCCGTTCAGATAATAGATTATATAAAGCACATAGATTTATGCTTGAAAAGATATTAAACATAAATATACCTGAGAATCATGTAGTAATGCATTATTGTGATAATCCTAAGTGCGTGAATCCGGAGCATTTGTCTATAGGTACACAAAAAGATAATGTACGTGATAGAGAAAACAAGGGAAGGTCCAATAGAAGAACAAGAAGTAACACACACGGTATGACAAAAATAAGCGAGGAAAAACTAATAATGGGGTTTAAAATGTTCCAAGACGGATATAGTAGGTCCCATATTTCTAGGTGGTGGGGCGTTTCCTATGCACATACGTGTAGGCTACTAAAAAGGATGCAAGATGATATTTAATAATAAAAAGTATAAGATAGATGTATGGAAAGGACAGAGGATGTCTTCCCTTATAAGTTTCGACGCGGAAACTGAAATGATTACCCATGAATCAATTATTCCTGAATTAATAACTTTACAAATATATGACGGTAGTGATACTGTTTACTTCATCGAACCGGATCGCATTGCCGAGT
>Ga0208160_1001040_pt1 | contig 12203 bp, 30 predicted proteins | sample CB_VirMetaG_FD_184536 | JGI IMG/M metagenome (GOLD analysis project Ga0208160, IMG submission 184536) | Freshwater to marine saline gradient viral communities from Chesapeake Bay - CB_1504_1 Viral MetaG (SPAdes) (version 4) | ecosystem: Environmental > Aquatic > Marine > Coastal | place: USA... | reverse complement strand
AATGCCCCTTGTTTTAATGTAACCCCACTAAGACTCATAGATGCCTTGTAGTCTACATCGTTAGCAGCTGTTGAAGAATCCCCACCCGTAAGTACAGATATAACTGCATCCTCCTGAACAATAAACTCATTAGAGTTTACATTTGTGTGTGCTGCTACCCCTAAGTACTTAGACCCAAATTGGTTCAAGAGTAGTTCCTCGCCTTGTTGATATATTGGGTTTACCATATTATTATTTATCTTATTTTTATTATGATACTTGTCCAAATAAAACCCAATTACCGCTAGATTCTTTTTTAAGTGTACCCTTGCCGTAGGCGGAAGTAATTTCAGTACCTCCTGCTAAAGCAGTTCCTACACCTGCCGCAACCTCTATACTTCCCAACGCTTCAAAATTTACTAAATGAACTTCACTACCCACTGGATATTCTGCACTATCTGTTATATTAACAGCCACAACGCCACCATTAGTAAAAAGTATAGTTTTGCCAGCCTCATCAGTTGATATTGAAAAAATTGCATCACTTTTTTTAACTATTGGGCTGTACCCTCGTATAGATACATTACCTGCAATGCTAGTTACAGCGGTAACCCCAGTGTCAGATAGACTAACCTCACCAGAGAATGCTCTAGGAGTAGCAACTCCAGTTGAACTACCAACCCATACTTGCGAGGATGGTATGTTAGGTACGTCGTTAGACCTACCAATTGCTGTTATTTGTATAAACCCAGCCCCTGTAGGTTTTGATACGATGCCGATATTCTGTATTAAATTTGTCCCAGTTGGTTTTGTAAGTGTTAATCCTCCACTAGCCCCTACATATACCTTTGCGTTTGAAGTAGCACCTGGAAGTAGTGTATTCATATTATCTATTGGGAGAAGTCCAACAACGTGCATAGTCCCAGTTGAATTATTCGCAATTGAAGTAGTGGCTACACCTATTGACGGCATTTTAGCTTGGTTGTTTGCCATAGCCCTCCCAACAGAAACAACGCCACCAACTGAACTAACAATATATAACGGGTCACCTTGGGCTATTGTTTCATCTGCTCTAACAGTTTCTATAATCTTGGAGTCATCAAATGAAAGTGTACCACCAGAGTTCACAGATATTACTTGTCCCCGAGTACCTATCGTAGTAAGACCCGTACCACCTTTTGTGGTCGGCACTGTGCCTAAGCTTAGGGTGGCAATTCCATTTAGTGAACTTACAACTATCGGGTCACCTATTGTTGGGTTAACTTCTCTAATTGCTGTAGACCAGGTATTGTCACCTCTCAAGAAATTTGTTGCACCTGCCGTACCTGTTGCAGATAAGTCCCCTGTCAATGTTACTGTCCCTGTTGTAGCTCCATTTGGTGAGTAATTTATAAATGTACCATCTGTGGCTTGAAAAGTACTAACACCTATATCTCCCCCTGACCCTAAATCTAAAATACTATCTACTGTAACTCTTTTTGTTGCGTTTCCATCTTGTGTGTCTACAATTAAAAACTCATCCTCTATTACGGGTTGACCCTTTACTGGGTATGTATAATTTATTGCCATTGTTTTATTTCTTTATTTTATTTACCTTCTTTCTTAGTACCATTACCGTCGTTACCACGGTTACGCTTCACAGACTCAAATTTACCATCCTCATGGTCGTAATCCTTACCCTTTATATTCACACCATTCTTCTTAGCCGCAGTTCTCTTTCTTTGGTTCTCCGCCTTCATCTTCGTTCTACGATCCGTGAGTGCATACTTCAAGTCTCTCTCTTCTTTTCTTTCTCTAGCACCTGGACTTAACTTCTGCTTAGGTCCACCGGGTTTTCTTGGCTTAGCCATATTGTCAATGTTTTATTTTGTGATCTATACTTATACATAGTCACGTAGTAAACCCAATACTTACATAGACAAAGTGTGACAATAGCCTGTTATTATATTTACTTAATAACCTAATGTCGCACTACCTGGCGAGTATTAAAAAAAATTTTTTTTTAAAAAAATATAGGGGGTATCCGGGAATCTTATTAGATGTAGAGATATTTGGGGTAATATAGTACTTTTGAAAATAATTTCTGAAAAGGAAAACAGTTTCATTTTACCCACCCCCCCGCCATTTTTATTGCTTTGGTTTATATATTCGCCTTTTTTATTTATTTTGCTGCAGGCTTTTGCATTTTTTATTTGACCTTTTCCTGCTGCTATTCGTCGCTTCGCTCCTTATGCTATACGGGTAGAGCACGTGATCTTTAAGATAATATAGTTGAATTTAAATATTAATCATTAATTAAATAATTAAAGTTATGAATGAGATTGAAAGATTAAAAGTTATGAATGAGATTGAAAAACAGAAATATCTAAAGATCGCAACTTTTGAAGAGATTATCATCGCGATATATGGCCTAGAACATGATATTGAAGAGCTAGATCTGATGCATATAATGCCAATAACAGAACTTAAATCAATATTCATTGACAGATATAGAACTATGCTGAACGAATCAGATATAGCTTATCTAGAAGTTCTATAAACAACAGATCAATGTTCTAAGCATAACATTAAACTGCTTTCATTTTAATATTAATAATTAACAATTAAAGTTATGATCAAAGAATCAAAGTTTCAAGAAGAAACAAGAATAGTAAATGAGATACTAAAGCTAGCAAAGCAATCTAGCGCAGCTGGACTAGAGCCAATAGCTGATGAGCTAACAGCAACAGCAAAGTATCTGCAAAAGTTCATTGATCGCGACATGATGCGTAGCATGTTGCACTAACGATTAAAGCTTAGCGATGTGTGCGAGCATGTTGCTAAGCTTCTTTATCAAACATTAGCCTGATCCTGAAATAAGATCGGAAGAGTATACTCCGCCTTACGCGGACATCTCCTTGCTATACAATGCTATATGGGCAGTGCACGTGGTCTTTAAGATAATATAGTTGTTAATAAGTAATAATAATAATTAAAATTAAAATTAAAATTATGAGTAAGAGTAGTCAAGAATTGATCCAAGAAGCGATCGCAAAAATGAGTGATGCGGACAAAAAATTAATGTTCCCACCTCTGGTTAGAAAAAACTTTGTAGTCAGAAAAAACTGGCTCGGTCGAAACCAAATCATAACGTTTGTCAATGACAAGGGCATGAGGGTAACATATGATCACGATGTGGTTCTGAAGCTGATGGAACCAAGACTGAATATCATGCCATGCTGGCAGAAGCGAGGGTACTGGTCACAATCAACTGATATGCCGCTAGCAGTAAGACATGCGGTTATTGAAAGGGTAGCAATCGAAGCTGAGGTTACTGAAAAGTAATCTTAGCCCCCCTCGGGGGTCAATTAATCAAGTAAAAACCATTAAATTTAGACAAATGTCAACAGAATTAAAGAAATATGCAAGTGTAATGCCTGCAACACCAACCACACCATTCTCAACCGTAGCCAAGCTGCTCCTAACCAGGTTCTCAGGAGGCACAGCCGGGACAAAACTCCAGGTAACGATCCAAAACGGAGTTAGCCAATTCGGGTTCACAACCATACACCTAAACAGATCGCAGATCAAAGACCTGATAAACACACTCCAAGAGGCATTTGAGCTCACAGGCGAGCCGGATTGCGACCAGGACGAGGAAATACTAAGCAATTGCTGCGGTGCGGACTCTTGGTGGAGCGACGAAAGCCTGTGCGGCCAGTGTTTTGAGCCCGCGGACTTCAGCTAGCCTAACCACCTAACCGGTCTAGTAATAAGCTAGATCGGTTACCCTAAGGGGTATTGATGATTGGCCTGGTTCTGAGATAAGACCGGAAGAGTGTACTCCGTCCTACACGACTGTTTCGTGCTATACAATGCTATACGGGCAGAATACGTAGTTAGATCGATAATTTATATGAATTTAAATAGTAATAATAACTAATATTAAGATTATGAGTGAGAAAAGTAACAAAGAGTTAATAGCTGAAGCTATCAGTAAATTGAGTGATGAACAGAAAGCTTTAATGTATCCACCTTTAGTTAGAAAGAACTTTGTGGTGAGAAAGAGTTGGATCGGTAGAAATCAGGTTATAACCTTTAATACCAAAGCAACACCCACAAAACCTAGTGTTAGGGTAACCTACGATCACGATGAGGTACTACAAGCAATGTTACCTAGATTAACTATAATGCCCTGTTGGAATAAAAGGGAATATTGGTCACAATCCACCGATATGCCTTCAACTGTGAAGCACCTAGGTAAAAGGGAATTAATAGACTAACCATAAAGACCGGAGGTACTATACCTTCGGTTTTTTTTCTCTATTTACTATGCTATATGCTATACGGTGAAAAGCGAAAATGGACAGAATACGTAGAGAAGAAGATAATATATTTGAAATTTAACAGTAATAATTAATAATAATAATACCATGAACAAGAGAAATTTCGTACCTACTAGAAGGTTAATCAGTGGAAACAAAGTACTAATTGGTTTCAAAATAACCGATCTTAACCAACAAAAGTCTCTAACTACATTGTTAGAAGAGAACTCTCACTACACTAACAAAGGACTAACCTACTTCAACGAGTTGGATCTGAGTGAGTCATTACTTAAAAAGTTAACTAAAGCTAACGGATACATATAAAAACTATGAAAAATTTAGAAAATTACGGTTATTACAAGGTATTAACCACCAGTTCATCTGAAAAGCACTACATAATGGACGATGTAGCGTATACAGAAGCAGAGTTTATGAAGAAAATGTTTGGTGATCGCTTTATGAGCAGCAAAAACAGAGGAGAACTAATAAAATATCGTTCTGGTGTAATAGCGGAGATCGACGATCTAAACCAGTACTTAGAAGGTAATGTAACTAAGATGGGGTTGATAGAGGGATTAGAAGGATTGCTAAGAACACTAAGAAAATAACAGTATAATGGGGTGAAACTCCCCTTTTTTTCTCTAAATGCTATATGGTCTGACTCTGAGATAAGGTCGAAAGAGTGTACTCCGCTGCGCTCCGTACCTAAATGCTATACGGTGAAAGCAGTTATATTAGTATTTTTGAAGATCAACCCTAAACGGGCAGAATACGTAGGTGGATTGATAATTTATGTGAATCTAAAATTAATAACTATGAAACTATCAGTAGAGGAACTAGAAGAATTAATAGGGATCTCAGATCCTGACGGAGTTTGGTCACTATGTAAGGACTTCGACATGCAAGAAGAATTAGAGTACATTGAAGAAAACTATTTTAACACTAATAAATAATATACTATGAAAGAGAAATTAATAAGTGAAATATGGGGATACTGTAAACACACTCATAACGATGATGACTTTCAAAACCTACATACAATGTCTATAGAGGAGCTGAAGACTATCCTAAACGACTGTATTGAATATAATAAATAATATGAACATGGAAAGAATAGAGAATCTAACGAAATATATAGACATATCTTGGCATATGTTGTGTGAAGACTATAAGATAGATAATGGTAATATATCACCCTGCCAACAGAGTAGAGTTGACGATGCTATAGAAGAAATTCACAAAGTATTCATAGAGTTTGTAAAGCAAAATTCGGTGCTATACACCTAAACTAAAAGTAAATATTATGAACTTAGAAGAAATTAGAGACGATATTGCAAACGGAGAGTTCGGTATGGATTACGATCAACTCGGTACAATGGAGAAAGAATGGGTGGATGACGAGATCGACGGGGGTGATTTCTAACCAAAAAAACTGCGACGATAGCCTGTTATATTATTAACTTAATAAGCTAATGTCACACTTTTCAAAAGGTTTAAAAGAGAAGAGTAAGAGGATTACAGTTACACTATTATTTGAGGGTATTTTTATGTGGAAACATAGTTACACCTTTTGTGAGCAGAAAACGTAAGTTAAAAGATAATATATTTGAATTTAAAATTAAAGTTATGACAAAAGAATATGAAGAGTTTGAAGTGTTACTTCAATGTACTGACTGGCATTGGATGAGAGCAGATGATCCTAGGAGATACAATGAAGGATTAGCGTTGATGGAGCGAGTTATAGATACTCGGCTTTCTCTACCAGATCAGGAGTTAGCAGATAAATTGTGGAATGAATATTCCCCTTATCATAAGCGATAAAACAATGTCTAATTAGTAAATAAATAATTATGGTAGAACTGAATAAAATTTTACGAGAATGTATTGAATCACGAAATGGTCATTATGTCCATGCTATCGAAGTAGAATACTCTGATGATATTTTTTACTGTATTGAGGCAATAGCCCTTGAGTTTCCGGGTGAACCTAAAGAAGTAGTGATGGAATTTTTTGAGTCGATGGCGATATATTCTCTTTCAGAGGATGAGTTTGAGGAAGATCTAATATACAACTTCGATATTGCAAAAGCAATTGAAGAAATATATGATTACTAAATAATAATGTAGTAATAATAATAGTAATAGTAATAGTAATAAATAAGTAAACTATGGAAAATTTAATTAAAACCACTGCTTTTTTCGATAAAGAAAACGATATGTGGGTATGGATTGGTACCAAAGAAAATGGTGATAGAGTGTATAATTGGATGCACGATGATGACTACGATGACTTCAGTAAAAATTACTGCAAGCCTAATGAAGCATTATCTTACTTTATAAACAAAGTAGATTTTTTCTCGGGGGATCTATATACGGGAACCATAAGTAAAGGAAGTGTAGTCGAGTTGATATGGATTTTTATAAATCTTAGAGATAAGATGGAAGAAGAGGCTTACTTGAAATAACACGGTGCTATACACCTTGACTCCATATGATGATCAGGATACGTAAGTGTAATGATAATAAATTTGAATTAATAAATAAATAACTATGAAATTTTTAGAAACAGAAATTACCAGTAAAGAACAAGTTGAAGAATTCTTTAATAAATTAAATTTCCACAATATTTTATTTCACCCTGAAGATGATCCAAAGGATGTAGTTGACATAAGAAAAGAAACAGAAATTACCAGTAAAGAACAAGTTGAAGAATTCTTTAATAAATTAAATTTCCACAATATATTATTTCACCCTGAAGATGATCCAAAGGATGTAGTTGACATAAGAAATATTAAAGTGTTTACAGACGAACAATGTAAGTTACTAGATAAAAGATTAACAGAGTGCTACGAGTATCATATAGATCCTTGTGAATATATACTAGAAAATTTCTATTAACACTAAAACTAAATAATAAATAAATAACTATGAAAAGTATTAAAAAAGTAAGTGAGTTAACTAATAATCAGTACACAACTACATATAAAGTAGACTGCGGTATGTTTCAAGTGGATGCGGAATTGTACTCAAGTGAATTTGAAATAAAAGATTTAAGTAATAAACTATTTTCATGTGATATTCAGGATATAGATCTTGAGTTTAGTATAGATGGTAAGCGATGCAACTACAATGGATTTAAAGAACTATATGAGAAGTTATACGGCAAAGGTTCCTACCAAGATTTCAGCAAAGAGCTAGTTGATTATATAGAAGTGCAGCACCAAAATCTATCTGATAGACCCTATATACAGAGTCTTAGCGTTGACAAAGCAACTGAGTATCTTTCAGAATTACTAACTACATCCACCTATGCAACCAATACAACTATGGTAGACGGCAAGAAAATAGTATATACAGATAAATGGAATATTATAGAATTAGCTGGAATAGCTGAACCTGATAAAGTACACAGAGTAAAGTGTAAACGAACCGGTAGCGATTCAGACAGGGAGTATGATCACTCTATATTCGATTTAGATGCCTATTTTGGTGACAAATAACACGGTGCTATACACCGAATGATCCGGCTGTGAGCTGAATACGAGAGAAGATTGATAATATATATGAATTTAAACAATAACTATAATGGAGAAGATTACCATAGTAGCTAGGCTACTCAATGAAAACCATATTGTCTTAAAAAAAGCGGACAATATATTAAATAAAAAAGGTGACTACATAAAGCTACTAAATGAATTAGTAGAGAACGATCACGTCAGTCTCCTTGAATCAGTAATATTAATGAGTGATAACATATAACTATGGGAAATAAATATTCTCCCATAATAGACAATATATTATCCAAATATAAGGATAATAGACAGTATAGATAATATATTAGCTATATTGTTGCAGTATAATTAATGAATAATAACATATAACTATGGAAAATAAAAAACACAACGGTTACCACAACTATGAAACGTGGAGAGTAATGCTAGAAATACTAGGTGACATCGAATGGGATGACGACGAAGAAGTAACGAAAGATCTACTTGAAGAAATTGTAGACGACGTTGTCTTCAGTAATTCAGTGGAAAAAGATTGCCTCGCTGCTGACTATGCAAGATCCTTCTTATCCAACGTAAACTACTATGAGTTAGCCGAAACAATAAACGAAGACAGGGAATTTATCAAAAGCGAGCAGAATACGTAAGTGACACGATAATTTATATGAACATTAAATAATTAAATACTATGAAACAAACAGAAATGAATGTAATATTAGCTCAGCTAAAAACTACACATATGATGGATCAAGCTATGGACGGCTCACACAGTGCTGAGTGGGCAATGAGAAAGTTCGAACCACTACTTGAAATAGGTTACTCCTATGAAGACATTGCTACCTACGTTGCAATTAAATTACAAGAGCTTACGATTAAAGACGAAAGCTTTGCTGTAGATAGACCAAAATATAACGAAAACAAATAATAATTACCATTAAAAATAATACCATGAACAAGACTAAAGAACAAATACAAGACAGAATTACTGAACTAGAAACCTACGTAACTGACGCTAATAACACAGCAACGAGCTACAAGGCAGAGGCATTAATGTTAAGAAGAGAGCTAGAAGATATTAACAAACCAGTGATTAATGATAGCATACTAGATCAGATATATGAAATTATTCAGAACCACGGGGAAGATATAAACGAAATGGACCCTAGCGATTGCGAGTTTAGTTTTGAATTAGATCACGACGGTAGAGTATATGTTGAATCAATGCAAGTACTAAAGAGTCAAGATTATTTTTCTGAAGCCCTATATAATGAACTTAAAACTTTATTCAAAGTAACCGAAGAAGAAGATGAAGATAGCGTTTAATCAAGACACAATTGATTACTTCACTACTAAAGCTGAGTACCTTGAATATTCTTTAAGAGATGAAATACAGTTATTTGTAGAACAAAACTGTTACCCAGAAGGAATTGAAACGTATGAGGATATAGCTGAGGAATTATATGATCAGGTAATTCATGATAAAAAAAAATACAATGAGTAAAGAGAAACAAACGTGGGTATTTTATGGTGCAAATAATAATGGTGATAGAACTATCCACTTTATAAAAGACTGTAAGATCCCACACAAAACAAAAGAACAAGCAACTATGCTAAAATTACTAAACGACGATGTATACTGGACTATAGGTTACGAGACATCCTCTAATTGGAATTTATTTAATCGTCAAAATATATCTAACATAAGAAAATTATGAGCAAAGAAGAACTAACATTAAATACCATTTTGAATATGGTGTGTACATACTATGGCATTGACACAGAAAAAGTAAAAAGTAAATGTAGGTCTAGGTCTTTAGTAGATGCCCGGCAATTATACTCTCACTTAGCTAGATTATATACCTACTCAACTTGGAAAACTATAGGGTCTATTGTAAATAGAGATCACTCAACTATAATCCATAGCTACAACAAGATCAGCGAGTTAGTAGATGTTGATAAGAAAACAGCTTACGATACTAAAACAGTGGTTGATTTAAATCCTGAGCTTAGTGACTTTTGTGTTAGATGGTATTAACCCAACGCGGGCAGATCACGCACTATGATTGATAATTTAATAAACATAAAATGAAAACATTTAAAAAGTATAAACAAAATCTTAGACAAGAAGGTAATAACATATGGTCATATACAACTATAGTTGCTACTATTGATGGTAATACATTAAGACAGCTAGGATGGTGGAGTCAAACAACCCAAAAGCACATTAATTATGTTGCTAAAGAATTAAATCTTAATTTAGTCCAGCACTAATAGTATGACAGTAGCCTACTATATAGGCGTGCTATACACTTTAAACACTTATTGAAAACAAAAAAAATTAAATAATGACTGAAAAACAAATGAAACAACTAGCTGGAATAATTATTGAAGCAATAGACGATAAACAACGCGAGTTAGATAAAGAATTTTTTGCTAGTGTAGATAACCGTCTAGATATTGCCTATAGTCCACACCCTGTAGACCAAGTCCAATCTGAAAACGAACGAGTATTAAATAAATTACACGATCTTTATGGTATGCAACTAAAGTTAATCTCAGAAGAAAAGTTTGAGCTAGCAGAAGAGATTAAACAAACAATAGCAACAATTAAAGAAAACTATAAGTTATGAAAAATAAAAAGTACTGCAGAATAAGAAACCATATTTGGTTTTTAGAAAACAGGATAAAAGAATTAAAATATACTATTTTAAATGGGGCAATTAATCATGAAATAATGTATATTGATATTACACTATTTAAAAAATATAATCGAAGATTATCCTTAATAAGATTATAAGTAATAAACAATATAAATATTGTTACAATGAAAAGTGTGACAATAGGTATTATATATAAAGAGTAACAGGCTAATGTCGCATGAAAGGAACCTCGATTATTTGAATCGAAGACGTATAATTTATAGAAGACATCCAATAACAGATGAACCAACAACAACTTATAGCTGGGGCATGTACTATGAGAATGGCACACACGAGTGTTTTGAATTGTTTAGGACAGATGCAAAGATTAATACGTTTAAGTCTCTTAAATGGCATCTATTAGTGTTATGGTATCTTAATTCTGATATGGACCAAGATGATCTAAATAATTTATCAAAATTTATTTGTATTAAATCAAATGGTTTTGTTACCTTTGAAGTATCAGAATATATTCTAAAAAATATTATATACGAAGTAAGTATGTGTGATTTAGATATTCAACCTAAAAATAAGATTAGAAAAATAATCTTTAAACCATTCTGCGGATTAACTAAAAAAGAAAAGTTAAGCATAGTCGGAAAAATGATAGGTAGAAGCAAACAGATAAGTCAAGATGATATATATGAATGTATGCTGGAGATTAACGATAACAAAAATAAAATAACAATAACTGGCCTTGCAAAGATGCTATCTTGCAGTACAAGAACAATCTATAGGACTATCAATAACGAACTAAAAAAAGAAAAAGAACTATTAAATAAAGAATTATAGGTTGAGTCTGGCTATGTTATAACTAACAGCCTTATGAAAAAATACAGTGTAACAAATTACATTCGGTATAAAGAAGATTTAAAAAAATCTATGCCAGACAATAAACTATGGAATGAATATAGTAGAGATGAAATGATAATAAAGTTCTTACCTTTAGTAGAAAATTTAGCAAGAAAGTTTGCTACATCACATCAAGCTATTGGTATATTAACTATAAATGATCTTATACAGATCGGGGCTGAAGCCTTGATAAGAGCAACAGATAAATTAGATTATGGTAAGCTTAATGATTCTGAGGATATTGAAAAGACTTTAAAGTCATTCCTTAGCAAAAGAATTAAGGGAGCTATAAGACGTAGAATAGATATGAATAGTGGTAGTATTAAAATACCAGAACATAAAAGAAGTCAAATGCGTAAAAACCCAGATGATAAAAGTATGGTACAAATGTTTTTTAATTCTATCTTCTTAAGTATCGATGCTGTGAATATGGATGAAGATGGTAACACGCTGTACCACAATATAGTAGACAAGTCAGAACCATATAACATTAATATATTAAACGCTTACTTGAAAGGGTTAATGCAGAAACATTTAACAATAAACGAATATGAGGTACTGCGATTATCTTATGGATTAGACTGTGAAAAGCACTCAGCTAAAGAGATTGCACACATACTAGGGCTTAAAGGTATTAGCAATCACGTAAGAGTATCAGAGTTAAAAAAACAAGCAGTAGATTCCTTAGTTGACAAAGTTGATCACGAACAAGTGTTAGATTATTTATAAGATGGGAAATATAGATAACAAAGCCAATAGACATAAAGAGTTCTTTATTGCTAGGCTGATACAAGAGGCTAAGAATAAACTATCATTCAGAGATTATGTAGCATTATGTGAATTACTAAATAAATTAAAAGA
>Ga0208160_1001035_pt1 | contig 12229 bp, 14 predicted proteins | sample CB_VirMetaG_FD_184536 | JGI IMG/M metagenome (GOLD analysis project Ga0208160, IMG submission 184536) | Freshwater to marine saline gradient viral communities from Chesapeake Bay - CB_1504_1 Viral MetaG (SPAdes) (version 4) | ecosystem: Environmental > Aquatic > Marine > Coastal | place: USA... | reverse complement strand
ATGTAACTCTAACATGTCCAGAACCAGTTGCTAATTTATGAATTAAAAATTGATTGAATGTTAATCCAGACAAATCAGTTATATCCATATCATCCTGTTCACTTGCCAAAGTGTTAGATGTTCCATTCTTACCCCATGCCATTAGTCAGCACCCCATACTTTAAGGATTGAACCTGAATTAATCGTTCCACTTTGAGGTGTAAATGATATATCAGTAATTTGTGATGATGTATTAGTCCATTTGAAAACAACTTCATCTCTTTGAGGAGCAGAACTAGCTCCAGATGTTGCCTCTCTAACACTATGAGCAATACCTAGTTTTTCATTACTTGCATTATTAATAATAAACGCATTAAGAAAAGCTCCTGTTGTATTACTATATGATTCGAACATATTCAAATCGGTTTGTGATGTTCTAGTAAAATCTGATCCACCATTTTGAGAACCTCTACTAGCATAGTTAGATCCTGTATCATTATTAAATAATGTTTCACAGAACGTACTTGCAGAAGTTCCACTAATGTAACATTGAATCCATAAATATTTTTTAGCAGAAATTGTGCCTGATTCTAAACTTGCAACTGAACCTGATGCTTCAACACTAGCCAATTCTTCCCAAAAGTTGTTAGTATGTGTATCAGCTGGATCCCAACCAAGAACTACTATTTCTCCACCTGCTCCCCAATCACCGCCAGTTGCACGATAACCAATTTCATCAATAGAATTAGATGTGTTTGCCCATTTACATACAGTTTCATTTCTATTGGTGACATTTGAGGCTCCAGTTGCATCATTATAATTACTATGATTAATCATAAGTTTTTCATTTGCTGAACGATTAGCGATATACGTTACATCAAATCCATCTATCGCACTAACTGCATCACTATGAAGTAAAGTGTATGAAATTGATGTTGCTGTTGAATCTGTTCCACCATTAGCTGAATATCTCCAAGAATAATTTGGATCAGTATCTGAATTAAATCTTAACCCATGATTTTGAGTTGCTGAAGTTGGATTCTTATAAGACAAAACCATATAATATCTCTTATCTGCAAGTGATGAAACACTTGGAGTTGATGATGTGCTTCTTCCTAGTTCTACCCAACCACCTACTGAACCTGATGGAAATTGTGTTGCTGTTCTATCAGCATCTAAACCTTGTATTCTTCTACCTGCATGATAAGTGACAGTCATTTTCCATCATCACCACATCTATGCAATTTGAACCTCTACTGCTGCTCCGTTCTTGTGAATTACTGTAAATACTCCTTCGTTGTTAGCATCAATCTTTCTAATATAAATCTCTCTTTCTCCTACTCCACTTGCTTCTGTTGCTACTGCTGTTCCTACATCTATACCTGTTCCTGATGATCCTGTTCCTCTGTATGATGTGCTGCTTTGATTTGTGTATGCGTGTGTTGCTGTTGCTCCTCCACCCCCAGCACCCCATTCGAGTCCTGTTGCTTGACCAGAAGCTGCTTTCAATACTTGACCATCACTTCCTACAGTCAAGTCAACCCAAGCACTTCCATTGTAAACTAAAATGTCACCTTTTGCTGCACCTGTAATTGTTACATCAGTAAGATCATTTACTGCTGCTACTGTTGATGCTGCTTTCCATGTAGCATCTCCTGTTGAAGTATCTTTAGTTAAAACATATTCATTTGTTGCACCTGATACTTGTGTAAGTGCGTTAATTGCTGCTTGTGCTGTTGTTTGACCTGTACCACCGTATGTAATACCAATTGCTGTTCCTTGCCAAGTTCCTGTTCCAATTGTACCTACACTTGTAAGACTTGATGAAGTTACACCACTTCCTAATGATGATGAATCTAATACTTTGACATTGTTAATTTTATATTCTTTTCCTGTTGGAATGTTTACGTGTTCTGATAGTGTCCAGTTTGTGTTTGCACTATCCCATATGATTGTATGATCTGTTGCTCCTTTTAATGTAATACCTCCACCGTTTGCAGTTGTATCTGTTGGAGTTGCAACAGAACCCATTTCAATGTTCTTGTCATCTACTGTTAATGTTGTTGAATTAATTGTGGTTGTAGTTCCGTTTACTGTAAGATCTCCAGAAATTGTTACATCATCTGGTAAACCAATTGTAATAGTTCCACTGCTTTCTCCTACTTCTACTTCGTTTGAAGTTCCACTAAATGTTACAGTTCCACCTAATGATACGTTTGTTGATGTTATTCCATCGGTTACTGTAATTGCAGAGTTTGATAATGATGCGTTTCCAATGTTTGATAATGTGTTACTTGAAGCATCAATTGTTTTATTTGTTAAAGTTTGAGTATCACTTGTACCCACAATGTCTCCAGAGGGGGCAGTAACTGCACTAGCAGTACCAGAAGATAATTTAACTAAACCACTTGTAGCACTAAAGTCTTGACCTGTACCACCGTATTGTGTTGATATTGTATCTGTTGTTGTTGCGATTGTTCCGTCTTTGTCTTGTGCTGTTAATACTCTTGTTGTTGATGTTGTAATTCCCCCGGCATCAAGTCTAACTCTTTTTGATGTATCGGTTGGATCTGCTGCTACTAAATATTCATCTCTAAAAATTGCTGCTTCTGCTACTGCTCCGGAGAATAAATTGGAGACTTTATCCATATCATCTCCACCAAAGTGGGTGGAGTCTCCTGCATCTGAGTTATTTACTTTCTTCCAGACCAAAATGGAAACACCTATGCAGCAGTGTCTCCTTGTACTGATAACACAAATGTTACGTTATCTACAGCAACTTGACCTGCGGATACATCTCTTTTAACCCAAATAGCATGATAAGAACCTGCTGGAAGTCCTGTTCCACCATCATCTAGTGAAAGTCCACCAGCATAACTTGATGGCTGAGAAAATGTTTCTCCACTTGGAGCAGTGTTTTCGTTTACAATTGTTTCTGCGCTAACGTCTTGACCCTCACCTGCGAGAGCAATAGAAATAATATTAGATGGAGATGATGTGTTTGTAGAAATCCATACTTTTGCTAATTCTAATTCTAATGAAGGATGAGTATTTTTAATGTAAATACATCTATATTCGATATCTCCTGCTGTGGATTCTGTACCTAAAGTTTTATCGAATAGGTTGTGTAATGAGTTATCTGTTACTTCTGTGGTTGAAATTGCTCCCCCCAATGCAGCATCTGGGTCTGTATTGGAAGCACCACCGCTAAGGTAAAATTTAATGTCAGATGCTGTAATAGCCATATACTAAAGTACCGACATTAGTATTTAAAGATTTTTACGTTAGAGTATTGTATTTGTCAATGACTTGACTTGTTCGGTGGTAAATTTATCCAAGTCAAATCCATCAAACCTATGCTCACCTGCCATAACTATAGTCATGTTTTCTGGATATAACCATTCTATTGATTTAATTAAAATACCATCTGTAGATTGACCTGAAGTATAGTTAATACCTAATTTATCATTTATAACTTGTATTTTATGATTAATTCTTAAGTAATTTATCAATGTAGGAATTTTTATTTGAATTCTTTTATGAGCATCTTTAAAATCATCTTTTAAATTTCCTAATACATTTGCTATTTTTGCATCTTCTAATACTCCAGAATTTACCAAATCTTTAGATTTTCTTCCATATTTTGCTATACTTGAAGCATCAGTAAATCTTGCAACAGATCCAAATTCTCCATACCTTGCATTATAATAATATTTTGCTGTAACAGTTCCTGTTACAGATACATTTATTGTTAACGTGTTTCCAGAAATACTATAATTAGAACTTGATATTACTCCACCATCATGTCTAATTTGTGTTACTAATACAGGTGTTCCAGTTAATGCATAAGTTGTAGGACTTCCAGATCCTGCAGCAAATGTATCTACTTGAAACTTTGGATATGTTTGTGGTTTTGATCCTACATCATTTATGATTGTTGAATCATCTTCTCCAGTTTGTAATATTTGACAACCTTTGCCATTTTCAAATAAATAATTACTTGTTTTTTCATCCATGTCTAAGCACAAAACATCTCTTGAAAATGTATTAAATGATTTTCCACTAACTAAAAGTAATGTTTGAATAACAGTTAACAAATTATTATTTGCTATAAAATCTAATGCTGTTGTATTTCCAAAATCTGTTATTAAATATGAAGAATTTATTTCTGCTAAGATTTGTGATATTATTTCAGAATCATCAAGATTATCAAAAAAGTTTTTTTCTCCATTACTTGCAGTTGATCTATTATCTAATAATTCATTATTTACATTTAATTCTGGAAATAATTTATTTTTACCTTTACATGAAATTTTTTTAGAGTGTAATCTTTCTTCTACTTTCCAAACATTTCCATGAAATTTCATTATTGATGGAACTCTAAAATTACTTAATAATAGATCTGCATCAGAATCTGATAAATTAGCTGTGTATATTCTTACGGTTGCAAGATCACAATTACCCTCAAGTCTTCTACTTCCAGTATAATCTTGACCAAAATATGCATTACTTGTAGTTGTCAAATCAGAAGAATTTGTTATTGATGTTCCCTCTTCTACTCCGTTTACATATAATCTTATTACGTTTGAAGAATCTCTTTTTATTCTAATTAAAGGAAAAGAATTTTGTATATCTGTTGTTCCTGTTATAGTAGTAGTTGTGGATGATGATGTAATTTCCACTTTTGCATAATGATTTGTTGTGTATCCTATTTCTATTCCAGTACTTGCTGTTCTTTTACTAAATACAATTTCATCATTATCTGGATAACCTATATCTCTAAATCTTAAAAAAATATCAAATTCTCCAGAAAAATCTAATACATTTGGAGTTCCTGTTATAAGATGAGTTTTGTTTAAAATTGTTACATATGGTCTAGTTTGAGTTGATGGTTTGAAAGAAGCTACAGGTTGAACATCTCTTACATATGATATGTTTAAAGAATATCTTTCTCCTGTTAAATCGACATCATGTGTTCCGTCATCTCCATCATTATCATAACCTGACTCATCTCTAGTAGAACCATGAAAATTCCAACAAGCAACTAGATTGTCTACGTCAACATCATCTTGAATATATTTTAAATCATCTCCCTCATTTACTTCTTCTGTTATAGGAATTACAAATTCTGCTGTATCTACTGCCCTGTCTCCATCTTGTCTAACTCTTGCTGAAATAATTTTTACTGGAAATCTATCTATAATTGTTCCAGAACTATTTTTCTTTTCTACTAATAATTTATTAGTTGCCAATTTTTTATCCTGCAGCACTGCTTATTATATCTGTCCAATCTCCTCTAACATTTGTTTTTGCTGCAACTCTTATATCATATACAGCACCACTTTCTAAACTTGTTAATGTTATACTTGTAGTTGCACTTCCTACTGTTGCATAAGAATATTCTGGATCTCCTGCTTTATTATATCCTATAACATAATCTGTTATTGTTCCATTTGTAATTGTCGGTGCTACCCATGTCATATCAATTTGTCCACTTGATCCTGCACTTGCTGTAACAGATGTTGGTTTTTTAGGAACTTTGGTTTGATAAGAAGTAATAACATCTCCAGTAATAAATGAAACTCTACCGTTCCAAACTACAGGAGAACTTCCATTTACATTAAATGAAAACTTTGTAAAAAATCCTTTTCTTGTAAATAATACAGTTGCTCCATCAACTATTTGAACTCTAAAATTTTGCTCTATACTAGTAGGTTGAAATCCAGTAACGCCTGATTTTAATATATAATTTATCTGCTCACTTGCTGTAGTGATTGTTTTTCCTGGATCTTTATTACCACTTACTACATCATTAGCTTCATCTAAAACTGTCCAACTTATTGATATTGTTTCAGAGTTACCCTCAACTTTTACTAATAGGTTTGCTTCTGCATCATCTTCTGGTAAAGGCATTGGTGATATTGGTGAGTTTAATTCTACGTCAAATGATTGTAAGTTTGTTATTTTGTATTGTTTTTCTACTACTATACTCCCCTCTGATCCTGATATTTCTTGTAATAGAATGTCTGTCATACTCTACCTCTCCTGCTGTTTGCATTTTCAATTACTTCTAACACTCTTCTTTCAAACTCTCTCATGTCGTTTTCACTTGATATACTACCTACGGTTATATTTACATTTGTTCCTCCACCTCCTGAAAGTGGTGTTACCATTTCTGATCCTCTTTCACCAAATGTGTATGCTTGTCCTGATTTACCTATACCAAATATTGGTTCATTAATCATTCCACCATTAGCAAATCCTATAGCACTACCTATTCCACTTGCTGCCGATTTTAAAGCATTCCATATAGCATCTTTAATCCAACTAGCAAAGTCTTTAAAAGCTTGCCATAAATCAACTTTTTGTAAAGCATTCCATATACTATTTTTTATCCAACTAGGGAAATCTATGATACTTTTTAAAACATCAACATTTTTTATCGCATTAACTATTGAATTATATACCCAAACTCCAATACTTGATAATTGTAAAACAAAAGGTATTTTTTTAATTGCATCTACTATTGAATTGCGTATTTCTGTTGCAACACTAGATAAATTCAATTTGATACTTGCAATACCGTTATCAAACCAATTCTTAAATGCTACACCTACTGCATCCCAATCTGCTGCAATTTGTGACCAATCAATTTGTTTTATTACTGATACAATTCCTTCTGCAATTTTAACAACAGGTAGATTACTAAGAACTGTTAACATTCCAGTTTTAATTGTATCACCAATTTCAGTCCAATTCACTTCTCCTGAAAATATAGAAACTAATCCATCTGTAACCCATTTGTTTAAACCTGCTAATCCCTCTGCAATTACTTTTGCAGGATCTTCAAAGAATGCAACCATTGCATCTCCAATGAATGTTCCTATGTCTTGAGCGAGTGGTAAGAAATCTTTATAGAATGGAATAATAAAAGTCCTTAACAACATTATCATTACAGGTCTAAGCATAAAACCTATGAAATCTCCTATTGGTCTTAAAATTAACATTATACCAAAGTTAAACAATTTTAACATTTGTTTGAGCATTGGTGATGAAGAAACTACCATTTTTACTAATCCTTGAATTCCTTTTATTCCTCCTAAAACTAATCCTAATTTTACTAATCCTCCTGCAAATCCTCCTGTAATTTTTTGTAACATTCCTGCAATTCCACCCATATTTTTCTTTCCTGTACCACCTGCTCCACCTGCTCCACCATTTAGAGCCTTTGCTAGTTTTGCTATTGATGAATCTCCTAGTTCTACTATAATTTGTTCTTCTTCTACTGACATCTATTTCCCCCCTGTGAAGCCTTTTAGAGTGTCCTCTATCATATCTTTAGATAATGTAATCGTGCGTTTTAAATATTGTGTAGGTTGTGAGTCTACTTTTTCTTTATCCCAACCAAATACTAGAGCACAGTATGCGTAGACTTGATCAGTGAGTCCACTGAATCCTGTCCTGTTGCTGCTGTTATCATCGGAGAAACCAATTTCTCTAAAGGGATGGCTTTCATTAGTTTACTTAATACCTCTAATGCTACGCTTGTTGGAAGTTTTGCAAACTCTGTTGCATTTTTTGGATTAAATGGTGCTTTTGTAACTACTGATTGCATGACCATTTGTTGATATAATTGTAAGTTAACTTTAGGTTTTTGAATATCATTTAAATCAATACAAGATTTAAGAATTTGTTGCATATCTCCAAATGGAGGATCATCTTCAAATTCTATAGTTTCTTCTTTACCTTTAAAATTAATAGTAAAGGATTGAATCATGTGATAATTATTATCAAGTTATATTTAAACGTGTTTATGGAATTGCGTTAACACTGTTGTTTGCTGTAACTGAAACACTTCTCATTTGGAATGTCAAGTCTTGGAAGATTGGTTCTGCAGGTGCAATGCTATAAGAATGTTCTGAAACACCTACTCCGGTAAATGTAAGAACGATTGATTTTTCTTCATCTCCAGATAATCCATTTGTAAATGTAACTTTTAATGTTGCTGCTTCAGTTCTATCCAATACTTTTTGTAAATATGTTTTGTCTACATAACCTGCATTAAATGTTCCAGTCATTTCAAATAATTTTCTAAATGATCCTACTGCATTTGCACTTCCTTGTGAATATAATAATTCACTGTTTACATTAAATGTAATATCTAAATCTTGTACTTCTGCTACAGTTGATCCACTTGGTAATTGTAATGTTGCATGAGCAAATGTATATGGGAAATCAATTCCATCACTTGATGGACTTCCTAATGAAGTTGTAAATGCATCTATAATTCCATAAGTGAAATCTGCTGTACATTTTACAGTTTCATTAACTGCTGATTTAATATTAAATGATTGAAAAATTGCTCCTTTAAGATTTCTAATTTCATCAGTTCCAGGATCTGCAATGTCTAATCCTACTTCTATATCAAAAGATTTTGGTGTTTTTACTCCAACGTTATCTGCTGATAATGCTGTTGCATCTGAACTCCATGTATAAGAATAATCACCTGTTGCTGATGTCTTGTCATTTCCACCAAGAATTGCATCAAACATCCAAGGGTTTGATAATACAAAATCAACTGATCCGGTTCCCTCATTTTTACCATATGCAAATTTCTTTACTTCAATACTGTTTAATTGTGATAATGGTATTTGGTTATTTTTAAATGACAATGAGTTAATTTTTTGTTCTAGACCAAATGCTCTAGTTTGTGTTGCTCCACCACCATAAGATGATTCTTCTCCGTAATGAATATAGCCATGGGAGCCAGTTAATACCATGTTTAAATTACCTCAATCTTTGCTTATAAATATTATGGGTTAAGTTTTCTATAGGTAACTTCAAACACGTGTCTAAACATATTTCTATAGTCTTGTGATAGTGATCTTGATGCTGTTAATCTCAAATCTACAAAGTTTGTTCTTCTTACCTGTGCTTTGATTATTTTGTCTATGTGGTCTATTATTGATCTTATTCTCCCCTCGTCATAAGACCTAATATCTATGGCTATAACAGGGGTGTGGAGGTGATCAGTACCATAAAGATTAAAATATCTAATATTCTCACTTCTAGGCATAACTACTACAGTATCCTGTAAGTCATCAATAATACCTACAGACTTTTCTTCCCAAGTCTTGGTAAATCTTGGCTTTGGAACAAAACTTCCGTCATAATTCCATTCTGTTTGTAGCATAGATATTACATCATCTATCGCATCATAAAGTGCTATTCCCATGTCGGATTCTCCCATCTGTTACCTGAATTGTATTGTATGTATCTTACTTTATCATTTTCAATTCTTGCCAAACCTTTTGGTGTCAATCCATTTTGTGCTATACCTCTTCTTACAACGAATGATAATCTTTTCATTGCTTTTCTTCTTTTATTTGTATCAAGTCCTTCTATTTCTGCTCTTACTCCTGGATTTTTTGGAAGCCATACATTTTCTAACCATAGTCTAAATTTTGTTTTACCTCCACCACTTTGATCTCCACCAATTGTTTTTGTTGAATATTCTATTTTAATTTGAGTGTCTATTGATTCTTGTTCTTCATATTCATATTCATCTTCATCTTGAATCTCTACACCTGGAGGAACTCCATCTCTATCCATTAAACCTGCTTCAGTTCTTTCAAAAATTTGTCCTATAAATTTTATTCTCTTTGGATGTTCCTGTTCAAATCTTTCTCTTGCTCTTCTTATTCTCTGACCTTTTTGTCTTGCAGTCAACTCTTCTCCAACTCCTAAAGAACTATAGATATTTTCGACAAGTGTTATTATGTCAGTTTCTATTGTCATACCCCGATCACAAATACTTCTTGTCTATCGTTAACTGTTCTGTCAATATCTTCTTGCCATTTTGACATTGAAGTTTGAACATTAATTCCATCTCCACCCATTGGTAGTTTATCCATTCTGAAACTTGTATTGATTAATTCAATTGCTGTCATTTTTATAATTGCATCTTTGATATCTCCTGGAACAGTTGTATCACCATATCTGTATGTAACTCTTACTCTATGTTTTCTAAGAATTGAAAATATGAATCCTCTTAAAAATAATTTTCCATAACTGTATTCTATGTCATACCATTCAGAGTTTCCTAAAATGTTTTCCCAGGCACTTGATCCACCTTTCCAAATTTCAATTTTATCTCCTTCTCCTGCATCAAGATCTTTAATTTTTCTATGTTGTAATTGTATTGGAGTTCCCCAACCAAAAGTATAGATTAATGGTAAATCGTGAATTTCATCAGTAACTGTTACTGTTCTCCATGCATGACCTATTCTTCTTTCTAATTCTTCTTCTTTTCTATTGATAATTTTTTCGACTTGAGTTTTATTTGGAGTAGTAGTAGAACTGATTGGAACACGTAAAAAATCTGAAACATCTTCAACTGAACAGTAATATGTAGCCATGTTTAAATATTAGTGTTAAGTCTTTTAAAGATTACTCATACATGACGACTATTTCGCCACTAGTTCCAGAAGCAACTACTATTCTAACACCTGTTGTAAATGGTGTGTTCAAATGAGGAGCACTATTACCTGCATCTGCTTTGAATGAAAACTTTGCTGTAGTTCCTGTAGTGTTGTCAATGATACTGAAAACTCTATCCCCTGCTACAGTAGTGTAAATGCTTTTTAAAATAGCGTGACCTGTTTTAGCCTGAACTGTTGCTGAATTACAAACTGCAATTTGACTTATCTTTCCAGTCATAAATATCATGCATATACGTAGGATATAAAGTTTTCTTAAAAAAAGAAAAAGGTTCTAGAAACCTGTTACTCTACATCTAACAGTCATGCTGTTAACTGCAGTGTCAGCATTATCTAGTTCTTCGAGTGCAATAACAGTACCTGTTGAGCTTGTAGGAGTATGTCCATAAGCTTTAATTTTACCTGTGGCTGCTGCCCCTGCTGCTGCTGGAGCGTATTGCAAAAGTAGACCTTTATCGCTATGCAAGATTTCACAAGCAATTACGGTATCGATTCTACCACCCAAAGAAAGGTCAACAGTGTTACCATTTGTAGCATAGTTGTCACTTCCACCGTAAGTAATGTCTACGATAACAGTCTTCAATTTTGAAGTTAACTCTGCTTGAACGGCAAGTGTTTTTCCTGTCAGATTCTTATGATCTGTATTCTGTGCGATTGTGATAGCCATTAATAACTATCAGGGTGGCTAGTATATAAAGTATTTTACCAAAAATTACCCTTATCAGAACAATCCAAATGAGCACCACAATTAGGACAAATCATATGACAGGCAGTCATTTTATTCATATCAAAACCACATTTAGGGCATTCCATAACTTTATATTCTATGAACCTAGAATATAAATGTGACTTCAGATAATCATAATATTAAAAATGTAAACGGAGAAGATACTTTAGTTAAGGCTTCTCATGGTGTAGTCACAGCAGTTCACGTAATGCATGATTCTACCACAGGCGACCTTGTATTCAGAAACGGTACAACTATAGCAGCACCTATTGAATTTACAATTCATACTCAAAACCCACAAGCATATATTCAACTTAATAGAAGATTTGAAAACGGTATTTTTGTAGAATGTACCAGTTCAAATGCCTTCGCACTCGTAGTTTACAAATAGTCTTTACTATAAAATTGCAACTTACGTAAGTTAACTTAAGTAAATTACGTAACTACTAAAAAAAGTAGATTATGGGATTGATCTACTGTATAGTTTACCCTCTAGAGCCATCTTATACATTTCTGCAACATATGGGTTTTCTCCTGGAGTTTCTGCTCCAAGTTCAACCAATCTAGCATATACTCTTACGACATATGCAAGTGCTCCCATAAAGGCAACTACTACTCCCATATTGAACATCCAGTGATTTGGAACAGCAAAGATTTCTTCCACAAACCAAAAGTGCCACATCTCGTTAACACCGATTGTAAACATTGTAGCCAAATAACCTAGAATGGTCATTTTCAATCCGGTGTTCATAGAGTTGTTTGCTCCTCTTAGTATAGGTACTTTTCTGTCGTATATTGCTGCTGCACCCCACCCTAATGGTAACGCCACGAAGTGACTATATAGCCACCAATGTGCAGGTGTAAATGCAGAGTCTCTAATGGATGTTTGATGAAGTGAGCCGTCAACAAAGTTATCAACTTCTACTGAAGCTGCTGTTGAACCCATAGCGATCACTATGAGCCAGATCTTCTTAAGTCTCTGTATCTCAACTTCCTTTGGTATTAGAGCTGGCATCTGTGCCAT
>Ga0208160_1001031_pt1 | contig 12251 bp, 1 predicted proteins | sample CB_VirMetaG_FD_184536 | JGI IMG/M metagenome (GOLD analysis project Ga0208160, IMG submission 184536) | Freshwater to marine saline gradient viral communities from Chesapeake Bay - CB_1504_1 Viral MetaG (SPAdes) (version 4) | ecosystem: Environmental > Aquatic > Marine > Coastal | place: USA... | reverse complement strand
ACTCCGCTGAGAGACCCATACCAAATCCTATTTCTAAAATATCACCTCCATTTTCGGCAATATATGCTGCAGATGCAGACATTAAGGGATGTTCCCAATCCCCCATTACATCTTTTTCTGTTCCATTTTGATCTATATAATAGATTCTGGTAGGTTCGAATATTAAACTTCGGGATAAAAATTTCATATTTTTTATATTTTATTATACTCCAATTACTTTATCTATATTGGCTGTGGCTACACCTATTACGTAAGCTATATTTGTTGAGGATACACCTATTACACCATTCCCATACCCTGTTGTATAGGTAATATCTAATTTGATTTTATTAGTACCATCTAAAAATTCTACCCCGTTGTATTCTTCATCTCCTAAAGCACAAGTAGCATCTTGTTGATCAAAACCTTCATTTATAAGGGCACAGTTTAAATACCCATTATTGTTCATTTGATCAATAGCATCAGTATTTAATGTAAAATCATTATACCCTGTTGCATCCCAAACTCCTGAGTTTGTATCAGCAAAAGGTATACTCCAATCTAATTGACTATAATCTGCTGCTGATAATGTAGAGGCACTTCCATTACCCCCCCAAGCTTCAGCTTTTACAGGTATTACATACCCACTAGTATTAGTAAATCCTAATACTTTTAAAGTACAATCTGTTATAGTTCCTGTAGCTGTTATAGAGGAAACATCAAAAAATAAAAAAGTTCTATAACATCCAGCATAATATAACCCTTTAGTAGTAATATTATATGCTCCTATTGCTCCACTAATTAAAGCATTAGAAGTATAGGTAATAGCGGATGTACCTATAGCTTGGGTACGAATATCAGCATTCCAATCAAAAGGGGTTTTTGAGGTAACATCAGTATAATCTACTTTACCTTGATATGTTGCATTTATAGTAGTTGTAGCCATAACTTATTTATTTCATATTATTATAATTGAACCCAAGTATTATCTGGATTGAAGAAAAGTGTGTTTGTTGCAACTTGATATGCTACTACTCTAACATAATCACCTGTAGTAAATCCATCTGTTGTTAAACTTTCTATTATAGATCCTGCAGTAGTTCTACCTAAATAAAGTGGACGTCCTGTAGTAAATGACCATGATCCTTCTCTAGCAAATCCTCTTAATAAAACACCATCAGTTGTAGGACTATTTCCTAAGGCCATACCTATCATATTAGTAGCAGTACTGATATCAGCGTCTGTTTTAAACCACCCTGTAGTTGTTAAGAAAATCGTCTCACCAAACGCAAAAGTTTGACCAGCTGAACCAAAATATATTATTTCACCTGATGCTTTACCTGCTGTAGTTGGAACTTTATAGCTTAAGAAGCTATTATCACTTCCACCCATAAAGAGTAAAGCCTTTTTAGTATTATCTGCTGTAATAAAGTTAACTGATGATACTTGGGTTGCTGAATCAGTTTTAACTAGGTAATCTGGGTGGTCTGAGAAAGCACCTCCACTAATACCACTTGTACCATTAATACTTGTACCTGAAGTTCCTGCAACCCCTGTTGTACCTGAAGTACCATTTTTACCTGAAGTACCATTTCCTCCATTTTGACCTGAAGTACCAGCAGCACCTGAGGTACCAGCTGTACCATTCTTACCTGAAGTACCTGATGTTCCATTAGTACCTGATGTTCCACTTAATCCTGATGTACCATTAGCACCATTTTTACCTGAAGTACCGCTTGTACCTGTTGTACCTGAAGTAAATGCTCCTGAACCGCTTGTACCACTTACACCATTTTTGCCTGATGTACCTGAAGTACCATTCGTACCTGAAGTCCGGCTTACACCTGAAGTACCATTTGTAGCACCATTTGCTCCTGAAGTACCACTAGTACCTGTTAAACCTGAAGTTCTATTAGCTCCTGAAGTACCATGTGTGGCTCCGTTTTGACCAGATGTACCGCTAGTACCTGTTAAACCTGAAGTTCTACTTACACCTGAGGTGCCTGATATACCATTTGTACCACTTGTACCTGAAGTACCTGAAGTAAATGCTCCTGAACCGCTTGTACCGCTTACACCGTTTTTACCTGATGTACCGCTTGTACCTGTTGTACCTGAAGTCCGGCTTACACCTGAAGTACCATGTGTGGCTCCATTTGCTCCTGAGGTACCACTTGTACCTGTTAAACCTGATGTTCTATTAGCTCCTGAAGTACCATGTGTAGCTCCGTTTATACCTGAAGTACCACTAGTACCATCTTTACCTGATGTCCGGTTAGCTCCTGAAGTACCTGCTATACCATTTGTACCTGAAGTACCACTTGTTCCTGAAACAGCACTCGTCCGTGAAGCACCATTTGTACCATTATTTCCTGATGTACCTGAAGTACCTGTTGTACCACTTGTACCTGAAGTTCTTGATAAACCTGAACCTCCAGCGTTACCTGAAGTACCTGAGTTACCTGATGTACCGCTTGTACCTGTTGTACCTGAAGTACCACTTAATCCTGAAGTTCTACTAGCTCCGTTAGCTCCGTTTGTACCTGATGTACCTGATGAACCAGCTGTTCCTGAAGTCCGACTTACACCTGAAGCTCCATTTGTGCCTGAAGCACCTGTTGTACCTGAGGTACCTGAAGTACCTGAGGTTTTACTTAATCCTGAACCTCCAGCGTTACCTGAAGTACCTGAGTTACCTGATGTACCACTTGTACCTGTTGTACCTGAGGTACCACTTAATCCTGAGATTTGTGAAGCACCATTAATACCTGCTGTACCTGAAGTACCACTTGAACCAGCAGTTCCTGAAGTACGACTAGCACCACTTTGTCCATGAGTTCCTGAAGCACCTGTTGTACCTGAAGTACCACTTGTACCTGAAGTTCTTGATAAACCTGAACCTCCAGCATTACCTGAAGTACCTGAATTACCGCTTGTACCACTAGTACCAGTTGTACCACTTGTACCACTTAATCCTGATGTTCTATTTGCTCCGTTAGCTCCATGTGTACCTGCTGTACCAGTTGAACCTGAAGTACCGCTTAATCCTGAAGTTCTATTGGCTCCATTTGCACCATTTGTACCTGAAGTACCAGTTGAACCTGAAGTTCCACTAACTCCTGATACAGCTGATGTACCTGAACCTCCATTTTTACCAGAAGTACCTGTTGTACCTGTAGTACCTGAAGTACCACTAATTCCTGAAGTTCTACTAGCCCCGTTAGCTCCGTTTGTACCTGAGGTACCTGATGAACCTCCTGTTCCTGAAGTCCGGCTTAAACCTGAAGCTCCATTTGTACCATTAGCTCCTGTAGTACCTGATGTACCTGATGAACCGCTAGTACCTGAAACAGCACTTGTACGTGAAACACCATTTGTACCAGCTACACCATTTGTACCTGAAGTACCTGTAGTACCTGAAGTGCCACTTAATCCTGAAGTTCTGTTAGCCCCATTTCCTCCATTTGTACCAGAAGTACCTGAACTACCACTTGTACCTGAAACAGCACTTGTACGTGATGCTCCGTTTGTACCAGCATTTCCTGAAGTACCGCTAGTTCCAGATGAACCCGAAGTTCCTGAAACAGCACTTGTCCGTGAGGCACCATTTGTACCTGCTACACCACTAGTACCTGAGGTACCATTTGTTCCTGAAGTTCTTGATAAACCTGAACCTCCTGCTGTACCATTAGCTCCTGTAGTACCTGAAGTACCTGTAGAACCACTTGTACCTGAGACAGCACTTGTACGTGATGCTCCATTAGCTCCGTTTGTACCTGAGGTACCTGAAGAACCTGCTGTACCTGAAGTACGGCTAGCTCCGCTTTGTCCGTTTGTACCTGAAGCACCTGTTGTACCACTTGTACCTGTAGTACCTGAGGTACCGCTTAAACCTGATGTTCTATTTGCTCCGTTAGCTCCATTTGTACCTGCTGTACCTGAAGAACCACTAGTTCCACTTACAGCTGAGGTTCTGTTAGCTCCGTTAGCACCTGTTGTACCACTTGTACCAGTAGAACCTGAAGTTCCTGATACCCGTGATTGTCCGTTTGTTCCATTAGCTCCTGTAGTACCACTTGTACCAGTTGTTCCAGAAGTTCCACTAATTCCTGAAGTTCTACTAGCACCATTTGCTCCATTTGTACCTGAAGTACCTGTAGAACCACTAGTTCCTGAAGTTTTAGAAGCACCTGAATCACCTGAAGCTCCATCAACACCTGCTGTACCTGAAGTACCACTTGAACCAGCAGTTCCTGAAGTCCGGCTAGCACCACTTTGTCCGTGGGTTCCTGAAGCACCTGTAGTACCACTTGTACCTGTTGTACCTGAAGTTCTTGATAAACCTGAAGCTCCATTTGTGCCTGAAGCACCTGTTGTACCACTTGTACCTGTAGTACCTGAAGTACCACTATTTCCTGAAGTTCTTGAAGCACCATTTGCTCCATTTGTACCGTTTGTACCTGCTGAACCTGAAGTTCCTGAAGTTCCTGAAATAGCACTTGTTCTATTTGCTCCGTTAGCACCATTTGTACCCGTAGTACCAGTTGAACCTGAAGTTCCTGCTACTCCTGAAGTACCTGCTGCTCCATTTTTACCTGATGTACCGTTTGAACCTGTTGTTCCTGAAGTTCCAGAAACACCACTAGTTCTTGAAGCTCCATTTGCTCCGTTTGTACCTGTAGTACCTGAACTACCACTTGTACCTGAGGTCCGGCTAAGTGCTGAAGCACCTACTGTACCTGCGTTTCCTGAAGTACCTGAGGTACCTGTTGTGCCTGAAGTACCTGAAACATTTGAGCTACCATTAGCCCCAGCGTTACCATTTGTACCAGCTGAACCTGTTGTACCTGAAGTACCTGAAACTGCTGATGTTCTATTAGCTCCATTTATACCTGAAGTACCGCTTGTACCAGTAGATCCACTTGTACCGCTTTGAGCAGAAGCTCCTACAGTACCTGTATTTCCTGAAGTACCAGCTGTACCAGTTGTACCTGAAGTACCTGATTGTCCACTTGTCCGTGAAGCTCCATTAGCACCTGCTGTACCTGTTGTACCTGAAGAACCAGCAGTACCTGAAGTACGACTAGCACCACTTTGTCCATTTGTTCCTGAAGCTCCAGTTGTACCAGAAGTACCTGTAGAACCTGAGGTTCCACTTAAACCTGAAGTCCGACTAGCACCATTATTACCTGCTGTACCAGCAGAACCAGTTGTACCAGAAGTTCCTGAAACTCCTGAAGTTCTATTAGAGCCATTAGCTCCATTTGTACCTGAAGTACCTGATGAACCACTAGTACCAGATACGTTTGAAGAACCACTATTACCAGCTGTTCCTGAAGCACCTGTTGTACCTGAAGTACCATTTGTACCTGAAGTAGCACTTAAAGCTGAGTTTCCAGCTGTACCATTATTACCTGTTGTACCTGAAGTACCAGTTGAACCTGAAGTATTACTAGCTCCTGATTTTCCTGAAGCTCCATCTAAACCTGCTGTACCTGAAGTACCTGATGAACCTGCTGTACCTGAAGTACCACTAGCTCCTGAAGTTCTTGAAACACCATTTACACCATTTGTACCATTTGAACCAGTTGTTCCTGAAGTACCTGATACACCTGAGGTACCTGCTACTCCATTTTTACCACTAGTACCAGCAGTACCTGTAGTACCTGATGTAGAGCTATTACCTGAAGTACCTGCTGCTCCGTTTTTACCTGAAGTACCGGCTGAACCATTTGTACCAGAAGTTCCTGAAACTCCTGAAGTCCGGTTAGCACCATTATTTCCTGATGTTCCTGAAGTACCAGTACTACCGCTTGTACCACTTTCGCGTGATAAGCCGTTTGTACCTGTATTACCTGATGTACCGCTTGTTCCTGTAGAACCGCTCGTACCTGAAAGTCCACTTGTTCTATCAGCGCCATTTAAACCATTAGTACCAGCTGAACCTGTTGTACCTGAAGTACCAGCTACACCTGAAGTACCATGAGTTCCATTTTTACCTGAGGTTCCATTTGAACCTGTTGTACCTGAAGTACCAGCTAATCCTGAAGTACCTAAAGTACCATCTTTACCTGAAGTACCTGATGTACCAGTTGAACCTGAAGTTCCTGAAACAGCACTTGTTTTTGAAGCCCCATTTACACCATTTGTACCTGAAGTACCAGTTGAACCTGCTGTGCCTGAGGTTCCGCTATTGCCTGATTTTCCTGAGGTACCATTGTCTCCAGTTGTACCTGAAGAACCTTGAGTACCACTTGTATTACTTGAACCAGATTTACCAGCAGTTCCGTTAGCACCTGTAGTACCGGCTGTACCTGTACTACCGCTAGTACCTGAAACTCCTGAGGTTCTATTAGCTCCGTTAGCTCCTGTAGTACCATTAGTTCCTGTTGAACCGGAAGTACCAGCTATACCTGATTTTCCGTTAGTACCAGTAGCTCCAGTAGTACCATTTGTACCAGTAGAACCACTAGTTCCTGAATTTCCACTAGTGCGAGAAGCACCGTCAGCACCTACCGTACCACTAGTTCCTGAAGAACCACTTGTTCCAGAAGTAGCACTATCGTTTGATAAACCGGCTGTACCTGCGTTTCCTGAGGTACCTGAAGTACCTGTAGTACCTGAGGTAGCACTTAAAGCAGATAAACCTGCTGTTCCGTTAGCCCCAGTAGTACCAGCAGAACCGGTTGTACCAGAAGTTCCTGAAACTCCTGAGGTTCTATTAGCTCCGTTAGCTCCTGTAGTACCATTTGTACCAGTTGAACCTGAAGTACCACTTACAGCTGAAGCTCCTACTGTACCATTAACCCCTGAGGTACCAGCTGTACCAGTAGAACCACTAGTACCTGAAACAGCACTTGTACGTGATGCTCCATTAATTCCTGCTGTACCATTTGAACCTGATGTTCCACTTGTACCTGAAGTTACACTTAATCCTGAAGTTCCAGCTACGCCATCTTTTCCTGATGTACCAGCTGAACCAGTAGTACCACTTGTACTACTTAATCCTGAGGTTCCGTTAGTTCCGTTTTTACCAGCAGTACCTGCTGTACCTGTTGAACCACTTGTACCTGAAACTCCTGAGGTTCTATTAGCTCCGTTAGCACCTGTAGTACCGTTTGTACCAGTTGAACCTGAAGTTCCTGAAACTCCAGATTTACCTTCAGTACCACTAGCTCCTGTAGTACCTGAAGTACCCGTTGAACCAGATGTACCTGATTTTCCACTTGTACGAGAAGCACCATCGGCTCCTACAGTACCTGTTGTACCTGAAGAACCACTTGTTCCTGAGGTAGCACTATCGTTTGATAAACCTGCTGTACCAGCATTACCGCTCGTACCTGAGGTACCTGTTGTACCACTTGTATTACTTAAACCTGATTCACCTGCTGTTCCATTTGCTCCTGTTGTACCAGCTGAACCTGTTGTACCTGAAGTTCCTGAAACACCACTTGTTCTATTAGCTCCGTTAGCTCCTGTAGTACCATTTGTACCTGTAGAACCACTAGTTCCACTTACTGCTGAAGCTCCTACTGTTCCTGCATTACCACTTGTACCTGAAGTACCACTTGTACCTGAGGTTTGGCTTAATTTTGAAGAACCAGCAACACCTTCAGTACCAGCTGAACCTGAAGAACCTGAAGTTCCTGAAGTTACACTTAATCCTGAAGTTCCAGCTATACCATTTTTACCCGATGTACCTGTTGAACCTGTAGTACCACTAGTAGCACTTTCACCACTAGTTCCAGCTATTCCGTCTTTTCCTGAGGTACCTGCTGAACCAGTTGTACCAGAAGTTCCTGATTTACCTGAAGTTCTGTTAGCACCATCTGCTCCAGTTGTACCAGAAGTACCTGTACTACCTGATGTACCACTTTGTGCAGAAGCACCGTTTGTACCTGTATTACCTGATGTACCATTAGTTCCTGTCGAACCACTTGTACCTGATTTTCCTGATGTTCTAGACGCTCCATCAGCACCTACAGTACCTGTAGTACCAGATGAACCTGAAGTACCTGATGTTGCGCTATCATTTGATAAACCAGCTGTACCAGCATTTCCTGAAGTACCTGAAGTACCGGTTGTACCTGAAGTGGCACTTAATGCTGAATTTCCAGCAGTTCCGTTTTCTCCTGAAGTACCTGCAGTACCAGTAGAACCACTAGTTCCTGATTTACCTGATGTTCTATTTAAACCGTCTTCTCCGTTTGTACCTGATGTTCCAGTTGAACCTGAAGTACCAGCTACACCTGAAGTTCCGTTAGTTCCATTTTTACCAGCAGTGCCCGAAGTTCCTGTTGAACCTGATGTTCCACTTACACCCGAAGTGCGTGAAGCACCATCAGCTCCAACTGTACCTGTAGTACCTGAAGAACCTGAAGTACCTGATGTTGCACTATTTCTTGATTGTCCAGCATCTCCAGTTGAACCTGTAGTACCTGAAGTGCCACTTGTACCTGAAGTTCTACTGTCACCTGAAAGACCAGCAACTCCATTTGAACCTGCTGTACCGCTTGATCCACTAGTACCACTTACAGCTGAGGTTCTATTAGCACCATCGGCTCCATTTGTACCTGAAGTACCTGTAGAACCAGATGTACCAGCTTTACCGCTAGTTCCATTTTCACCATTTTTACCTGAAGTTCCTGCAGATCCAGTTGTACCACTAGTAGCACTTTCACCACTAGTTCCAGCAACTCCATTTTCACCTGAAGAACCATTTGAACCTGTTGTTCCTGAAGTACTAGATACTCCTGAAGTACCTGCTATTCCATCTTGTCCTGAAGTTCCGGCTGAACCTGTAGTACCAGAAGTTCCTGAAACTCCTGAGGTACCTGTTGTGCCATTTTTACCTGATGTACCTGAAGTACCTGTTGAACCTGAAGTACCACTTACACCTGATGTTCTTGAAGCTCCGTCAGCCCCTACTGTACCTGTAGTACCTGAAGAACCTGAAGTACCTGAGGTGGAACTGTCTGCTGAATTACCTGCTGTACCAGCATTTCCTGAAGTACCTGAAGTACCGGTTGTACCTGAAGTGGCACTTAAAGCAGATAAACCTGCTGTTCCATTTTCACCACTTGTACCTGCGGTACCTGATGAACCACTTGTACCTGAAATAGCACTAGTTCTATTAGCACCATCGGCTCCATTTGTACCGTTTGAACCGGTTGAACCAGAAGTACCAGATACCCCACTTGTACCACTTACTCCATCTTTTCCTGAAGTACCAGTTGAACCATTTGTTCCTGAAGTAGCACTTTCACCTGAAGTTCCGGCTACACCATCTTTACCACTAGTACCTGCTGAACCTGTTGTACCAGAAGTTCCTGAAACTCCTGAAGTACCTATAGTTCCATTATCTCCACTAGTACCAGCTGTACCTGTAGAACCACTAGTTCCACTTAATGCTGAAGTACCTGTTGTACCATCTTCTCCTGAAGTACCTGAAGTTCCTGTTGAACCTGAAGTGCCACTAACACCTGAAGTGCGTGAAGCACCATCTGCTCCTACAGTACCATTAGTACCTGTAGAACCACTTGTACCACTTGTACCAGAGGTAGCACTTAAATTAGATTGTCCTGCAGCTCCTACAGAACCTGTAGTACCAGATGAACCTGAAGTACCACTTGTTTTACTTAGAGCTGATATACCGTTTGTACCATCTTCTCCACTTGTACCTGAAGTACCTGTAGAACCAGATGTACCTGATTTTCCACTTGTTTGGTTAGCGCCATTTTCACCTGCTGTACCTGCTGAACCTGTTGTTCCTGAAGTACCTGAAATTCCTGAAGTGCCATTTGCTCCGTCTTCTCCAGCAGTACCATTTGAACCAGTTGAACCACTAGTTCCTGAAACTCCTGAAGTACGTGAAGCACCATCGGCCCCTACAGTACCTGTAGTACCTGAAGAACCTGAAGTACCTGAAGTGGCACTATCTGCTGAATTACCAGCAGTTCCGGCTTCACCACTTGTACCTGAGGTACCTGTTGTACCTGAAGTAGCACTTAATGCTGAAGCACCTGCTGAACCATTTTCACCACTTGTACCTGAAGTACCAGTTGAACCTGAAGTTCCAGCAACACCGCTTGTGCCATTTTCTCCGTTTTTACCACTAGTACCAGCAGAACCTGTTGTACCTGAAGTTCCTGAAACTCCTGAGGTACCAGCTATACCATCTTGTCCTGATGAACCTGCTGAACCTGTTGTTCCTGAAGTACTAGATAATCCTGAAGTACCTGCTATTCCATCTTGTCCTGATGAACCTGCTGAACCAGTAGTACCTGATGTTCCTGATTTACCTGAAGTACCTGCTGTACCATCATCACCTGATGTACCAGCTGTACCAGTAGAACCTGAAGTTCCACTTAAAGCAGAAGAACCTGTTGTGCCATCTTTACCAGAAGTACCTGAAGTTCCTGTTGAACCACTAGTTCCTGATTTTCCACTAGTGCGAGAAGCACCATCAACACCTGTTGTACCAGCTGAACCGGTAGTTCCTGAAGTACCTGAAGTACCACTTGTACCTGAAGTAGCTGATAAATTTGATTCACCTGCATTTCCGGCACTACCTGTTGTACCTGAAGATCCAGATGTTCCTGAAGTATTACTTAAAGCAGATAAACCTGCTGAGCCATTTTCTCCTGAAGTACCTGCTGAACCTGTTGAACCACTTGTACCAGAAACGGCACTTGTTCTATTAGCTCCATCAGCTCCACTAGTACCTGAAGTACCTGTAGAACCACTTGTACCAGCTATACCTGAAGTAGCACTAGCTCCATTTGAACCAGCTGTACCTGAAGTACCAGTTGAACCTGAAGTTCCACTAACGCCTGAAGTACGTGAAGCGCCATCAACACCTACAGTACCTGCACTACCAGTTGTACCACTAGTACCTGAAGTACCAGATGTTGCACTTAAATTTGATTGTCCTGCTACTCCAGCAGAACCTGTTGTACCTGTTGTACCTGAAGTACCACTAGTACCTGATGTATTTGATTCTCCGTCTATACCTGCTGAACCTGTAGTACCTGTTGTACCAGAAGTACCAGAGGTACCTGAAGTATTTGAATTTCCACTTTCACCGGCTGAACCTGAGGTTCCTGTTGAACCTGAGGTACCTGCTATACCTGAGGTAGCATTAGCTCCGTTTGAACCTGCTGTACCTGAAGTACCTGTTGAACCGCTAGTTCCTGATAAACCTGATGTACGAGATGCTCCGTCAGCACCTACTGTACCATTAGTACCAGTTGAACCACTTGTACCACTTGTACCAGAGGTAGCACTTAAGTTACTTTCTCCGGCGTCTCCTGCTGAACCCGTAGTACCACTTGTACCACTTGTTCCTGAAGTTGAACTTAAATTTGATTCTCCTGCTGAACCTGTTGTACCTGTTGTACCAGAAGTACCACTAGTACCTGATGTTCTTGATAAACCATCAGCACCTACAGTACCTGATGTACCTGTTGAACCACTAGTTCCTGAAACTCCTGAAGTAGCACTTGCTCCATTTGAACCAGCAGAACCTGAAGTTCCTGTTGAACCTGAAGTACCTGCTACTCCACTAGTACGTGAAGCACCATCAACACCACTAGTACCTGTAGAACCAGAAGAACCTGAAGTTCCTGAAGTTGAGGATAAATTACTTTCTCCTGCTACACCTGAAGATCCAGTTGTACCTGAGGTACCAGCTGTACCTGAGGTTACACTTTGACCACCTTGTCCTGCATCACCTGTAGAACCTGTAGTACCACTTGTACCACTTGTTCCTGATGTTCTTGATAAACCATCAACTCCTACAGTACCTGATGTACCTGTAGAACCTGATGTTCCACTAATACCTGAAGTATGGTCTACTCCATTTGAACCTGCTGTACCTGAAGTACCTGTTGAACCGCTAGTTCCTGATTTACCTGAAGTTCTACTAGCCCCATCAACTCCAACTGTACCTGTTGTACCCGCGGTACCAGAAGTACCTGAAGTGCCCGAAGTACCATCATTTCCGGATGAACCTACAGTACCTGTTGTACCAGAAGTACCTGAAGTACCATCAGCTCCTGCTTTACCACTTGTACCTGTTGAACCACTAGTACCTGAAACCCCACTTGTGCGAGAAGCTCCATCAATACCCACTGTACCTGAAGAACCACTTGAGCCAGATGAACCTGAAGAACCAGAATCAGCACTTTCTCCTGAAGAGCCATTTGAACCTGATGATCCAGATGAACCTGATGAACCTGATGAACCACTAAATCCACTAAATCCATCATCAC
>Ga0208160_1001017_pt1 | contig 12336 bp, 11 predicted proteins | sample CB_VirMetaG_FD_184536 | JGI IMG/M metagenome (GOLD analysis project Ga0208160, IMG submission 184536) | Freshwater to marine saline gradient viral communities from Chesapeake Bay - CB_1504_1 Viral MetaG (SPAdes) (version 4) | ecosystem: Environmental > Aquatic > Marine > Coastal | place: USA... | reverse complement strand
GCTGAACGAGCAGGTGAATTAATGCAAGAAAACATTATTACAGATCGTACTGTAATTGATGTAATGGCATTTGCGGCATGTTCAACTTCAATGGATATGTACGAGAAGGAAGATTTTGAAACATTAGCTTCTCAATTAGTTAGAGAATATGATTATATTTTCTATGTTTCACCTGAAGGTGTTGAAATTGAAGATAATGGTATTCGTGAAACTAATGCTCAATATAGATCAAATATTGATTTTATGATTAATGAGTTAATTAGACGTTATAATCATAGAATTAAAGGTTTACACACTATCTCAGGTACTACTGAGGAACGTATAAAACAAATGAAAGAAGCGATTTTCTCATAATATTTATAATAAAAATATTTCGATGAAAAAATCTGAATTTAAAGCATATATTCGCGAAGAAATTATTTCTGTCTTATCTGAAGAAGAAGGAACAGTATCTACTGATGATCCTAAAAAAGCAGCAGAATTAGCTAAACAAGGGGTTAACGTTCAATTATCTGAAGAAGATGAAGACACCGAGCCATCAGCAGCAGATTTAGCTAAAAAAGACTCTGTAACTTCTACAGCTAATAAACTTCAAAAGCTTGTAGCTAAAATGAAAGAAATGGCTAAAAAATATAAAGCAGCTGAAGGTGAAGAAAAGGAGAAGATTAAGGATGAGTTGAAAAAAATGACTGCTGAAAAGAAAAAACTTGAAGAACTTCTTTAAAAATATTCAATCACTACTTATCGTAACATTAGTAGTTATCATTCTCTTCATGCGAGCTTGTGATGGAGGAGATACTCCTATTGAACCCGAGGTAATTACTAAAATTGAAACAAAATACGATACAATTACAATTGAAAAAATTAGTTATGTTCCTAAATGGAGAACTAAAATTGTAACTGAAATAGATACTTTCCAGGCTCCTATTGATACATTAGCAATTTTAAAAGATTATTATGCTAAGTATTACTACTCGGACACCCTTCAAATTGATACTATAGGGTATGCTATTATAAATGATACAGTTACCCAAAATTCAATTTTAGCAAGAGATTTTAAAACAAATATTTTAATTCCTACAACTATAATTACAAAAGAAATTTATTTAAATAATAATGAATTTTATTGGGGTGTAGGTCTACAAGGAAGAACAGACCAAATAAATTATTTAGGTACTGAATTGTTATACAGAAATAAGAAAAAACAAGCATACGGTTTTGGGATAGGTGTTAATCAAGATTTCCAACCAGTTCTATCAGGCCGTATGTACTGGAAAATTGGGAATTAATGGCCGATCAGGACTTAAAACATATAATTAGACAAGAATATCTTCGATGTGCTCAAGACCCAGCACATTTTATGAAGAAGTATTGTTTTATTCAACACCCTCAAAGAGGTAGAGTAATGTTTAATCTCTACCCTTTCCAGGAAAAAACATTACGTTTATTTAGAGATAACCCGTATTCAATTGTCTTAAAGTCAAGACAGTTAGGTATTTCAACATTAGGCGCAGGTTATTCTTTATGGTTGATGTTATTCCATAAAGATAAAAACATTCTTTGTATTGCGACAAAGCAAGAAACAGCTAAAAACATGGTTACAAAGGTTAAGTTTATGTATGATAACTTACCTTCCTGGCTTAAGATTGATTCAACAGAATATAATAAGTTAACGCTTCGATTAGTAAACGGATCCCAGATTAAAGCAACTTCAGCAAGTAGTGATGCTGGTCGATCAGAAGCAGTTTCTTTGCTACTAGTGGATGAGGCAGCATTTATTGAACAAATTGGTGAAATATGGGCCTCAGCTCAACAAACACTTGCTACTGGTGGTGGTGCTATTGTATTATCTACTCCCTATGGTACAGGTAACTGGTTCCATAAAACATGGGTATCAGCTGAAAATGGTGAAAATGATTTCTTACCTATTCGCTTACCTTGGTTCGTTCACCCGGAACGAGATGAAGCTTGGAGAAAAAGACAAGATGAATTACTTGGTGATCCTAGATTAGCATCACAAGAATGTGATTGTGATTTTAGTACATCAGGTGATGTTGTATTCTATAATGAATACTTAGAAGATATTTCTAAAAACCATGTTAAGGATCCTTTAGAAAAACGAGGTGCAGATCAAAATTTATGGGTTTGGGAACCTGCTGATTACTCTCAGGATTATATGGTTGTAGCTGACGTTGCTAGAGGCGATGGTAAAGACTATTCAGCGTTCCACGTAATCAAAATTGAGGATAATATTCAAGTAGCAGAATATAAAGGTCAAATTGGTACAAAAGAATTTGGCCATTTACTAGTAGGCATTGCTACTGAATATAATCAAGCCTTACTTGTAGTAGAAAATGCTAATATTGGTTGGTCTACATTACAAGTTATCCAAGAACGAAACTATAGAAATTTATATTTTTCACCTAAGAGTGGAGAAATAAAAGCAGATAGTTATTTTGACCCATATGCCGATAACAGTAGTATGGTTCCTGGATTTACAATGTCAATGAGAACACGACCTATGGCAATCGGTAAATTCCAAGAGTATGTTAGTGATAAAGCAGTAACTATTCAATCAAAGCGCTTAGTTGAAGAAATGAAAGTTTTTATTTGGAAAAATGGTCGTGCAGAAGCTCAAACAGGCTACAACGATGACTTGGTTATGTCATTTGCTATTGCTATGTTTATGCGTGATACAGCATTTAAATTTAGACAACAAGGAATTGATTTAGCAAAAGCAGCATTAAATAACTTAAACAAAACATCAGTAAATTATACAGGAGTTTATTCTCGAACTGGGGGGGTTAAAAACCCATACCAAATTGAGAACCCTTATGGTGGAAAAGAGGACATTAAGTGGCTTTTGTAAATATTTATTAGATATAATTAGATAGAAATGGCGGATACTAGCATATTTACTCGATTAAAACGATTGTTTTCTACAGACGTTATTATTAGAAACGTTGGTGGGAATCAATTAAAAGTAATCGATACTAATTCATTCCAGCAATCTGGTAAAATTGAAACTAATTCTTTAATTGACAGGTTTTCAAGATTACACGTAACCGGAGCTGCTCCTGTCTTTAATCCTGCTCTTAATTATCAAACAATGAGAGTGCAGCTTTATAGTGATTATGAAGCTATGGATACAGATGCTATTATTGCTTCTGCTCTTGACATTATTGCTGATGAAAGTACCTTAAAAGATGATATGGGAGAGGTACTTCGTATCAAATCTACAGATGATGATATTCAAAAAATTCTGTACAATCTATTCTATGATGTATTAAATGTAGAATTTAACTTATGGATGTGGATTCGTCAAATGTGTAAATACGGTGATTTCTTCTTAAAATTAGAAATTGCTGAAAAGTATGGTGTTTACAATGTAATCCCTTATACTGCTTATAATATTACCCGTGTAGAAGGAGCTAACAAAGAAAACCCAAGTGAAGTAAAATTCCAATTTGATCCTGATGGTTTAACTGGATATGGGTCTTATGGTGGCTATTATGGTAATATGGGTGGTGTAGGTAGTGGCTATAACCCTTCAGGCAATTATATTCAATTTGATAACTATGAGATTGCTCACTTTCGTTTACTAACAGATATGAACTATTTACCTTACGGACGTTCTTATATCGAACCAGCTCGTAAGTTATTTAAGCAATATGTTTTAATGGAAGACGCAATGTTAGTACACAGAATTGTACGCGCTCCTGAAAAACGTATCTATTATGTAAACGTAGGTTCTATTCCTCCTAATGAGGTAGATGCGTTTATGGAAAAAACAATTTCAAGAATGAAACGTACACCTTATGTAGATCAATCTACAGGTGAATATAACTTGAAATATAACATGCAGAACATGATGGAGGATTTCTTCATCCCAGTTCGTGGTAACGATTCAGCAACCAAAATTGATACTACCAAAGGTTTAGATTACGATGGTATTGCTGATGTACAATATTTAAGAGATAAATTATTTGCAGCTCTTAAAGTACCTAAAGCATTCTTGGGGTACGATGAAACAACAGAAGGTAAAGCTACTTTAGCAGCTGAAGATATTAGATTCGCTCGTACAATTGATCGTATTCAAAGAATTGTACTTTCAGAATTATACAAGATTGCTACAGTACACCTTTATACTCAAGGTTATACAAGTGAACAATTAACAAATTTTGAACTTTCATTAACTACCCCTTCAATTATTTACGATCAAGAAAGAATTGCATTAATGAAAGAAAAAGCAGATTTGGCTCAACAGCTTATGGAAACTAAGTTGTTACCAACTGATTGGATTTATGATAATATCTTTAGATTTAGTGAAAACGAATTTGATGAATACAGAGATCTTATTCGTGAAGATGCTAAACGTGCCTTTAGACTTACTCAAATTGAAGCCGAAGGTAATGACCCAGTTGAAACTGGTAAATCATATGGTACCCCACACGATTTGGCTTCATTATATGGTAAAGGTAGATATCAAACAGATCCAGGAAACGTTCCAGATGGGTACGATGAAGATAAAGATTTAGGCCGTCCAAAAGAAAAAGTATCTAAGAGAAATACTCAAGATGATGCTTTTGGTAAAGACAGATTAGGCCGTAGAGGTTCCAAAGAAGATTACAACACATCAGATTCTATTAAACCTAATTTTAAAGGCGGTTCTCCCTTAGCATTAGAAACAATGTTAAAAAAGATTCCTATCAACAAAAAACAACTAGTTTTTGAGCAGGATAAGGCAAAAGAATCATTACTTGATGAAAGTAATATTAAGGAACAGAAATCTTGATATATTTATAAATAAACCCTAGGGAATGAAAATTAAACATTCAAAGTACAAAAATACGGGTATTCTTTTTGAGCTGTTAGTAAGACAAATTACAGCCGATACCTTGTCTGGGAAAAGCTCCCCGGCAACTGGTATTATGAAAAAATATTTCATTAAATCAGAGTTATCAAAAGAATATAAGTTGTATGAAACTTTATTCAAAAAGACTGGATTGACTGAAGGCAAGGCCGACATTACAATCAACACCCTTTTAGAAACTTCTAAAAAACTAAATCGTAAATCTCTTAAAAGAGAAAAATATAATTTAATTAACGAAATTAAGAAACACTATAATTTAGATGAGTTTTTTAAAACTCAACTTCCTCATTATCGTGTTCAAGCTTCTTTTTATATTTTAACTGAAATTTACAATCAAGATGATTTGACAAATCCAACTCAAATCATTGACCATAAAGTAACTTTATTAGAACACTTAACAACTTCTACTATTAATAAAGAAGTAGTTAAAGATAATATTATTGAAGAGTTTAAATCATATGATAAAGATCTTCGTATTTTAACTTATCGTGTATTATTAGAAAAATTTAATGGTAAGTATGAAAGTTTGAATTCAAACCAAAAAGTAGTTCTTAAAGAATTTATTAATTCAGTTGATTCAACCCCGGCATTAAGAAATTTCTATAATTCCAAAATTGGGGAAATTAAAAACATGCTTTCTGAACTCAACAAAAAGGTATCAGACAAAGCAATTCAAATCAAAATTAATGAAGTATCAAGTTTACTAGAAGAAGCTGGTAAGAATGAAAAAATTAATGATGATCATTTGATTAATTTGTTACAATATTACTCACTTGTTGAAGAACTACAGAAAGCAAATGGCTAAGTATAAGTATACATTAAATGAAGCTAAAGTAGGAGATGTTTCCTATAGTAAAGGTACTAAATCTACCATTACTAATATTGACCCAGAAACGGGTCGTATTGAATGGAAGGTAGAAGAAACTCCTGACTTTAGTTCTGTATTCAAAAATTTAAAAAAATCTAAGGAATTTTTAGATACTTTAGTTCGTAATAAAGATGTTCGTAGTGATTCAACTATGTTACAATTACAACAAGATTTAACTAAGACATTTAACGAATTACGTACCCACGTAAGAAAAAATTATCCTGAAGAATACGCTCGTATTAAAATGGTATCGGAAACTTCTATGACAGGAGGAGGTACAGCTGGAGCTTCATTTGAAGCTGGTGAAGGTGAACAATATGCTACCCCAAATGCCTTTAGTAAAGGCAAAAAAGGTAAATTTGCTAGTGGGGGTATGTATACTAAAAAATTTGGTTATAAATTAGTTCCCGATAAAATCAAAGATTCGGGTTTAGAAGTAAAACAGTTATTTAAAGAAGTTAATATGTATAATTATAAATTATCTGAAGAAGCTGCTCAATCTGATAGTGTTAAACAATTCCATAATAAAAGAATGTTAGGATTTGATGCTATTGAAGATTTGTTAGGTCAAATTAAACCACTTTTAGATGATGCTAAAGCTGAAACAGAAAAATACTATAAAGAAAACCCAAAATCATATGCTGTAGTATACGGGACAGACTTAATTCAAGACTATCTTAAAGACATTATCAGCGTACTAAAAAATGAAGAAGATGAAAACTCTACAAACACAATTTAACTTAATTAAAGAAGGAAAAGGACACAAAGATGTGTTCTTAAAAGAAGCTAAGCGTTTATTCCCTGATGTAATTAGAAGCGCTGCTTCATTTGAAGAAGCATCTGCTGCCCTTAAAGGTAGAGGTGTTATCAGTGAAAACGTAGTTGGCATCCAAGCTGTAGGTAACTACACTCGCCAAGAAACATCTTGGGAATCAGCATTTAAAAACTTCATTGCTGAAGAAGCTAAAGCTACAGAGAAAAAAGTATCTAAAGAAGTTGAAGAAGCTGCTGATAAAGCTTACGATACTAAAGATACGAAAAACGAAAACAATATGATCTATGATCAATACCAAAATGGTATGTATTTCGAATCTAAGCAAAACCCAGATAAAAATTTAGAGGAACTTAAAAAGATAGTTGAGAAAAACTTAGCTAAAGATCCTATTTATTATACTAAAAATGGAATGTTTGGTGTTGATGGTGTTGGGTACCAAGAAATGCCTGTTTCGAAAACCGATCAAATGGAAAAAGTAAAAATGAATGAAGGAAGAATTTCATTAATGTCTTTATTAAGCGAATCTGACTCAGAATTTCAAAGAGTAGATAAAGGTAAAAAAGATAAAGTAGCTAAAAACAAAGGTGAAGAAGATGTTTACGGAGCCGGAGTTAAAAAAGGTGAAGAGATTGAGAAGAAAAAAATGAAAAAAGAATCATTAGATTCTAAACTTGCTGAAATCGAAAAGCAAGGTAAAATTTCTACTATGGAAGCTCAAATCGAAGCCGTTGCTGAAGAAATTGCTCAACGTAACGAACGTTTAACTAAAATCGACGAAGACGAAAATTTAGCTGAATTAGTAGACAAAATGAAGCTTAAAGCCATGCAAAAAGAAGTTGCTCTTCTTGAGAAAAAAGAAGAAAAACTTAAAAAAATGTATGAAAAATTAGCTGGAAAAGGATACCAAAAGAAAGAAATGGTTGACGAAATGGATGCTGAGTCTTGGGATGCTAAAAATGGTCCTGCTTTAGATTTAGCTCCTGACCAATCATTAGATGAATCAAAAATCAACCTTGGTGAAATAACAGGAGGAACACCATCTAAAGATAGCAGTGTTTGGTTTACTAAATACCAAAAGCATCCAAGAACTTCTATGCTAAAATGGTTAGACCTAAACCTTAGAACAAAAGGAAAAACACCAGTTGAATTAGAATCTTCTAAAGATGCACTTATTGATCAGTGGTTAAAAACATATACCCCAGAAACAGTCTCTAAAGAATGGTTTAAAAAAGTTTTAGATGATAAAGATATGAGACATGGATTCTGGAGATCTGTTATATACCAGCATCAAGGTAGACTAAAGGAAATGGACGCTCAATCTTGGGATGAAAAAAATGGTCCTGCTTTAGATTTAGCTCCTGATCAATCTTTAGATAATTAAGATATGAAACAAGTACTCATCGAGACTCAACTCTTTAAAGTAAACCCTGTGTCATTGACAGAGGGTAAACTTTCTGAAAGAGGTAATCCAATTGTAGAAGGTATTTTAGCTACTGCCGAAGTAAAAAATGGCAATGGACGTTACTACTCTAAAGATTTATGGGAAAGAGAAATTGATAAGTATAACAATCTTGTTAAAGAAAATAGAGCTGTGGGTGAATTAGACCACCCAGAATCTTCAGTAATTAACTTAAAGAACGTTTCACATAATATCAAGGATATGTGGTGGAACGGAGATAACGTTATGGGTAAGATTGAGATCTTACCTACCCCTTCAGGTAACATCCTCAAAGCGCTCATTGATAGTGGGATAACTGTTGGGGTTTCTTCTAGAGGAATGGGATCCTTACAAGAAAGAGATGGTGTATTAGAAGTTCAAGATGACTTTGAATTGTTATGTTGGGACTTCGTATCAACTCCTTCTAACCCAGGTTCATATATGAGTCTTGTAAAAGAGGGACTTGAATTTGCTTCTAAAGACAAATACATTAAAGTTAATTCTGTATTAAGAGAAATTATCTGTGCTAATACTTGTTTGTGTAGTTTAGATTAAAAATGCCTGCTACCTTAGGCAAAGAACCCCCCTTAGGATAGTATCCTAAGACTAAAGCCCTCGAAAGAGGGCTTTTCTCTTTTCTGCGACTTTGAAATATCTTCATATATGTATCATCATACGTGAACAATATACTGTTTTCCTATACAGTATTCACTTAATTAAATTCAAATTACAGTTCCTAATAACTGTACTCCACAAACTAATTTTGAGGTAAAATGAGCACAAACAGAGATTTGCTTAAAGAAGCAATTGCTGATGCTAAAGCTGTTAAAGAAATGGCTATCGCAAATGCTAAGGCTGCTTTGGAAGAAGCTTTTACTCCACAACTGAAGTCAATGTTCGCTGCAAAGCTTGAAGAGATGGAAGATGTAGAAGAAGGCTACGACGAAGTAGAAGAAATGATGGACAGCAAAGAGGAAGTTAAAGAAATGGAAGACGAAATGACCGAAGGTGAAACTGAGGAAGTTGAAGAAGAAATGGACTTAGACGAACTTTTAGCTGAACTCGAGAAAGACGAAGAAGTTTCTGAAGACATTAACGAAAACGAAGAAATCGAAGAAGCCGAAGAGGAAGAAACTGAAACCGAAGAGGAAGATGTTGAAACTGAAGAAGGCGAAGACGAAGAAATCGATTTAGAAGAAATGTCAGAAGAAGATCTTAAGAAATTCATCGAGGACGTAATTGCCGACATGGTTAAAGCTGGCGAGTTAGAAGCTGGTGAAGGCGAAGAAGGCGAAGAAGAAGGTGAAGGCGAAGAAGGTGAAGAAGAAGACATGGAAATTGAAATGGATTCTGAAGAAACTGAAATTGCTGAAGCTGAAGAAGATGAAGAAGAAGTTGTTGCTGAAGAAGAAGAAGTAGACGAAATGAAAAAAGAAATCGAAGAGTTGAAAAAAGAACTTAACGAAATCAATTTGTTGAATGCTAAACTTCTTTATGTAAACAAAATTTTCCGTTCTAAAAACTTAACTGAAAACCAGAAATCAAAAGTACTTGCTGCATTTGATAAAGCTGGAACAGTTGCTGAAGCTAAACTAGTATTCGAAACAATTTCTGAAAGCGTAACTGCTAAAAAAGAAATCGTTAAAGAATCATTAGGTAGAGCTTCAAAACCTGCTGGTGTTGCCCCTAAACAACCTATTATGGAAGTTGATTCACAGGTTGCTAGATGGCAAAAATTAGCTGGAATTAAATAATTAATGTAAAACAAAAAAACAATTTAGACAAATGTCACAATTAAACACTCTTTTAGAAAGCGCTGCTGGTTCATGGAAGAACTTGCAGAGCGATGCTGCTAAATTGGCTTCTAAGTGGGAAAAAACAGGTTTGTTAGAAGGTCTTGGTAACGAGATTGAGAAAAACAACATGTCAATGATCCTTGAGAACCAAGCAAAGCAATTAGTAACTGAAACCTCTTTATCAGGTGGAGGTACAGCCGGTGCTAGCTTTACTGCTGGTGTTGGTGAACAATGGGCTGGTGTAGCTCTTCCTATGGTACGTAAGGTATTTGGTCAAATCGCTGCTCAGGAATTCGTTTCTGTTCAACCGATGAACTTACCTTCAGGCCTAGTATTCTTCTTAGATTTCCAATACGGTGGTTTAGAAGGGGATCCTAAAACTCCTTTCAGCATTGGTGGTGGAGTATACGAATCAGGCTCTATGTATGGTTTGACTTCAGGATCAGGTGCTGGTTCAGAAGGTCTTTACGGTGCTGGTAGATTCTCTTACTCTATCAACAACACTGCTTCTGTACTTTCTGCCGCTCAAATGTCTTCAGCTTCTGCTGATGCATGGGCTGATTTTAACTACGATTCAGCTTTCTCAGCTTCTGCTTTTACTGGTACAGCTTATGACGTACTTTCAGTTCTTAAGACTGCATTACCTAATGGTGATTTCTTAGGTGCTCGTGCGTTTATCGTATCTGCCTCTATTGGTACTAACGAAGGTATCCTTCAAACGTTCACTAAAGAAACAGCTACAACTATCGACTTTATCGTTCCTGCTGATAACTGGGATGCTGCTACAGACGTAACTGTAACTTACCAATTACAACCTACAGATGATGCTCGTGGTGATTTCGAAGATGGTAACACTACTTTGAATGGTAATAACTCAACTGCAAACTTTAAGATCCCTGAAATCAATGTTAAATTGAAATCAGAAGCTATCGTTGCTAAAACACGTAAATTGAAAGCTGTTTGGACTCCTGAGTTCGCTCAAGATCTTAATGCTTACCAATCTTTAGATGCTGAAGCTGAATTAACTTCAATCATGAGCGAGTACATCGCTATGGAAATCGACCTCGAAATCCTTGATATGTTGATCGGTTCAGTTCCTTCAGTAAACACTGAAGTATGGTCTGCTAAGAACAACGAAGCTATCTCAGGTGCTACTACAACTGACTTAGGTTTCTACAACTCACAAGGTCAGTGGTTCCAAACTTTGGGTACTAAATTACAGAAAGTATCTAACAAAATTCACCAATTGACTCTTCGCGGTGGTGCTAATTTCTTGGTATGTTCTCCTACAGTTGCTACTGTATTAGAATCAATCCCTGGATTTGCTTCTAACGCTAACGGAGATGCTGCTTCTATGAAGTACGCTTTTGGTGTACAGAAAGTAGGTGCTATCAATTCTCAGTACGACGTTTACAAGAACCCTTACATGACTGAAAACGTAATCTTGATGGGTTACAGAGGTTCACAATTCTTGGAAACTGGTGCTGTATTTAGCCCATACATTCCGTTAATCATGACTCCTCTTGTGTACGATCCTGATACATTTACTCCACGTAAAGGTCTCTTGACTCGTTACGCTAAGAAGATGATCCGTCCTGAATTCTACGGTGCAGTTAAAGTTGCTGGTTTGAACACTCTTTAATCTGAACTAAGAATTTAGACTAAAATTTGAGCCCCGCGAAAGCGGGGCTCTTTTTTATATGTATAACCATATGAAGAATAATGTTTTTTACTTTATGAATTGGTTAGAATTTTCTAAATTAAAGGAAGTTCAAGGACTACCACTTCATGAACAAAAAAGAAAATATAATCTTTATATAGACGAGTGGACTTACCAAAGAAATGCTTATTTAGCTTGGCTTGAAGGACATAAGAAAGGACCTTTACCACCTAAACTTCAAGTTATAGGTGTGCTATTACAAGAAGATTTATTCGATTTAGAACAAGAAGACGGAAGTAAAATTTTAATCACATAATATGCCTAATTTACCTATATCAGGATTACCAGCAGGTTCAACTTTAGATGGAACCGAATTATTTGCTATTGTGCAGGATGGTGTAACCAAATACACTACCTTAAACGCAATTAACACTAGTACCACTTCCAATTATGGGTTATTCAATCAAACAGGCTCATCATCACCTGTATCAGGTAGCACCCATGTTTCAGGTAGTTTAATTGGAGGAGGGGTTGGAACATTATCCGTACCTGCAAACGGGTTTACAAAAGGAGATGCATACCAAGCTACTTTTTCAGGAGTAGTAAATGCTGAAAATAATAAAACACTCCAAATTACAATTAAGACTGATAGTGTAGTTTTAGCAGATACTGGAATAATATCTATGCCTGGGATTACTAGCAATAAAAGATGGAGAATGGATATTGATTTCTCTATTAGAGAAGTTGGTGGGACTGGAACCGCTGAAATTGCAACAGCAGGTACAATACAATTTAGAACAGATTCATCAGGCGATGTTGTAACTGAAATTTTTAGTGATGTTAATAATACAACTTTTGATACTACAATAGATAATACTTTAACAGTTGAAGCAGAATGGGGTAGTGGTCCAAGTGATTTAAGTTCT
>Ga0208160_1001007_pt1 | contig 12410 bp, 20 predicted proteins | sample CB_VirMetaG_FD_184536 | JGI IMG/M metagenome (GOLD analysis project Ga0208160, IMG submission 184536) | Freshwater to marine saline gradient viral communities from Chesapeake Bay - CB_1504_1 Viral MetaG (SPAdes) (version 4) | ecosystem: Environmental > Aquatic > Marine > Coastal | place: USA... | reverse complement strand
TTAGAAGAAGTATTAACCTATTTAAACCAACAGAAATGAAAGACTACGGAATTAAGTATTTAGATTTAGAATTTACAGTAAGGGGAACTTATGAAGAAGAAGAACCACATATGTACGAATTTAGTGGAAACGCTGAATCATTTGAAATATATGAAATACTGTTAGATGACAAAGACATCACAGACATTGTAGATGACTATGTTATAAAAGAATTGCAAGAAAGGGTAATAAACGAATATTACAGATAATGGTATTACTATTTGACGCAGACAGTTTAATCTTTTCAAGCTGCTATAAGAAAAGAGAAAACCCAGAAGACAGTCCTTATTACGATAACCTTGACGACATCACAGGGAAGTTTGACGAAGTGTTTATGAATATAATAAACGACCTTGAAGAACTTTATCCAATAGATGAAGTAAAGGTATTTAACGGTTCAATAGGGAATTTTAGAAAGCTAATAACACCAAAATACAAAGCCAATAGAATAAATACGCCTAAGCCGCCCTTATTGAATGAGATGCACTCTTGGGTAAAAGAACACTACGATTCTATATATGGTCACGGAATAGAAACAGACGACATAGTTGCAAAATATTGGTATGAATTATCTAATGAGATAGGCAGAGACAATGTAATGATTGTAAGTATAGATAAAGACTACAAACAATTTCCCTGCTTAATGTACAACTACCACGCAAAACACAAATGCGTTTATGACATAACAGAAGAAGAAGCAATCTATAACTTCTATGAACAAATGATTATAGGAGACACGGCAGACAATGTAAACTATTGCAAAGGCTTTGGTAAAAAGTACGCAGAAAAGTATTTAGCAGACTGCAAAACACAATATCAATACACAAAAAAAATATACAACCTATTCAAACAACTACACAAAGGAAAAGCAAAACAAAGGTACATTGAATGTTATAACCTTTTAAAATTAAGAACACAATGAAAATAAATTTAAATCATACGGTTACACAAGACAAGTATACAGATTATTTATCTTATGCTTATGATATTCAAGACACATCTCAATCTAATGTTGTAATTGAAGCTAAATTAGAAAGTTTACCAACTAAATTTAATATTGGAGTTGTTTATGGTGGTAGTGGAACTGGTAAAACGACCATTTTAAAAAATTATTTTAAAATAGGTATTGCTGAGGCTGAATTTGATTCAAACAAATCTTTAATATCTAATTTTGATTGGTTAGAACCAGCTGAAGCAGCTCGTTTATTATCGTCTATGGGATTAGCATCTGTTCCAACTTGGTTAAGACCATTTCATACACTGTCTAATGGTGAACAATACAGAGCGCAGTTAGCTTACGTTATAGGGCGAGCCAAGTCGGGTGAAATAGTTTTAATTGATGAATTTACAAGCGTCGTAGACAGAAACGTTGCTAAGGCGATGAGTAACGCAATGCAAAAATATTTGAAAAAATACGATAAAACAGTTGTATTGGCTTCTTGTCATTATGACATAATAGAATGGTTACAACCAGATTGGATTTATTCACCACAAAACGGGCGTCTTGAGATAGCGCCATCACGAAGGCGGGAAACAATTGAACTTGAGATCTTTCGTGCAAGATATGAAGCTTGGAATATATTCAAGTCAACTCATTATATGACCGAAGATTTAAATAAATCAGCACACAATTTCATAATTAATTGGAGTAATAATCCAGTTGGTTTTGTAGCTATATTACCTTTAGTTTCAGGTTCTGTTCGTGATTCGTTTAGAATATCAAGAATAGTTGTATTGCCAGATTATCAAGGTTTAGGTATTGGTGGTAAAATAGTAGATTATTTTGGAAAAGCTTATAAAGCTGCAAATAAAACAATGTACATAAAAACATCTAATCCAGCATTATGGGGTTATTTACAAAAGAATTGGGAGTTATGTTCTGAAATGACACCTGAGCAAGCTAAAAAACAAAACATTAAATTAATAGAAAAAGGTTCTCATATGTTATTTAGAGAGTCATTAACTAAATCATTTAAATTTATTGGTTCATACGATGAAATAACAAAATCAGATTTAGATTTAATTTTGTTTAACGCTGATGCTTGGAAAGATGTAGCTCAAAATCAAATATCTATATTCGATGCAGGAGCATAATTTATTAATAGAAGATAAATATTTTCAAGATGTTAAATCAAGCATAAAAACATTTGAAATTAGAAGAAATAATAGGAATTACAAAGTAGGTGATTTAATTATATTAAACAATTTAAAAACTAAAGAAACATTACAAAAAAAAATAAAATATATTTGCGATGTTTCAATTTATGATTTACCAAACATTTTAATTTTAGGAATATGAAACAACAGAATTTATTTTTTAATGGAACATTAACTGAATATTTTAAAGGAAAAACAAATTTATATATTGGTGACCAAGATTTTGTATTTGCAGATGATATGGTTTCAATTATAGGTGAATTAAAAACAATTTCAATTGGAAATGAATTTAAAGGTAAAAAATTATCTTTTAATCAAGCTCGTGAATATGCTTCTAAAAATAATGTAATAGATAATTACGGTAGAACCATTAAAACATTTTTATTTGAATATCACAAACACGTTAAAAAACCTTATGTTATTATAATACCATTTAAAACACCAACAGGAAAAGAAAAAATGGCGCACCAATTAATTGATTTAAATAACTCACATATGGTATATGTAGGTAAACAATTGAATGAATGGTTTGAGTTAGGACACAAAGGAATTAAACCACAAAAACCTTTGTTATGCGTCTAATAGAAGAATTTAATAATTTAAAAACACGCAAGGAAAAACAAGCATTTGCGTTAAAACATATTGAAGACGATAAAACAAAACAAATATTATTATTTGATAAAATATCTTTGTTTACGATAACAGCGTTATTTTATAAATCACAAGGAAAACAATATAATGTAAAGCGAAATTACACAGCAACATTTAAAGATGATAAAACTTATTAAATGGAGGAGTGGAACGACAAAGAACTTTATTACTTCTTTACAGTAGAAGCAACAATTACAGACGACCCTTCATTAGAAACATTACAGGCGCATTTAAAGCATTACGAACAAGAACAAGAATACTTAGCTTGTGCTGGTATTAAGTTAGGAATAGAGTTCGCCAGATTTAATAGATTACTAAATTTATACAAAGAACAAGATGACAAAAGAAATAATTGATTTTATAAATGCAGAATTAAAAATAGACATAAGAAAAAAGAAAAAAACAAATCAATATGTATTTGCCAGAACAGTTTATTATAAGTTAGCCAAAGAACTAACCAACCTTCCAATAAGTGAAATAGGAAGACAAGTAAACAAAGACCATTGTTCAGTATTACACAACCTAAAGAACTTTGACGAAGTAGTAAAAAGAAAAGAACTAAAAAAGATATACGACACATTTAAAGAGTTCCCAATACAAGAAGACAGGGTAACATACACAGAAGCATTAAACATAAATGAACAGCTAAGACTGCAATTAACAGACATAAAACAGAAGTACGAACAACTATTAGAAGAAAAAGAAGAAACAAACACAATTAAAGTAAGCAAGATAGAAGAACTTACTAAAGGACTAACAGACGAACAATTAGATTTGGTTCACTTGCGATTAGAAGCTATGATTAAAATGATAAAATCAATACAGTAATTAAAAAAATAAAGTTATGTTAGAAAGCGATTGTTGTGGAGCAAGTCCACTATGGGAAACAGATTTATGTTCTGAATGTAGAGAACACGCAGAATTTTACGATAGTTGTGAATAATTATGACAAGGGACGAAATAGAAAGATGCTACAAGTACTATGTTAAACACGGTGGCGATGGTGGTAAATACAACATACCCCCTGCGGTAATTAAAAGTCTTATAAACCAACACATAAATAACTATATGGTTAGTGATGAAGGAGAAATAACTTTGCACGATAGGGCAGGTAGATTTATTAAGCGCATTTAACATTAATTAAATTTAATTGTTTTTATTATTGAATAATCAAATTTTTTCAAATATGGAAAACAAAAGAGGTGGAGCAAGAGAAGGTGCTGGTAGAAAACCAAAAGCAGATGAAGTAGCAATGATTGAGAAGCTAAGTCCAATGGAAGACAAAGCATATGAGGCATTAGAAAAAGGAGTAGAAGCTGGCGATTTTAAATTTGTTCAGTTATATTTTAATTATTATGCTGGTAAACCAAAAGAAACTAAAGACATTACATTAAACAACGAACAACCTATTTTCACGTTAAGTGACATTTAATGAATTTAGAATCTGAATTTGTATTAACTACCGCAATTAAAAAAATGTCTCGTCTAACCGCACGAAAACGAGTGGTACAAGGTGGGACATCGGCAGGAAAGACTTTTGGTATATTACCTTTGTTAATTGACCAAGCAATTAAACAACCAAAACTTGAAATAAGTGTAGTATCGGAATCAATACCGCATTTAAGAAGGGGTGCATTAAAAGATTTTTTAAAGATTATGATTATGCTAAATAGGTATAGGGATAGTCAGTTTAATAAGTCCACTTTAAAGTACACATTTACAAATGGTAGTTATATTGAATTTTTTAGTGTAGACCAACCAGATAAGCTAAGGGGTGCAAGAAGGAATGTATTATATGTAAACGAGGCAAACAATATTCCCTTTGATGCTTACAACCAATTAGCAATAAGAACAAGCGGTGACATATGGATTGACTACAACCCAACCAATGAGTTTTGGGCGCATAAGCAAGTGCTGGTAGATGAAGATGCAGAACTTGAAGTGCTAACTTATAAAGACAATGAAGCGTTACCACAAACCATTGTAGATGAAATAGAGAAAGCTAAAGACAAAGCCAAGACTTCAACCTATTGGGAAAATTGGTGGAAGGTATATGGACTTGGACAGGTAGGCAGTTTAGAAGGTGTGTGTATTACCGATTGGCGTGAAATACAATTACCAACAGAAGCAAGGTTACTGTGCGCAGGATTGGATTGGGGCTACAGTAATGACCCGTCATCTTTAATTTTATTATACAAGTATAACAATGCTTATGTATTTGATGAGGTGTTTTACCAAAAGGGTTTATTAAATAGTGAAATAAGCAACCTATTAAATAGCCACGATATAAAGACTATTATATATGCAGATTCAGCAGAACCAAAATCAATAGCTGAATTACAATCTTATGGTCACCAGATATTGCCTGTGTCAAAAGGTAGGGATTCTATTGTATATGGAATAAACCTCATCAACCAAAACGAAGTCTATGTTACAAGCAGGAGTAAAAACCTTATTAATGAACTAAGGAATTACATTTGGCTAACAGACAAAGAAGGTAACAAGATGAACAAACCTATTGACGCTTATAACCACGCGATAGATGCAATGCGTTATGCACTTACTTCACAATTAGCAGACCCAAACAAGGGTGAATACCATATCTGGTAAACTGTTAAAGAAATGTTAAAGTTTTGTTAAAATTGTAAATAACTTGTTTATATCTAAAAAACGGTTGTATGTTTGTAGTGTCAATAATGACAAAAAACAAATAAAAGGGGTTAAGAGCCTCACAATATCTTCAATAAAAATATAACAAATCTATTAAGAAACGGAGTATTAGACAATGAAAACATTTTTGACCTTTCAATGATAAACTCAACAACAGACCTTGACCAATTAGAAAGCACATTAAATTTAATTGATTTTTTATCTGACATACAAGATTACTTTTGTGAAAAAGAAAATATTTATTTATCCGCAAATTGCGAAATGTATGTAAGCAATTTAAAATATATTTGGGGAATGTCAGAACTTTCTTGGGAATACAAAGAATTTAAAGAACAAGTTTACAATCTAAGAGAAGAAATTCAAAAGAAAGAACTAAAAGAAGCTGCTTTAATAAAAGTTGCTGAAAACTTTCAAAAAAAATTAAAAGAATTATAAAACAGAATTAGTGGAGGGTTGCCATATGACAAGGCGTAAAAACAGCCCTCCTAAATTCGCTTAAAATATATATTATGAAAGATTTTAATTACAATTTGATTATAACATTTTTGTTATTATTTATAGCCTATAATTTTTTTGAAGATGGACACAACGGAACTGCAATGTTTATGTTAGTGCCTACCAGCTTTTCCATATTGTATGGTTATGTTAAACAGATATTAGAAGATGAATAAGATACAGTACTGTTGGGATAATGATATAAAAATATATCCTGTTCCTGTTGCAAGAAGCAATGGACACAAAAGACCTAACTGCAAAATAGAAATAGACTATCAAGGAAACAAAAGACAAGGCACAGAAATCTACAAACAAGATACCAAGCTATACGCTAAAATCACAGAATTATATAACGCATATTACGAAAAGTTAAGTTAGTTAGTTTGTTTATGTTTACAGGAAAGGGGTTACTTTATACAAGTGACCCTTTTTTTTGTTTTTAAGTTAAGTAAGCATTTATGAAAATAGAAGTAAACATACCAGAGAATCTAAATGACATTACACTTGGGCAATACCAAGAGTTTTTGAAGATAGAAGAACCCACAGAAGAAGACATTCTAAAGGTATTTCTTGGTTTAGATTTAAAGGGGTTAGGTAAAATTAAAGCAGCTGACGTAGACAAATACGCTAATCACATTACAAGCCTATTTGAACAAGACCAGAAGCACGTTCTTAAATTTGATTTAAAGGGTGTACAGTTCGGTTTTATGCCGAACCTTGACGATATAACCTATGGTGAAAATAAAGACGTTACGGCTTACTTAAATGATTGGCAAACTATGCATAAAGCTATGGCAGTTTTATACAGACCAATCAAACAGAAGTTAGGTGCAAGGTATTTAATAGAAGACTACGAAGGTTCACACAAGTATAGTGAAGCAATGAAACAAATGCCACTTGGAATAGTAATGGGTGCTATGGTTTTTTTTTACAATTTAACCAACGCATTGCTGAAAGCTATCCCGAGTTATTTGGAGAAACAGGCGAAGAAAGAACAGATGACAGGAGCAATTTCGGCAGAAAATGGGGAAGCTATCAAGAAATATATACACTTGCTCAAGGAGACGTCAGAAGATTTGATGAAATTACAAACCTATCACTTCACAGGTGTTTAATGTATTTAGCATTTGAAAAAGAGAAAGCAGAGTTTGAAAGCAGAATGATAAAAAGTAAATTTAAATAGATGCAAGGATTTTACAACATAACAACAAAGATTAAAGAAACATTAGCTTTAGATGACTTTGTTAATACAATTACCTATGGGGATATATTTGAAATAGACCTCAACAAACAAGACATATTTCCTTTGTCACATTTTATTGTAAATAGCGCTACTTTAAATGGTAGCGTTTGGCAGTTTAGTATGAGCCTATTATGTATGGACATAGTAGACGAAAGCAAAGAAGATGTTACAGACAAGTTCTTGGGTAATGACAACGAACAAGACGTTTTAAATACACAAATGGCGGTTATTAATAGACTGCTTGAATTATTAAGGCGTGGTGATTTACACACAGAACTTTATCAATTAGAAGGTAGCCCAACAATAGAACCATTTGTAGATAGGTTTGACAATAAATTAGCGGGCTGGACATTAACATTTGATGTGTTAATACCTAACGGAATGACAATATGCTAAATAACGTAAAAGATAGTTTAAACAAGTTTGCTAAATATGTGGTACAACAATCCCGCAGCAACCTTACTAAAGGCAAAAAGAACGTCTCTAAAAGCCTTTATGATTCTATTGGATATGATTTAACTGTTAGCCCTAATAGTTTCTCACTTAGCTTTATAATGGATGAATACGGAATGTATCAAGACAAAGGGGTGAGTGGAACACAAAAGAAATACAACACACCTTTTAAATACACAAACAAAATGCCGCCCATTAAACCATTGGCAGATTGGGCAAAGTTTAAAAACATAAGATTAAGAGACGCAAAAGGGAAGTTTGCAAAAGGCAATTACAAGACCATAGGCTTTTTAATATCAAGGTCAATATACAGAAAAGGAATTAAGCCTTCTTTGTTTTTTACAAAACCTTTTGAAAGGTCATTTAAGAATTTACCAGATGAGGTGGTTAAAGCCTTTGCTTTAGAAATAAAAGATTTATTAGATTTTAGCACAAAGAAATAACAAAATGAAAAGAATACACGCAAGAAGTCCGTTTTACATAACATCAAAAGACGCTCCAATATCTGCGCCTTCTACAATAGAGTATTTTTCTGTTGGTTGTGGAGACACAAAAATATCTGATGGATTTGTAGGTAAAAGAGTTTATGTTTTTAGCCTAACAGGGGACACAGGGGATATTACTATTAATTATTCTGGCGGTAACGTACCTGTTAAAATAACATTGGCTTATGATGGCGATTTAGTGAGTACAGGGTATGTAGGTCTTGATGCTTATGATTCTCAATTAATATCAGCAGGCATAGACCCTTCCGATATAAATACAGGTTCAACTTCTACAAAGACAGGTTCATTAACATTGCCAAAAACAACTATTGAACCAACAGTTGCAACAATAACTGTTCAAAGTCCTTTGATTAATGATACTCTTAATTTGACATTTGATTGTCCTGATGCGCCTTCAACCGCCCCTACTTGTCCTGATAGAGCATTAGTGTTCCAAGTTTGTAACGAAAATTCTTCTGCAGATGACAACTTTGATATTTATTTAAACGATAATTATATTGGTTATTTAGATTTAAGTCAATATGCACAAGTTGGAGGAATATTTATAGCTACAACTAATGCAAGTGCAAATGTAGTTTCAGGAGATTTTGCTTGTCCTCTTTCATTAATGGAAACATATAGATTTGACCCTTCATATCTTCTTTACGGAACAAATAAATTAGAGATGAGAAATGCTCAAAGCAATGGTAATGGAAACTATGGAACTATTAGCGTTAGAAATTATTTAGTAGATGGAAATGATTTAAGTTCACCTTGTGTTGTAGCTGATATGGTTTTTGGTTTCTTCGCATCAGGAGAAAGTACTACTTTATATTTTGATTACACTGCTTGTTGTCCTACAGATTAAAATTATAAAAAAAGAAAAATGGCAAATATAGTAAACGCATCTCTTTACCTTTGGATATATACGGGTGATTATGGAACTAAAGACCCTTCAAATCCAAGTTATATACTTTATAAAGAGGTCAAGACAGGTAGTGATATAATTACATTTGAAATAGCTGAATTGGTTAAAGATTATGTTGAAGTAACATTTACAGGAAATTACACCAATATAACACAATCAGCTTGGGTAGAATGGGAAATGGTAAGAAATTATGATGACGATTCTACAGATACAAGTCTTAAAGGTAACGCAATAGCTTTTAATGGTTACGGTTATTTTAAAGACGGCATAAACCCACAACTTAGTAGCGACGTATTAATAAGTAATACAAACATTTATCACAAATGCGATAGTACTGATAAATTATATGTTCCTGTTTTAGCTGGGTCAGATGGTGCAACATCGGTAAAATACCTAAATGCAGAAGGTGGTGTAATAAGAACAGAAACTATTGACACAGGTTCAGAGAGGGTTAATCTTACTGCTGATATTACAGAATATACCGCAGACGGCACAATTCTTACTGCTGATATGACTTATTTAGATGCTGCTGGTAGTGAAGTAACAATAATTATTGAAGCACCTACAGACACAAGAGTTATTGAAATAGTAACGGCAGACGGCACTACTAAATATTTGTATATAAAATGTATTGACTGCTCTAAATATAATTCTTATAAAGTTTCTTTTGTAAACAAATTCGGTGTTATTCAAGACATTTGGTTTGACAAGAAAAGAACTGATAATGTAGATGTAACAAATAGCACTTACAAGCAAGCAATTTTAAATGAATCTTCAACAGGGGTTTCTTATTCTATTAATAAGGCTTCTACAATACCCAATGATTTTTCTATTAAAAAAAGAATGACACTTAATACGGGTTTTATAGATGAACAACACAATGAAGTTATGCAACAATTAATGCTAACGGAAAATGCTTGGATTCACGAAGAAGGAACGGTATATCCTATATTGCCTGTCACAAAATCTCTACAATACAAAACATCTTTAAATGATAAATTAGTTAATTTCACCATAGACTTTGAATATGCTTTTAATGAAATAAACCTAATTAGATAATGAATATAGTTCAGTTATATATACAAGGGCAAAGGTTGGATTTATTTGACGATGAAGATATTGTAATAACTTCTTCTATTCAAAACTCAAAAGACATATCTAAAATATTTACAGATTTTAGTCAGAGTTTCACTGTTCCATCTTCTAAGGCTAACAACAAAATATTTAAACATTATTACAATGCTGATATTGCAGAAGGATATAATTATGACGCAAGAAAAAAAACAGATGCTACATTAGAATTAAATTATTCAAATTTTAGGAATGGCAAAATAAGATTAGACGGTGTTCAGTTAAAACAAGGAAAACCTTATGCATATAAAATAACTTTTTTTGGTAGTACTGTTACTTTGCCTGAATTGTTGGGTGAGGATTTGCTTAGTGATTTGCAACCATTAGATAATTACGACCACGAATATTCAGAATCACAAGTTTTGACGGGTTTTGAATCAAGTTTAAAAAGCGGAAATATAGTTTACCCATTAATATCGCACACTAATAGGCTTTTTTACAATTCTTCTAACGACACGTCAGCAGGCAATCTTTATTACGATGCGGCATATCCAACAAGGGGATTAAGTTATATAGACTTAAAACCAGCTTTAAAATTAAAGGCAATTATTGATGCCATAGAAGAACAATACAATTTGACTTTTGACAGTAGTTTTTTTGATGGAACTTTATTAGGTTATGAAGATGTTTTTCCAAACCTATTTTTATGGTTACACGCTAAAAAAGGTGCAATGCAATCTGCTGAAGGTGAAATTACTTTGTCTACAATAAAAAACTTTAGCTTTGATTCTGGAGAACCTTATGCTATATTAAGTCCTGATGGGTCTGAATTTTTATTAGAACCACAAAGTTCTTTTTCATTGCAAGAAGAATTTGGTGTTAGATTAATAATAACACCTGTTGAAACAGGTAAATATACACTATATGTTTACCAAAACAATGAATTAATAGATACATTGGTAGACCTTACAAATACACAAAACACACCTGTTTATTTTATAGAAGAACCATCTACTTTGTCTTTTAAAATAGAGACAAGCGGAGGCATAACTAATTATGATGCAGAAGTTGAAATAGAATTATTTGAAACAGACCCAAGAACAGGAGACGGTGGTTTTGTGGGTATTGGTCTTTACAATTCTAATAACCAATCAATAATAAACACTATTTCCATAAGGGATAATATTCCTAATATAAAGGTTATTGACTTTTTAACTAATTTATTTAAAATGTTTAATTTAACTGCTTATGTTAAACAAACAGGGGAGATATATGTAGAGCCTTTAAATACATTTTATGAAGAAGGAAAAGTTAAAAATATATCTAAATACATAAACTTAGATGAGGTTACTGTAGACAGAGCAATACCATACAAGACTATAAATTTTAAATTTACTGAATCAAAAACTTTTCACGCTGAAAAAAGAAATCAGATTTTTGGAGGTACACCATTTGGAAATTTAGTTTATTCACAACAATTTTTTGATGGAGTAGATTTTTCATTAGAATTAAAATTTGAAAAAATGGTATATGAAAAAATATCAGATGAAAACACTTCTTCATTTACTCAAATAGGGTGGGGTTGGTCTACAGATTATAAGGGCGACACGGCTGAAGACATAACAAAGGCTTCTTCTGTTCTTGGAGAACCTTTAATTTTCTTTAATGTATCTACGTCAGCAAGCAGCACCCCAATAAGTTTTTATGGTGCATCGCATAATTCAGTAACAACATACAACAGACCAAGTAATGTGAATCTTGCAAAAACACAAACATTAAATTTTAATACAGAAATAGACGAATTTAATTTAGAAACAAATACGCAATCTTTATATAAGAGATACTATGAAACTTACATTTCACAAGTATTTGACCAAAGAGCAAGAATGTATACTTACGATTCAATTATGCCTAATAACTTGCTTCTTAATTATTCTATTAATGATACTTTTATTATTGGTGATAGGGAATACATTATAAATACAATTAAGACTAATACAAAAACAGGCAAAACAAGATTAGAACTTATAAATAAATTATTTTGATATTAATTAAGTTACTCAATTTAGATGACTTCTATGGTGTAGATGAAACCATAGAGGTTGCAAAAGGAAAATACAAGTTAGCCCAAACGGTTAAAGAAGGAATTAAACAAATTAAAAGAGCAAGAAATGATTAAGGAAGTTATTGAAATAGACGTAAGAACCAAAGAAGGCAA
>Ga0208160_1001003_pt1 | contig 12462 bp, 24 predicted proteins | sample CB_VirMetaG_FD_184536 | JGI IMG/M metagenome (GOLD analysis project Ga0208160, IMG submission 184536) | Freshwater to marine saline gradient viral communities from Chesapeake Bay - CB_1504_1 Viral MetaG (SPAdes) (version 4) | ecosystem: Environmental > Aquatic > Marine > Coastal | place: USA... | reverse complement strand
AGCGGCCCGCAACTTAAAGAAAGATAAAATCATCCAGTATATTGACAGATTGCGTGCTGATACTAGGCGCTTGACCAGTGAATCTATATCCAAAGAAGTAGAAAAGCTTGATAATGTGTACAAAAATGCTATTGACAAGAAACAATATACAGCAGCAGTCAACGCGATAAGGTTGAAGTCTCAGTTGTTGGGGTTTCTTGTTGAGAAGAAAGAAGTTCAACACTCAACCCTTGACACGATGAACGATGATGAATTGACCAAGTATCTTGATCAAATCAAAGCAGACCACAATCTAGATAATTGACAACGGCTTGCTGTTGCTTGAGGTTGACGGCGCACGATTGATCCGCCTTGATCCTCGGTTGTTGTTGATCCGTATTGATCAGCAAGGATCACGAGATATAATATATATAAAAAAAACTCTATCATCAATAATATATATATAAAAAAGCTCTATCATCATTAGACGATAAAATTACTAAAATTAAAAAAAAGAGTTTTTTAAGTATAGAAAAAATATAAAAGAAAATTAATTATATTTAATAATTAGAAAGAGAGATTTTACGATTACTTTAATTTATAAAGATTTATTTATTTTATTAATATTTATTATTATATTTATTAATTAATAAAAAAGAACGAAAGTAGAACGAAAAGAGAACATCTAGTTTAGAATAGTTATAAACTAGATAAAATATTTATTTTACTTTTATTAAAAAATAACTATTATTTAATTATCTTTTAAAAATTAAATCTTTTAATAATTAAAAGAGTTTTTAAAAGAAATAGAAAGAAGAATAAAATGAAAAATATAAAAAACGATAAAATAGAAAATAATCTAAAAGAAAATAAAGTAGCTTTATCTTTTAGAGAATTCGAAAATAAAAAAGTCTTATTTAGATTTTTTAATACTAAGAGAGAAAAATCTCTTAGTTTCGCTATTTACGAAAAAGCGAAATTTTCGAAAAATATTAAAGACGCTTTTAATAACGATTATCGTAAAGTCGATATCGAATACGATACTACTAAAAATAATCGTTTTAAAAAAGTTAATCTATTAATCGATATTAATAGTTATTTAGATAAATCTAAAATTAATCTTTATAAAGATTTAATTAATTCTAATAAAGAGTTTATTAAATCGAATAAAGTAGATTTAGATTTAATCGAAAATATTAAATTCTTCGAAGATAGAATTAATAATTTAAAATAACTATCTAAAATTTTTAAAGACTAGCGAATTAATTTTCGCTAGTCTTTTTTTTATTCGATTTTTTCGAATTCTCTATTTTAAAAACGTATTAAGTTTAAATAAAAAAAATCGTATAAAGTTTAAAATCTATATAAGTCTAACTAGAGAAAGAGATATAGTATAGGGCTGAAATGGCTTATATGCGTATAAATTTTGTAGAAAAAAATTTTGTTTTATTTTAATACTGTACAATGGCTTTTTTAAATAGTAGCATTCCACCTATATATTGTAAAATTCGTAAGGAGTATTTATATGATTTACAGAAACATCATGGAGAAAGCGAAAGCTGTGTTATCTTTGGTCTCACAAGTATTGCAGGGCGTAGTCTCCTTTTTAATATCATGTTGGAAAACGGTGCCTGCTTTTGGCGTTTGCCTATCTCAGCGTTTTTCCAAAAATCGCATGACAGAGCCAAAGTGCCTGATATGTCAGTTGACCAGCTTCAACTGTGGAATTGCTTTGATTATCATCATAGTATTAATCACTTTGCTTTTTTAACAGGACAACGAGCCAAATATTTTGGAAAAGATAAAAAACTGTATACTGGTGAGTATCTGTTTACTGTTGACTGGTGTCACCCTGACGCCAATCTTCTTGATACAGATCATTCTGAAATTCCTCAGGAACATAAGTGCGCTCATATATTGGAGCTTGACAATGGTAATTACGCTGCTCAGCCTAATAACCGAATACTATGGAACGTCAATTCGTACACTACGAGAAACGAAGTTCCCGACTACAAAGTTCAAAACACCGAATGGAACGTAGAGAATAAGGATTGGCGGACCGAGGATACTGATAAGTTCTTTTACGAGATAGAAGAAAAAGGTTTTAAATAACACTTTATCAAAGTATCATTGATCCATGACTATATCTATATTACTCCCTACTCGTAAGAGGATTAGACAATTAGAGAAATCTATGGATTCTTTATTGTCTAATGCAAAAAATCCTGATAAAATTCAACCTCTCTTTGGTGTCGATGACGATGATACTGAGACTTTAGAGTTTCTTAAAACGACTAATTACAAAAATCAAAGTGTACTAAAGTTTAAACGTATGGGTTATGAAAACCTCCATATGTATAATAATTCTTTATGTGCATATGCTCAGGGTACCTGGGTAATGTTTTTTAATGACGATGCGATTATGAATACTAAACATTGGGACGAAATTATAGAAGCTGAAAAAAATTTTAATGTGTTAAGAGTCAAAGAACAAACTGGCCACCCATATAGTATCTTTCCTATATTTCCATGGGATTGGTTTAGATTATTAGATCATATAAGTTTACATGGACAAAACGATGCTTGGATTTCTGAGATAGCTTATATGCTCGATATTATGAAAGATGTTAATATTGAAGTAACTCATGATAGAGCTGATATTACAGGAAATAATAACGATAGCGTCTTTAAAGAAAGAGTTTATAAAGAGGGGCACCCTGATCAAGAAGGAGATTTACATCATGTAAAGATGTGGAATGCTAGAACAGCAGACGCTAGTAAGCTGGCTTGGTATTTAGAAAAAATTGGTCAACCCTCTGTACATTGGAAAAAAATTGTACGAAAAGAGATAGAGCCATTACATTTAGTTGCAAATAAATTTGATGAATATAGAAAAAAAGGTGCGATAGGCGCAGGAAAACAGAATGCAAGAACAGACATTAAAGGAACGATTAAAGTTAGCTATTCAACTATACCAGGAAACGAAGGATCCTCGGGCAGCTGAAGTTGTAGAACATCTTAATAAAATTTTATCTACGTCTAAAGCTCGTAAGAATTTATTAGCTTACTCAAAACATATGTATCCTGGGTACAAGGATCCTGCTCATATACAACTTATTGCAAAACATCTACAACAATTAGAATCAGGAGAAATAAAACGTCTTGCAGTATTTATGCCTCCAAGGCATGGAAAGTCTATGTTATGTTCAGAATTTTTTCCAGCATGGTATCTAGGAAATAATCCAAATGAATTTGTGATACAATCGACTTATGCTCAAGAATTAGCAGATGACTTTGGTCGTAAAGTAAGAAACCAGTTACAATCTCCAGATTTTAATAATGTGTTTCCTAGTGTAGCTTTAAGATCAGATAGTACATCAGCTAAACGTTTTCACACAATGCAAGGTGGAACATACACTGCAGTTGGTGCCGGTGGAGCGATTACTGGTAGAGGTGCGCATTTATTAATTATAGACGACCCAATTAAAGGTCGAGAAGATGCTGAGTCAGAAGTTCAAAGACGGAATCTTTTAGAGTGGTATAAATCTGTTGCTTACACACGACTTCAACCAGGTGGTAAAGTTATAATTATTCAAACTCGTTGGCACCAAGACGACTTAGCTGGTTACATTTTAAATGAGAGTGGAGAAGAATGGAAAGTTTTAGATTTACCTGCGATAGACGATAGCGGGAATGCATTATGGCCTGAAGCTTATTCTAAAGAAGACTTAGATAAAATTAAAAATACAGTAGGAGAACGTGTATGGTCAGCGTTGTATCAACAAAGACCATCGAGTGAAGAAGGTTCTATTATTAAAAGAGATTGGTGGAATATTTATGATGGAGAAGAAATACCAACTTTAAGTTATGTAGTTCAATCTTATGATACTGCTTACTCAACTAGAAGCACTGCTGACTTTTCTGCGTGTACTACTTGGGGAGTGTTTACAGCCAGAGATGAAAATAACGTTCCTTACGCTGCAACGATATTATTAGATGCTTGGAAAGATAGATTAGAATATCCTGAGCTTCGTAAAAAAGCTAATGATAGCTATTATGAATGGAGACCCGATCAAGTATTAATTGAAAAAAAAGCATCAGGGCAATCTCTTATACAAGATTTAAGACGTTCGGGAATACCTGTAATTACTTATTCTCCTGATCGAGATAAAGTTTCTAGAACACATAGTGTATCTTCTATGTTTGAAGGTGGATTAGTGTTTACTATGGATAAAGAATGGACTAAGAATGTAATTGAGGAGTCAGCGCAATTTCCATATGGAAAACACGATGATATACATGATACATGTGTTCAAGCTTTATTGCGTATAAGGGATGGATTTTTAGTAACTCACCCCGATGATCCAGAGGACGAAGATTATGAAACACGAAAGCAACGTGGCGAAAACAAACATTATTACTCTTGATTCATATAGAGTAACGCCTAGAAAAGTTATAGCTAAGGAAGTCGAACAACGTCAAGATGACGAAGTAGTAAATGCTTTTCATGATTCTTGTATTAGAATTAGCGCCAAAGTAGATATTAAAGGATATGCTTTAGTAGCATGGGACGAGAAGGGAGTTCCTTGTATTTCTTGGTCTTGTGGCCATGTAAAATCGCCTATAAGCGAAATGATGCTTCCTACCTTTACACATTCAGTATTTCAAGGTATATTGAATAAAAAATTAAGTACACCGGAGGACTTGAAAGATGAGTGATGAAAACTTTAAAAAAAGGTTTAAAGAAATGGCAGATAAAGTTGTTAAATCTGACAATAAAAAACTTTATCCAGTATCTGATAAAGATTTAAAAGCTATTAGAGATAAATCAGAAGATGATACTAATTCATATTCTAAAATAAATAAATCTATTATATCTAAGATGAAGTCCGAAGCTAAAAATATGGTTCCCGCTTCTGATAAAGATATAAAAATACTTAAAGGAGAATAAAATGAAAAATAAAATTGGAGTAAAACAATATAGCGTTCAAGATGTTAATGATGCTAATAAAAGATTTTACGACAAGTTTCCAGAAGCTAAAGCTGATGCTGTAATGTTAAAAAAAGCAATGCTTAATCCTGGAGATGAAATTGTAAAACAAGTTGAACAAGAAGAAGCTGACAGAATGAAAATGATGAAAGCGTTAAAAATAGAAGTGGAGATATCATGATAGGAAAACTAATACCAAAACTTTATGCAAAAGCAGAAAAAGAAGGAAAATTTAAAAGTCAAAAATTAGCTGGTATAGATACAGCTAAATCAGAAGGTTTTACACATACTAATCCTGCTAAAACAGATTTTGATACTACTGATAATGTTCTTAGAAAACCTAGATCAGTAATTAAAAGAGTTTAAGGAGATATTATAATGTCTAAAAAAGATAGATCAGAAGAATTTGAAAATACTTCTTCAGCTAAAATGATTGATGACGATGGCTACGAAGAAGGTAAATCAAAAGAAAGAGAATTAGTTGCTGATATTTCTGATAAAGATAAATTATCAGATTACAAAACTAAAGGTGGAAAAATTTATTCTGGTAAAGCTAAAGATTATCCTGGAATAAAAAATATTTTAAGAGATCAAAAATCTCCAGTGATTCCTATTAAGTTAGGTCCTGGCGGAGGAAAGAAAAGTTAATGAAAAGAAAAAAGAAAAAATTTCCTGATATGTCAGGCGATGGTAAGGTTACTAAAAAAGATATTTTAATTGCTCGTGGTGTAATTAAAAAAGGTAAAAAGAAAAAGAAAAAAAAGTAGATGGCTAAACAAAAGTTTGTCCATTTTGTACCTAGAGATAAACCGCCTAAAAGACCACGGAGACATAAAAAGAAATTGAATAAAAGCGAAAAGCGTAGTTATAAAAAATATAACAGGCAAGGTAGAGGATAATGAAAGAATTTATGTGTCCTGATGGAACGATGTCAGTTAATCAAATCTGTCGTATGTTCATGTCTAAAGCAGATAGAGATAGACTTGCAGGGATTGTACCTAAGCCGGATAAATCATTAGTAACCGGAACAAAAAATATTATAGAGATAATAGAACGTGCAGCTGGAAATGATATTCAAAATATTCCAATGCCTAAAAAATCTTTTGATGAAAAGTATGAATCAATAGAAGATATTCCAATTAGTCAAGGTACAAGACCAATAACTGATTTGTTTACAGGTGCACCTAAAACAGATACATCTTTAAAATCACCAGGAAGCACGAGTTCTAAATCACCAGGAATTATAGATACTAAAAATTTAGTGGATCAATATAAAGCTAAAGAAATTTCATCTTCTCCCATTGATAGAGTTATAGATACAGTTAATAAGACAGTTTCACCAATGGTTGATAAAGTTACTCAACCTGTAAAAGATATGGTATCTAAAGTTCCAAAAGGTTTTGATTTTGATTTTGAACAAGTTACAGAATTTAAAGAAACAGCTCAAAGTGTAATAGATAAAAATGTTAATTTTTATGATAATGTTTTAGCAGATAAATTTGGAATAGATGCAGATAGAAGTAAACAATTTAGAGCTTTATCTGTAATAGGTGGAGTTGCAACAAAAGGATCATTAGCTTCTGTAGTAGGTCCGTTTGCTATTCCATTTATTGCGGGCGGTATTATGAGAGATAAAGAAACACAAAGAATACAAAACATAACTGCTCAAGATCCACAAGGAGCTATTCAAAGTTATCCAACAGCAACTATGAATATACAACCAACAGCACAAGATATTTATAGAGGTGGAGGTGGAGATAGACCATCATCACCAGCTAGAACAAGTCAAGGAGTTACGTCTGCACAACATCAGGCGTTTAGATTATAATGGCAAGAACAAGAGTTAGACCTAAAAGAAGACGAGAAACACCAATTAAAACTTCTGTTAAATCTGGTAATTTTAGACCAACTAAATCAGGAGCAGGAATGACACGTAAAGGTGTTATGGCATATAGACGTGCTAACCCAGGTTCTAAATTACAAACAGCAGTTACAGAAAAAAAACCTACTGGAAAACGTGCAGCTAGACGTAGAAGTTATTGCGCAAGAAGTTTAGGTCAATTAAAAAGAAGCTCTGCAAAGACTAGAAATAATCCAAATAGTAGAATAAGACAAGCTCGTAGAAGATGGAGATGCTAGTCATTATTCACTAGCCATAAACCAAACTTTTGTTATATAATATTTATTATGAACTTAAAATGGGATCTTAAAAAACAAATAGATGAAAGACGTAAGCAGCAATCTGCTAACGCTCAACTTCGTAAAAGAAGTAAAGAAAGTATAGCTCGACCTAAAGCTACAAGAAATATTACTTCTAGTGATCCAAGGTTACAGGGAATATAATAATGGCCAAAAGTCCAAAGACAACTGGAGAACATCTGGTAGCTCTTTATGGACATGTCACAGGTCTAAAGAAAGATATTAATACAATTAAAAATAATCATTTGGTGCATATGCATCAAGATATTGACAAATTGGGTGGCAAGATAGACAAAATCTATTGGGTATTATTAGCTGGAGTGGGGACTGCAGCATATTTATTATTAGAAAAATTATTATGAAGATTAATGAAAATACTCAAATCGGACTTCCATTAAGGAATCTGATAGGACTGATTTCTGCAGTAATTGTAGGAGCATGGTTTGCTTTTGGTGTAATAGAAAGATTAAATCAATTAGAAACAGCTAATAAATTATTTGAACAAGATTTATTAGAAGCATCAGCACAAAAACCAATTGATCAAGAACAATTTATGTTGTTAGAACACATAGCAGAAGGACTAGAAAAATTAACGACAAGAGTTGATGGTATGATGAATAACAGAGTCAATATTGAACGTTTACAAACTGATGTAGAACGACTAAGAATTGATGTCGAAAAATTAAAAGATTCAGTAAGAGCTAACTTAGGAAAGTTAAATGGTAACTCTCATTAACGAAGGTTCTTTACAAGAATACGACTATAACAACGAATACGCTGAATGCGAATGGAGACAAAATGATAAAACTGGTTTTTGCACTATGCCTATTTATCAATGGAGAACTTGTGGAACATCGAATACAGGACAGCTTATCAACTTGCCTGAAGATGAAACGTGAAGCTACTCGTAATATGGATATGGTTAATAAAACTTTTATGTGTGGCGAAGTAGAAGCTGAAATCGTTAAAAATATAGATGGTTCAGAGAGTATTCAAAAAATAATCAAAGCTAAATAAACACTTTTAAAATCAATATTTTTGTTTTATATATCTATTAGGATATATATGGTATGCACCAGGTGGTATAAAATGGAATGAATTTAATCAATGATTAATAGAGGAGGCTTTAGTAATATTATGAGTAAACCAGGATTATATGCAAATATCAACAAAAGAAAAAGAAAAGGTATATCAAGACCTAAATCAAAATCTACAATTTCACCAGAAGCTTATGCTAATATGAAAGCTGGATTTCCTAAGAAGAAAAAGAAAAAAACTAAAAAAAGAAAATAATAATGGCTTTAGAAGTTGAATTAGAAAAAAAGAAACTTGAATACACTAATGAAGATGGTGAAAAAGTTAGAGTTGATGTAGATCAAGAAGAAACTGAAAAAGAAGAAGAAGCTTTTGAATCAAATCACTATTCTAATTTAGCAGAAGAATTAGATGAATTTCAAGTAAGAGGAATTGGTAGAGATTTAATTAAAGCTTTTGAAGATGATAAATCTTCTAGAAAAGATTGGGAAGATCAATACGCTAAAGGTTTAAAAATGTTAGGCGTAGTTGTCGAAGATAGAAATGATCCTTTCCCGGGAGCTTCAGGTGTTCATCATCCATTAATGTCAGAAGCAGCAACTCAATTTCAAGCTAGAGCTATAGCAGAAATGTTTCCATCAGGTGGTCCTGTTAAAACTCAAATTATGGGAAGAACTTCTGATAAAAAAATAGAACAAGCACAACGTGTTCAAGATTTTATGAATTATCAAGTAACTAATCAAATTACAGATTATTTTAATGAACTAGATCAAATGTTATTTTTTCTAGCTCTATCAGGATCTGCTTTTAAAAAAATATATTTTGATAATACTCTAGATAGAATTTGTAGTAAGTTTGTACCAGCAGAAGAATTTGTAATTTCATATAATAATACTGATTTAGAAACTGCTGATAGATATACTCAAGTAATGAAGATATCTAACAATGAATTAAAAAAACATCAAATATCAGGTTTCTACAGAGATATAAATTTATCTAAAAACTCAGAAGATGGAAAAGATCAAGATACTGTAGAACAAACTATGCAAAGATTAGAAGGAATGTCACCTTCTATGGCAGATAAGATGCATACTCTTTTAGAAGTACATGCTGATTTAGATTTAGGAGAAGATGATAGCGGATTAGCTTTACCATATATTGTTACAATTGATTATGATTCAACACAAGTTTTATCTATTAGAAGAAATTGGAAAGAAGATGATACTTTAAGAAAAAAAATAACTTACTTTATTCATTATAAATATTTACCGGGTTTAGGTTTCTATGGTTTTGGTTTAATTCAATCTATAGGTGGTTTACAACATGCTTCTACAGGCGCACTTAGAGCTTTATTAGATTCAGCTGCATTTGCAAATTTAAACGGTGGCTTTAGAGCTAAAGGTGCAAGAATAGAAGGTGGCGATATTACAGTTTCTCCCGGAGAATGGGTGGAGGTCGAAGCTTATGGAGATGATCTTCGTAAGTCATTTATCCCACTTCCCTTTAAAGAACCTTCACCCACATTATTACAATTGTTAGGTGTTCTAACAGAATCAGGTAGACGTTTTGCATCAATTGCTGATGCTATGGTAGGTGATTCTGCTGGATCAGGTCCAGTTGGAACAACTATAGCTATTATCGAACAAGGTAGTAAAGTATTTTCTGCTATACATAAAAGATTACATCAAGCTCAAGGTAGAGAATTCCAATTAATTTATAAATTAAATGGAGAATATTTAGATGATGAATATCCATATGATGTAATAGGAGAACGTAAAACAGTTAGAAGAAAAGATTTTGATTCTGCTATTAATGTCGTACCAGTAAGTGACCCTAATATATTTTCACAAGCACAAAGAATAGCTTTAGCACAAACAGGACTTCAATTAGCACAACAAGCACCTAGTATTATAGATACCAAAGAAGCTTATAGAAGATTTTTACAAGCTTTAAATATTCCTGATTATCAAGATTTAATTATTGAAGATGAAGATGTACCTAGACGAGATCCTGTTTCAGAAAATATGGCTTTATTAAACGGTAAACCAATTAAAGTATTTGAAGATCAAGATCATCAAGCACATTTAATGGTTCATCAACAATTTATTAATGATCCAAGATTTGGTGGTAACCCTGAAGCTAAACAAGTTTTATATCCATTAATGATGGCTCATATAGGTCAGCATATGGCATTTTTATATCAACAACAAATGCAAGCTCAAGTACCTCAAGGAGTGCCTACTTCTACTGGTCAATTTAATGATGAATTTAGAGAAGAAGAAACTAAAGAAATACCTATAGAACAAGAAAATAGAATTGCTGCAGCTGCAGCACAAGCTGCTCAACAATTAATGGGTAGTATGCCACCAAGTCCTGAACAACAAAAAATGCAAATGGAACAACAAGAGAAACAAGCTAGTTTACAATTAAAAGCAGAAGAATTAAATATTAGAAAAGCTAGATTTGCAGAAGGAGTTAAAGATAAGGAAAGACAAAATGCTAGAAAAGATGCTGAGACTAAAGCTAAATTAGTTGAGACAGCTTCTAAAGTTGCAAGACGAGAAAAATCATAATGGCAATAAAAAACGAATTAGTAAGACAAGCTAAAAAATTTTTAGAAAATAAAAATTTATCTATTAAATGTATTAAACCAAGATTATTTGCAAAAGTAAGTCAAGATATGAATAAAAATTTTGATGACTTATTAGATGTAATTAGTCAGAAAGTTACAGATGGAGAGGCTTCTACAAGCGATAAGAAAGCAGATTAAAGATTATAAAGACGATTTAGGAAAAAATTTATTATCTAAAGGTCTAGATGATATTAAAGAATTTAAACGTGTGCACGGTATGGCACAAGGTTTAGATAAATCATTAGAAATAATAAATGAGGTAGCGGATAGATACCAGAAAGGAGTAATCGAAGAAGATGATTAGTAATGAACAGTGGGCAACAGATAATGATGTGCCTACACCAGATAAAGTACCACAACCTGTTGGTTATAGAGTTTTGATTAGACCTAGAGGTGTAATTGAAAAAACTAAAGGCGGAATTTATTTGACTGATAATTCTAAAGAAACACAATCTTATATGAATTCTGTAGGTCAAGTAATAGCTATGGGTCCAGAATGTTATTCTGATAGAAAAAATCCATGGTGTAAAGTTGGAGATTGGGTAGTTTTTGGTCGTTATGCAGGAGCTAAAGTATCTGTACAAAAAGTCAAAATGGTGATAATTAATGACGATGAGGTACTTGCAACCCTGGACAACCCAGAAGTAATATCTCAACAATTATAATATACGTTAGTATAAACTAATGACAACATAGGAGAAAACTATGATCGAAGAAGAACAGAAAGAGTTAGAAGTTAAGTTAGATGATAGTCCTGCTGAAAATGAAATAGAGATTCCTAAAAATCCTATTGAAGATTTAGTAGAACAAGCTGAAACTTCTGAAAAAGAAGAATCAACTGAAAAGGAATTTAAAGTTGAAGAAACTAAAAAAGTTCCTGCATATTCAGATGATATGCCATATTCTGAAAAAGTTCGTAAAAGAATTGCTAAAGAAGTGGCAAAAAGAGCTGAAGCTGAACAAAAAGCTGTTGAATTAGAGCAGAGATTAGCTGAATTAGAATCAAAAACTTTTGATTTTGCTAATAAATCACTCAAAAGCCAACACCAATCAGTGTCTGCAGAGCTTAAAGCAGCAATTGAAGAAGGTAATACTGATAAACAAGTAGAACTTTATGAAAAAATGGCTGATTTAAGAAATCAAATGTCAAAAACTTCTGAGTATCAAGCTCAACAACCTAAAAAATCTGAAAATAAAGAGGTTAAAGCACCACCTTTAGCACGAGATTGGGTTAAAGCTAATGCAGAATGGTTTAATAAGCCTGGTTATCGTAAAGAAACAGCTATGGCTTATGGAATTGATGCAGAGCTTACTGAAGAAGGTTGGGACGTGAATGATCCTGGTTATTATGATGAAATGGATAAACGACTTAAAGATAGTGGTTTAAAGTATTTCAATAAATCAGGCGAAAACACTTCCAATGATGATAAAAATGTGGTACAAAAGAACAACAGAGTGCAATCTCCAGTTGCTGGAGTTAGTCGTAAAAAAGCTAGTGACAGTAACAGAGTGAAGCTAACGCAGGAAGATTTAGCGACAGCTAGAAATTTCGGCATTGATATCAATGATGAAGCGGCACTAAAACGGTTTGCTAAAGAAGTAAAAAGCTTTAGCACCAATACGTGAT
>Ga0208160_1001000_pt1 | contig 12483 bp, 25 predicted proteins | sample CB_VirMetaG_FD_184536 | JGI IMG/M metagenome (GOLD analysis project Ga0208160, IMG submission 184536) | Freshwater to marine saline gradient viral communities from Chesapeake Bay - CB_1504_1 Viral MetaG (SPAdes) (version 4) | ecosystem: Environmental > Aquatic > Marine > Coastal | place: USA... | reverse complement strand
CGAAAGAGGTTTATTAATTGCTGCTAAACCACGTAAATTAGTTATCCCACCAGCATTGCAATTCGTTGCAACTCGTTTATTAGAAACAGAGCTACGTGTAGCTACTGCTGATAACGACATCAACGCATTGAAATCAAATGGTGCGATTCCAGAAGGCTATGCAATTAATCATTTCTTGACTGATACAAATGCATACTTCTTAACAACCGATGTACCTAATGGTATGAAGCACTTTACTCGTACCCCATTAACTACATCAATGGACGGCGACTTCGACACAGGTAACGTACGTTACAAAGCTCGTGAGCGTTATTCATTTGGTTGGTCAGATCCCCTCGGCATGTGGGGCTCAGAAGGTGCTTAATCTATAAGTACCTCTCCTCGGAAAAGCCCAGTCCCTCTCGCTGGGCTTTTTCACTTTTATTACCTCAAACTCATACATTTCATTAGATACTTATGTATTTCTCTTTGTTAATATACACATATCAGCTATGCTGAAATTTAAATTTAAGGAGAAACATTATGTGGACTAAACCAGCTGCTACAGAAATGAGATTTGGCTTTGAAGTAACTATGTACGTTATGAACAAGTAATTGTTTAACGTTTAACGTTTAACGGAGAGCATTTAACGCTTTCCATTAAAACTTATTATCTATTCGATACGGTAGCTAGGAAACAGCTTGAATCGTTTAAAAGGGATAATATTTTAAAAGCACCGACATTAAAGGACCTAGCGTCCTTTTTTGTTGTATAATGTACATAAAATGTGTATCATTAAAGTATTCGGGAAACATCAACTTATCTAACTGCCCCGACAGACGCATACACGATAGATAAGTTTAACTTTGTATGGAGAAATTCAAATGGCAAATACAACCTTTACTGGTGCAGTCCGTTCGGAAAACGGTTTCCAGTCAATCACAAAAAACACGACTACAGGTGCAGTTACAGTAGAAGCAACCTACGACGCACGTCCTAACTTTAGACAAACTGTTGACTCTTCAACACTAAATGTAGCAACTGCAGTTACAACAACTTTAACAACAGCTCAATCAGGCACGTTATTTTCAATAAATGGTACAGACAATAAAGTAGTTAATATGCCTGCTTTATCTACAGCTAACGTTGGTACAACTTATGAATTTTTAGTTACTACAATTCTTGCTGCAGGTAAAACAGTAACATTCGTATTGCCAGGTGCAGGTGTATCTAATTGGTATGCAGCTTTAGCAGATGCAGATGGTGCTGCTGGTTATGTATTTGATGTTGCAGGTGACACATTAACATTAGTAGCTACAACCGCTGTAGGTTCAAGAGTAAAATTAGTTTGTGTATCAGACAACGGTACAAACTCTACATGGCAAGCTGACGTAATTTCATCACCAATAGCTACAGTAGCTTAATTAGGAGATTAATATGGCAACAGCATCAGATATATGGTCGATTAATCCGTCGACAAGTTCTACGTACTATCGTGCTGCTGCCGCTATTGGGAGCGCAGGCTCTCTAACTTTACTTAAAAATGATGCGGCTGTTAATGGTGCTGGTTATTTAGTATCTATCACTTCAGATGGTAATGATGTAGGTCTTACTTTTACTATTACTGGAATTAAAGTAGGTGATACTATTTCAGGTAAAACAACGACTGAAGATGTTACAGGACCAAATACCACAACAGTTACATCAACTAATTATTGGGCTTATGTCTCAAGTATTAGCGTTAGTGGTACATCTGTCAATAACGTAAGTATTGGTACAAGCGGTAGTTTAGCGTTACCTAGAACAAGACTTAAAGCATTTTACGTAGTTTGTGGTTCAAGTGCTGGCAGTTTAGATATTAGTATTAATGGTAGTAGTTCTATCTTTAATATATCTACTCCTGCAGGCGTTACAATTACTCAAGATTTGATATTGCCTGGCGATGGTATTTTAACTGCTAGACAACAATCAGATTATTCAGTAGTAACTGCAACTAATTTAACCGATTACACATTATTCTGTGGTTAATCATGGAAGAAGAGCCCAAAGATGTATGGCGTTGGATAGAGGCTCTAGGAGATTGTGTATAAATGACAACGACTAAGAAAAAGGGAATGGGGATTAAAACTTCTGTAAAGTCGGGTAACTTTCGCCCGACTAAGCAGGGTGCAGGTATGACAAAGAAAGGCGTTAAAGCCTATCGCAAAGCTAATCCCGGTTCTAAATTAAAAACGGCTGTCACAGGAAAAGTCAAACCCGGTTCTAAAGATGCAAAACGGCGTAAGTCATTTTGTGCACGTTCTGCAGGACAAATGAAAGACTTCCCAAAAGCGGCTAAAGATCCTAACTCAAGATTACGTCAAGCGCGTAGAAGGTGGAAATGTTAAAATGGAAAAAGTGCAAGAAGCTGTAGCAGTTCATTCAGCGGAGATAGATCATATGAAACGTGATATAGATCACATTATGGTAAAAGTTGATAAGATGGATACCAAAATAGATAATATTGAAAAAGTGCTGTCTGAGCTTAGTGGAGGTAAGAAAGTCGCTATGTATATGTTCAGCGGATTTGCTGCTGCTATAGCATTTATAGCCGGGTACTGGATGAAATAATATGTTTAAATTTTTAAAAGAACTCTTTGTAGGCAAACCAGAAGTAGCTGTTCAAACTAAAGAAGAACCTGTAAAACCTGTGCAAGGCAAAAAGTTTGATGCTAAGAAACACAGAGAATACATTAAAGCTTTAGAAAGAGAACGCGATGCCACCAAAAAGTAAAAAGCAAAAAAAGTTTATGCAAGCCGTGGCTAACAATCCTAAGTTTGCTAAGAAAGTTGGAGTGCCTACTAAAGTAGGTAAAGAATTTACTAAGGAGACTAAAGTGAAAAAGAAAGTCAAGAAATATGAGGATGGTGGTGACGTTGCTCGATCACCACGTAAACGCTCTTATAGAGAAGAAATGTTTGAAGGCCTACAAAAAGCAATGGATGAAGGACTACTTGATACAGAAAATCTGCGGGAACTAAAAGCAAGAGATGTAAAAAGAATGCAAGACCTAAGAGATGCAAGAGGTATGTTTCAACAAAAAGCACACGAAAGGAGAATGGGCGCTAATCTTGATTCCGCAATAAAAGGAGAAAAAGCTAAAGCAGCAGCACAAGCTAGAGCAGCACAAGCAAAACCACCTATGCGTAAAGGAATGTCTCTAGAAGAAGCAACTAGATTAGGTGCTCCTATTGCGGCTGGGGCACAGTTGAGGGGGATGATGCCCCCACCACAGGAAAGATTACCTTATGCTCCCATGCCTCCTGGTATGAAAAAAGGCGGCGCCGTTAAATCCAAATCTAAATCCAAATCCAAATCTAAAACCAATTGCCGTAGAGGTGATGGTATTTGTAAACAAGGTAAAACAAAAGGAAGGATAGTCTAATGTCTAATTGTATGAAGTATGGTGGTAAGGTTAAAAAGATGGAAAAAGGGGGTTCAGTTAAAAAAGAAATTCCAACTACTAAAACCACAATGGGTGAGGGCAGAATTAAAATACTAGATAAGCTATTAAAAAGAGGTAAATACGCTGACAAAGAAATTAATTCTGCAAACGATTATGTTAAAGAAGACCTTAAGAAAAAGAAGATGAAAAAAGGTGGTGCAGTTAAAAAGGGCTATCATCGTATGCCAGACGGTTCAATTATGAAAGATTCAGCTCATAAAATGAAGAAAGGTGGTATGGTAGGTAAATGTAAACGGGACGGCATTGCTGTCCGTGGTAAAACTAAAGCTAGGAGATAATTATGGCAGCGGATCCATTCAGCGAAATTAAAAAAGCAAAAGAAGAAGCAAAAAAACGAAGAGAAGGCAAAATTATTAAAACTAATTCTGCCAATACGGAGCTTGAAAAAGCTAAAGCTCAAAATAAAACATCAAGAAGAGTCAAAGATTCTTTAAAACTTGAACAAGAAAAAGCGCTAAGTAAAACAGACAAGTTTAAAAAAACTAATCCTGCTTTTAAGGAGCTTGAAAAAGCTAAACGAGAAGCAAATATTAGAAGGTATAAAAGAACTCAACCTGAAGTTAAAGCAAAACCCGCGCCTAAACCGGCTCCTATAAAAGCTGCACCAAAGGCCGAAAGAGCTAAAGGTTCAGAAGGATTTAAGCCTACTAAAACAGATATAGGTCCTAATATGAATAAGGTTAATAAACCAGACGCTAAAGCGGACACTCGTTCAACAATGGAAAAACTATTTGGTGTTAGTGAAGAGCGCCGTCAAATGGGTAGAGACCTACAGAAAAAAGCTCAAGCTTCTATGGGATTTAAAAAAGGTGGCTCAGTTAAATCACATCGTGGCGATGGTATCTGTAAAAAAGGTAAAACAAGGGGCCGCATGGTATGATGAAATGTAGAGGCATGGGTAAAGCTATGAAGCCTATTGCTTTTAAAAAAGGTGGCACGGTAAAAGGCTATGAATTATCAGAAAAAGATAAAGAAAGAAAATCAGAGTTTGAATCTGGAAGTCCTTTTAAAAATAAACCGTCAGGAATTACTAACATACCTAAAGCAAAAGATATTAGAGATATGAAAAAAGGCGGATCTGTAAAAGATGCTTGCTACCAAAAAGTAAAGTCATCATATAAGGTATTTCCAAGTGCCTATGCATCTGGTGCTATTGCTAAGTGTAGAAAAAACAGAGGTAAATAATGGCAGTTCGCAAGACAGCTAAAGGCGCTGCACTTAAACGCTGGTTCAAAGAAGAATGGAAAGATGTAAGAACCGGTAAAGCCTGTGGTCGCAGTAAAGGAGAGTCTCGAGGTACTCCATATTGCAGACCTAGCAAACGTGTGTCAAGCAAGACTCCTAAAACATCAGGAGAGATGACCACCGCAGAAAAACGTTCGCGAATAGCGCAAAAGAAAAGCTTAGGGCAACCTGCAGGTAAACCTCGTAGAGTTGCGTCTCTTAAACGAAAAAAGAAATAGGAGATAATTATGGAATGGAATTGGGAACACTGGGCAGCGTTAGTTGTCTGGACATGGGTTTGGGAAAAATGGGTTTCTCATCACTGGCATGACGTATGGGGATGGATGACAAGCTGGTGGCACTAATTAAATAGTTTCAATGAACAAGAAAGATTTTATAACTTATTTAATTATTGTTTTTATTACAGCAGTTCTTTGGTATGCTGTAGAAACAAGAGCAAACGGTTTTTTAAAAAACGAACCTATATACATAACAGGTGATTCATGTGGTGGAAGAATGTATACAGACTGGCCCTGCATGAATCATGCTGGTTGTATAAAATTAGGACAATAATATGGCAACTTCAGGAACAACAACATTTAATCTAGATCTCAACGAGATTGTAGAAGAAGCATTTGAAAGATGTGGTGCTGAACTTAGAACTGGATATGACTTACGAACTGCAAGACGCAGTTTAAATTTGCTTACAGCAGAGTGGGCAAACAGAGGTGTTAATCTTTGGACAATCGAAGAAGGCACAATCAGCTTAGTGGCGGGTACTCAAACTTATAACCTACCTACTGATACTATAGATATTATTGAACAAGTTATTAGAACTGGAACTGGAACTAACCAACAAGATATTAATATCACAAGAATATCTGCTCCTACATGGGGGGTTATTCCTAATAAAAATGCAACAGGTAGACCTATACAAGTTTGGGTTAATAGACAAGCAGCTCAACCTACTATTAATGTATGGCCTAAACCTGATAGTGTTACTTCTTATACTTTTGTATATTGGAAGCTAAAAAGAATTGATGATGCGGGCACAGGTGTTAATACACAAGAAATACCATTTAGATTTTTACCATGTTTAGTTGCTGGGTTAGCATATTATTTAAGTTTAAAAATACCAAATGCTGGCGATAGAACTCAGTTTTTAAAACAAGAATATGAAGAACAGTGGATGTTGGCATCTACCGAAGATAGAGAAAAAGCTGATTTAAGACTTGCACCCCGTCAGCAATATTTATAAGGGTAGATAATGGGACGAGCATATACCTCTGGTAAACACTCAATAGCAGAGTGTGATAGATGTGGGTTTCAATATAAATTAAAGGAACTAAAGAGACTTACAATTAAAACAACAAATACAGAAATAAAAGTCTGTAAAGAATGTTGGGAACCAGATCATCCACAAAATATGCAAGGTATGTATCCTGTTGATGACCCGCAGGCAGTGCGAGACCCAAGACCTGATTTAAGTTTTGGTGAAGCAGGAACATATAGTAGTAGAGATATACAATGGGGCTGGGACCCAGTAGGACTAAATAATGCACTAGCTATACCTGGCATTGAAGATGATTTAGAAGGACAGGGACAGGTAGGAACTGTTACAGTAACAACCACTTAGGAGTATAATGATGAACAAAGATAGAAAATGTTGTAAACCGAGCTACAAGCAACCAGAAATGGTTCCTGTACCTAACACTGCTGGCTATCCTGAAACGGATGTAAAGACAGAAGGTGTTGTTACTCGCGGTAATGGCGCAGCAACAAAAGGTACAAAAGCTCGTGGCCCAATGGCATAAGGATAGGTAATGAACTATACACAATTAGTGGCAGCGATTCAGTCGTATACTGAAAACCAATATAGCACTACTGATATAAATATATTTATACAGAATGCAGAACAACGTATTTATAATACTGTTCAACTGCCTGATTTACGTAGAAATGTTACAGGTACTATGACTACAGGAAATAAATACTTTAGTCTTCCTGGTGATTGGTTATCTACATTTAGTATTGCTGTAATTAATAGTGATAATGAATATACTTATCTTTTGAATAAAGACGTTAACTTTATTAGAGAATCTTTTCCAGATACAGATTCTGGATTTTATGGACAACCACAATATTATGCAATATTTAGTGATACATCAATGATTTTAGGGCCAACACCAGATGCTGATTACAATTCCGAGCTACATTATTATTACTATCCTGAAAGCATTGTTACTGCTGGTAATACTTGGCTTGGGGATAACTTTGATACTGCTCTTTTTTATGGAGCATTACTTGAAGCAGCTGCTTTCATGAAAGAAGATTCAGATACAGTTACACAATATACTGCAAGGTATTCAGAAGCTATGCAGTTATTACAAAACTTAGGTGAAGGTAAAAATAGACGAGATGCTTACAGAAGTGGGCAAGAAAGGATACCGGTAATTCAACGATGAATATAGAACAATTAGATTTAGGTAACATTAATTTTGAAGTACATACAACAAGTGGTCGAGGTCATACTCCAGAAGAGTTAGCTGATTTTGCACTAGATAAAATTATGTACGTCAGCAAGGATGCAAACCCTATAATTAGGGATCAAGCAGAAGCTTTTAAGGGCTACATTAGACAAGTTCTAGTGAAGTACTTAAAACAAGCGGTGACATCTGACCGCACAACTTTAGCGAATAAACTGCGTCAAGCAGGGCATTCAGATTTAATTAAAATTTTGGAGATATAAAAATGGCAATTTCTCAAGCAATGTGTACGTCGTTTAAAGTTGAGTTGCTTAGTGGCGGTCACAACTTTAATACAACTAATTATGCACGAACTGTAAATACACAGGACTCTTTTAAAATAGCTTTGTATACATCATCAGCATCATTAGGTGCATCAACAACAGCATATTCAGCATCTAACGAAGTATCAGGTTCAGGTTATACTGCAACTGGTAATACTTTAGTTATTTCACAAGTTCCTCAAGCTTCAAGTACTACAGCAATTTTGGACTTTGATAATACAACATGGTCTTCTGCTACTATTACTGCAAACGGTGCTTTGATTTATAATGATACAAACGGGGATACTGCTGTTGCTGTGTTAGCTTTTGGTGGAGATAAGACTTCAACAGCTGGTGACTTTACAATCGTATTCCCTACGTTTGATGCTTCTAACGCTATTATTAGAATCGCTTAATAGGAGTTATTAGTGGCTTCGTCTACTGAATACGTAGGCTGGGGTTCTGGCCCTTGGTCGCGTGGTACATGGGGAACCGATGTACTAGATATGAATGTAGACGGAGTATCTGCAACTGGCACGCTGGGTAACGAAACCGTAGAAGCCAAAGCAGTTGTAAACATTACTGGAGTTTTAGGCACTAGTGCACTTGGTGAAGAAACAGTAGTAGCAAAAGCTACTGTAAATGTTACAGGTAATTTAGGAACTTCACAGCTAGGTAACATAGAAGTCTATGAAAATGAAGTTGTAGACGTTACTGGAGTTTTAGGTACTAGTGCTTTAGGTGATATTGCAGTAGCTATTGGTGCAAATGCAAGCGTTACTGGCGTAAGTGCTACAGGACAAGTTGGCGATGAAACTGTAGAAGCTAAAGCTAATGTTAATGTTACTGGAATACAAGGTACTATACAGCTTGGCGAAGAAAGTATAGAAGCAAAAGCTGTTGTAAATGTTACTGGAGTAAGCGCTACTGGAACCGACGGCAATGTAGTTATAGAAGTTGGTTACGTAATGACAGGTGTAGAAGCTACTGGTAACGTAGGTAGTGTAATTGTCTACGAAAACGAAGTTGTTAATGCTACAGGAGTACAAGGTACAACAGCTTTAGGTGAAGAGACTGTAAATGCTGATGCTAATACAGACGTAGTAGGAAATAGTGGTACTAATGTTCTAGGCAATGTTACTTTAATTACAAACAATGTAATTGATATTACTGGATTGTTAGCTACAACACAACTCGGTGAAGAATCAGTAATTGCAAAAGCAAATGTAGATGTGACAGGTAGCGCAGGTACTGGAGAAGTTGGAACAGTTACTACAAATGCAAAAGCTACTGTAACTGTAACTACAATATCCGGCGTAGGAAGTATAGGTACTGTTATAGTCTATGAAAACGAGGTTGTAGATGTTATTGGCGTAAGTGCTACTGTACAACTCGGTGAAGAATCTGTAATAGCAAAAGCAACAATATCTCCGACAGGAGTGTTAGGCACAACAGCATTAGGCACTGCAACTGTAGTTAGTGAGGGAAATGTTTACCCGATAGGGGTTTCTGGCACAGGTGCTGTTGGAAACGGAAGATTTACTTTAGTGTGGGGCGATATAGATACCTCACAAACACCAAATTGGCTGCCAATAGCCGCATAAAGGATAATATATGTTAGTTGAAGCAAAGACACTAAAAGATGGTACAATAACAAATAGATACGAGACTCATTTAGAGTGCTCAAACTGTGGCATGGAAGTTGATGCCGAAGAATACAAATCAGGAACCTGCTCTGATTGTGGTGCCGCGTGGGATGGAAAGAAACATATGTCTATACACGTAACAAGCGTACCTGCAAGCGGTCAATCAAGCTAATAGGAGAAATTAAAAATGGCAAGTACATATTCAGATTTAAAATTTGAGTTAATTGGTACTGGCGAACAATCAGGAACTTGGGGTACTACAACTAATACAAACTTAGGTACTGCTATCCAAGAAGCTATCACAGGCTCAGCTGATGTTACATTCGCAAGTGCGCAAGTAACTTTAACATTAACAAATACAAACGCGTCTCAAACAGCACGTAATTTGAGATTAAATTTAACAGGTACATCAGGTGGCGCACAGAACTTAATTGTTCCAGCTATTGAGAAATTTTATCTTGTAAACAACGGATGTGCTGATGCAATTACAGTAAAAAATTCTACTGGTACAGGTATTGCAGTTCCAGCTGGTAAAGCAATGTTAGTATTTAACGATGGTACAAACGTTGTTAATGCAGTGACTCATATGTCATCATTGACATTGGGTACAGCTTTAGCAGTAGCTCAAGGTGGTACAGGCGCTACAGATGCATCTACAGCTAGAACTAATTTAGGTGTAGCCATCGGATCTAATGTACAAGCTTATGATGCAGATTTAACTGCTATTGGTGCTTTAGCAAAAACAGATGGTAACTTTATTGTTGGTAATGGTTCAACATGGGTTGCAGAATCTGGTTCTACTGTAAGAACATCATTAGGTTTAGGCTCTATTGCTACACAAAACTCAAATTCAGTGACTATTACAGGCGGTTCCGTTACAGGTATTACAGATTTAACTGTAGCTGATGGAGGAACTGGACGATCTACTTTAACAACAAATAATGTTTTATTAGGAAATGGAACATCAGCAATTAATTTTGTTGCACCAAGTACATCAGGTAATGTTCTTACTTCAAATGGAACAACATGGACATCTACTGCTCCTGCATCAGCATCTTTTCCCGCAGGTACTAAAATGGTATTCCAACAAACAGCAGCTCCTACAGGTTGGACTAAAGATACAACAGCAGCTCTTAATGATAGCTTGATGAGAATTGTTACAGGTACAGTATCTTCAGGTGGTTCAACAGGATTTAGTACTTATAATGCAGCTACTACGACTGGTGCTACCACATTGAGTACTGCTCAGATACCTAGCCACAGTCATAGTTCATACGTCCCGAACACGGTGGGTAATAATAATATACAAGAATTCGAATCAGCTTATACCAAAGCAGGTAATACAGGCAATACAGGTAGCGGTGGTTCACACACCCACTCAATGACAAAAAGCATTAAATACTACGACTTTATTATTGCATCAAAAAACTAATAAATGACTGAAGATAAACAAGAGGGCATAGTAATATGTCCTCTTAACCAAAATGATGTTTTTCCAAAGTGTTGTAAACAATGTATATTTGTAATAAAATTGCTAGAAACTAATGGACGAATAGGATGTGCAATTAAAAAAAATGTTAGGTTATTAGCTGAAAGACAAAAAATAGGTAGAAAAGCTTTAAATAAAATAACTAACCTTAAACGAAGGATGATGAATGGCAGTTGATAAAGTTAAATATTGTCCATTACTAAAAGATGCTTGTATTGAGGATGGGTCAATAAAAGATGGGAAACTTGTTTCTTGTAACTTTTGGGTTAAACTAAGAGGCAAAGACCCACAAACAGGAGACACAGTAGACGATGGAGACTGCGCAATAAATTGGATTCCTATGTTACTTATTGAGAATAATAAAGTGAATTACGAATCAGGAGCGGCAATCGAATCATTTAGAAATGAAATGGTTAAAGCTAATGATAAAAATACTCAGATTTTAATAAGAAAACTAGAATTAACTAACCAACAACCTAAACTTATAAAGGAATAGAGAAATGAAACTATCAATTATCCCATCAGACGGAACAGTTGTTAAAGACAATCTAGCTTATACAACTTTGGATTTAACAAGTGCCAATATTCCTGCTGATGTTCATGCTTTACAATGGAAAGAAACTCAAGGACATATTGAGTATGTTGACAATATACAAGCTCCTGAAGAAATTACAGAATTACCTACATGGGCAAACGTTTGTGTTTCATTATGGGAAACTGCTAAGCTTGCAGAAGATACTCGTATAGCAGAAGAAGAAGCAAGACTAGCAGCACTAGCTGCCGCAAAAGCTGCACAAGCACCTGCTAACTAAAAAGTAAATGCTTCCAAGAGTAGAACTCAATACAGAGCCATTCCCTCATGTCATTATAGACGAGTTCTATGATGAAGAGGAACTTAAAAAGATATTTATAGAGATTTATTATTTATTTCCTAAATTAAAAAGTTTAGGAAGAAGATTAGGAACTGCTGTTGATACAGTTTCAGGAGAGTATATGTCATCAGGAAATGCTCTTTGTTTAGATAGTCATTTTAGAGATAGTCAAAATTCTGATATAGTTAAAATAACAGATAAAATCTTTTTGCCTAGCCTTTTAGGTACTATAGCTAATGTTCATCCTTTATATGGTCATGCTAAAAATTTGAGTGGTGGTAATACAATATTAAAATATTATAATGATAAAGATAAATATAAATCTCATCAAGATTCAGCTAGATTTACTTTTTTAAGTTGGTTTTGTAAAGAACCTAAAGCATTTGAAGGCGGAGATTTAGTATTTCAACAATTTAATAATTATAAAATAGAATTTAAAAATAATAGAGGAGTCTTTTTTTGTGGTGCTGTATATCATGAATCTACACCTTTAAAATTTAATAAAAATGCAAAAGAAGACTCAGGTAAATTTGTAGTAACAAAATTTTTAAACTTCAATGAACGTTTCAAATGAAATATTCAATCTTTCATACTTCTCGTTGTGGAAGTACTTTATTAGCTTGTATGTTAAGTGGTTCAGTAGACACCATTACAGAACCTAAATGGTCTCATGAGATTATAGATACTAATCAAATGGATAAAAAGATACAACTAATTCAAGAGAATCATAAAGATAATTTATTAGTTAAGTACCCAAGTTTATGCACAGAGGTTGCTCCTACAGTAAATGGCAAAAAAGTATTTTTATTTAGAAATATACTTGACCATTTGAATAAATTACAAGGTGATATACAAGAAGCTAAATTTTGGCTATATCGATGGACCAACTTACTAGATAGTTCAGATGTTTTATTCATGTCTTTTGAACAGTTTATGGAAGATAAACATAAAGCTTGTAAAGATATTTGCAATCATTTT
>Ga0208160_1000997_pt1 | contig 12506 bp, 25 predicted proteins | sample CB_VirMetaG_FD_184536 | JGI IMG/M metagenome (GOLD analysis project Ga0208160, IMG submission 184536) | Freshwater to marine saline gradient viral communities from Chesapeake Bay - CB_1504_1 Viral MetaG (SPAdes) (version 4) | ecosystem: Environmental > Aquatic > Marine > Coastal | place: USA... | reverse complement strand
TACCTTGCTTGATACTCGAAGGGGGCTTGAAGGGGTATGAGCTATTGTTAGACGCGGAATACATCAGAACCAATGGCGGGGAGGATTAACATGACGAACGAACAGATCAAAGAAAACCTTGCCGACATGGCAGCACTCCTCCGATCACCAACCCCGAGGGCGGCACTTAACAGGATAGAGGAGTTAGAAAATGTTCTACACCGGGTCGCATATTGGTTTGATACAGACCAAGAGATACTGGATAACATGACGGCGGCGGAACGTGATGATCACATCCGCCAACACAAGATTATATTGCGCGCCCTGTTTTGAGGAGAAGAATTATGATTGAGTACACAGTTGAAATCAAGCAAGAAAGGAAACAGCATGAACCTCCCATCAAACTATGACGCCTGGCGCTTGGCCGGGCCTGACGAACATCACGAAATCGGCACAGAGGACGGGGACACCTGCGGGCGCTATCCAGAGCCGGACGAAGATCAGCCGCGTGGCTTTCGCCCCCGCCGATGCACTGGCGTGATGCAGAAATGGCGCGGGGAAATTGAATGCGATATGTGTGGAGAAATGCCATGACTCACGAGACCCAATCACGGGTGAAGTACCATTCTAAAGGAGAAGACTTATGATTAAGTACACAGTTGAAGTATACGATAATGGTGATAAGTTTTGGTATCTTAATGGTAATCTCCACCGAGAGGATGGCCCTGCTATTGAGCGTGCTAATGGTAATAAGCTTTGGTATCTTAATAGTAAGCCCCACCGAGAGGATGGCCCTGCTGTTGAGTATGCCGATGGAAGTAAGTTTTGGTATCTTAATGGTAAGCTCCACCGAGAGGATGGACCTGCTGTTGAGTTTACTAATGGAAGTAAGTTTTGGTATCTTAATGGTAATTCACACCGTGAGGATGGACCTGCTGTTGAGTTTGTTGATGGTAATAATTTTTGGTGTCTTAATGGTGAGGAACTAACAGAAGAAGAGAATAAGAAAGCTATGAGCCCACCTAAGCCTTCATGTGAAGGTAAAGAAGTCGAGATTGACGGTATCACTTATACTCTAAAGGAGAAGACAAATGACTAAACTATCACACGCCTGGAACCTGACTGTTCTCGCGGCTGTAGCTATCGTATCTGCGGGAATAGTATACAAAGGGATGCCTCTGCTCGCCCTCGTTGGGTTGTTCGCTATGATTGTCCACACTGCACAGATTAAAAAAGGAGCCTAATATGCTAGTAAAAGTATGGATGCCAAATGAGACCTTCGTTATCATGGACGAAGACAAAGTAGACGAATACTTCCCTGATTCTGCAAATATCGAGATCGAAGAGATTGATACCCTCCCTGATAACTTCAGGATTAATAGCAATGAGTTCAAGTCTCTCGTTGGGTCTTTGGACGCGAAGTTCGGACACACTTACCTCGACGTAGTAGAAGAATAAATATTCTAACGACGACACAAACCTCTTGAAAACAAATGAATGGAAATACACATGACCAAATCAACTGTAATCACTTATGCAACCACTTCCTCTGCCTTCTCCTACACAGTTGGCTCCAAGCAGATCCGCCAGACGTGGTTGGACGGTTCCGGCAAGGTTATCTACTGCAAGACTGACTCCCCGCGAGGCCGTTATCTTGTGTCTCTGGCGGCCCGTAAGGGTTTTGCTAAGACACGCTAATACTACATAGCCTCACCCCTTCGGGGGTGGGGTCCCTCTAATAACTATTTTTTTTTCGAACAAGGAATTTAATGTTAACAGTTTTCTTCTTAGTCGCGATGGTTACGGCCTACCGACGAAAATAGAGGTATCTGTTATAAAGTCCAATATAAAGTAGAGTGTGTAAGCATTTAGTCTGCTAAAATAGGAGTGACAAATCTTGAAAGCGCTATATGAGCTAATCGAGAACCTCACAGAAAGACAGAAGTTTTTAATGGACATGAAAGGGGAGAACCCAGATAAGAGAAACAAGGCGTGGGAGCTATACAATCAAGACCCCGAGGGGTTAATCACAATGACTTACGGGCAGTTACTCTCTCGTATAGAAATTAAGAGCAGTTTGACAGACCTAGTTCGTAGCCTCGGCGGGACTATCAACAGAAGATTAAGGCTTAAGAAAGACGAAGTAGCCGAGATGCACTTGGGCTGGTTTGTGTTTATTGCTTATTTAGAAACGGGCATATTAAACGTCGTCCTCGAGCGTCCGCGGAAGAAGGGCAACAAGCGTACGAAACACGCCAGCTATGGGGTACGGGTGTTAGACATCGAAGCCCTAAACGGCATCATGGAGCAGATAGATAAAGACAACGTGGAGCTATTCCCCCTCTGTGAAAAACCATCGCACTGGATAGACAAGCAGTTCTACCACCCCGACTCAGGTTATCCTCTGATCAAGAAAGACCCGCATGAGGACGCGGTGAGACGTTTTAAAGAGGAGGGTGCAGGGTACTTAGTAGCTGCACTAAACAAACTCGGAGATACTGGTTGGCGTATTAACCCTTTCGTCTTCGATGTATTTAAGAAGTGCAAGTATCTGTCCTCCGACAAGACCCCCTTTAAGTTTATGAAGGAGATAGATAAAGAGAAGCGAGTGTCTCTGGAGATTGAGGCTAGGGCGATCGAGAGGCTCGCAGAGAGACATGTTGATAGTGCTTTCTACCACTTGTATAACGCGGACTTCCGAGGCCGCATCTACCCCAACACTGCCTTTCTACACGAACAATCCTCCGATAATGCAAAAGGGTTACTACTACTAGACGAGCCAGTTCCGCTAAAAGAAGAAGGTCTGTACTGGCTTAGCGTCCATACGGCTAACATGTGGGGGAATGACAAGGTTAGCTTAGATGAACGGATGCAATGGACCCAAGAGAACCTAGAAGTTCTTCTTAGCTACGTAGACGACCCAATGTTAAACGATGACTGGATGAACGCAGATAAGCCTTTTTGCTTTCTGGCTTGCTGCTACGAGTTGTTCGCCTTGTCTATTTGGCAAAACGAAGGAGAGGAAACAGAGGACTTCCCAAGTTGCCTCCCAATATACATCGACGGATCTAACAACGGAGTCCAACACCTCGCTGCAATGTCAAAAGACGAAGAAGTAGCCCCCTTGGTGAACTTAACCCCCCAGACTACCCCCGGGGATGTTTACATGTTTATCGCAGAGAAGACCATTGGCAATGTCAAAGAGGATGTTGCCAAGATCCCCGATGGTACTGCCGCTAACTTCCCTGCGCTTCTAAAAGAGTATGTTGGTCTGCTCTCCGCAAAAAGCAAGTACTCGATTAACCCAAAGTCAGAGCTTTATGCACAAGCTGATCAGAGGTTAAGAGAGTTCGGTAATCTGAAAAGAGACTTGATAACTTCATCAGCACCTTTGTTCTGGGACGCCATAAACAGTAAAAAGCTATGGCGTAAAACCGTTAAAAGACCCGTCATGACACTCGGCTACGGGGGAACCCGTTACGGTATGGTTGATATGGTACATGAGGATACTTATGGCTTATCAGACTATCTTCGAGACAAGCACAAGTCTTGGTCGAGCTATCTGGGCAACTGTATCTACAAAACTTGTTATGAAGAACTCCATGGCCCTGCCGCTATGCTGAAAATGTTCGAGAGTCTAGGCGAAAACGAAAACAACAAAGACAAACCAATTGCGTATAAGCAAGTTGTAACGGGTTTTCCTTTCGTACATAGATACAAAAAAGCTATCAGCAAGAAGGTTGACTTGAAGTACGGAGAAAGGGTATTCCAGCTTTACCTGCAAGTGTGGAAGGAGGCCACCCTGCACAAGGAGAAACAAAAGCAATCCGCTGCACCAAACATAGTCCATAGCATCGATGCTGTTCACTTAACTATGTATATCCACGATACAAACTACCCTGTTACTGTGGTTCATGACTCCTTTGGTTGCCATGCAGGTAACATGGAGTATGCTTTCCATGACGTACGCAAGAAGTTTGTAGAACTTTACGAGCTAGAACCACTAGAGCATATCATGTCTCAGATGGATGCCCTACACTTAATTCCAGAAAAAGGAACACTAAATGTCGCAGAAGTACTCAACTCAGACTTTGCTTTCGCTTAAAGAAGGTGATGTTGTTTATATAAACGCTTTTGTAGAAGGGCTAGGGCGGTCTAAAATGGTTATCTCAGAATGCTTTGAAGATTGCATCACCGGGGATGTGGCCTTCGAAGGGTACGAAGAAGACTCAGAGTATGGTGAGCTCTACAAAGAAGACTTCAAAGAAATCTACTTAGTAGTCCATGAAAACATGGTCTAAAAATACCCGTGACTAATGACCAAAGGTTAAAACCCACGGTCTTTGAAAAAACAAATCTTTAAAATTCCAAGAGGAAAATTATTATGGCTATTCTCAAAAACGCAGAACTGTTCTTCGCTAAGCTTGACCCAAAGCGCCCTAACGATCGCTTCGACAAGGAGAACCCAACTTGGGAGGTGCAGGCACGTACTCGCTCTAAGGCTCAAGCTAAAGAGTGGAAAGACCTCCACCTCAATGTAAAACCAGATGAAGATGGGGATGGTATCTTCTACAAGGTAACACTTAAAAAGAAATCCAAGAAGCGTACCGGGGAAGATCAAAACCCAGTTCAGTTGGTAAATGGTTCCTTGGAGCCCATCGACCCTAATACACTCGGCAACGGGTCTATCGGTAATATTCGACTATTCCAGTATGACTATGAGATTGCTGGCCGCAGCGGTGTTGCGTCAATGCTCATGGCTATCCAAGTGACACTCTTTAAAGAGTTCACACCCAAGCCACGCGAAGACGACTTCGAGATGACAGAAACCAAGGTCATCAAAATGGCAGATAACCAAGATGTTGACGAAGATATGGTGGGTAGTGTAAAAGAAGACGACTTGGATGATCTTAGTTTTTAAGACAACCAAATAAAAACAATGGGAATCCTTTTTTAGGGTTCCCTTTTTTATCAAACCAAGAGGCAATTTAATATGATTACAGTATACACCTGTGGTGCTATGGAACATATCTCTGAGTCCGATATGAAGGGTTGGAGGTTGTACATGGAAGAGAACCTTCCGGATGTTCGCTTCCTACACCCAACGCGCCGGATCCCTCTCCATAAACAGATGGGGGACGCTACTATGGAGACCTACAATAAGCTAAAGCGGATTGTCGCACAAGACATAAAAGACATAAAGAACTCTAGCTTGGTTGTGGCAAATCTTAGAGACAGCGAGCCGGGTAAGAAATGGGGGTCTGTAATGGAGGTAGCCTTGGCTTGGGACTGGGGTATTCCTGTCATCGGGATTGTTGACAAGAAGCAATTCAAACACCCCTTCATCTATACGATGTGTACCGAAGTTCACTATGATGTAGACTCGGCGATAGACGCGGTTAAAGATTACATGTAACACCCTGACAGGAGATGGTTATGGAATTCCGTGAAGAATATTACGAGATATACGTTGACAGCCAACTAGTAGATACTTTTGTAAGTTCAGAAAATATACTTGAGGCTTTAAACTCAATCCGTACTCGTTACCCTGACAACTCAGTTGAGGTTTACAAGGTACGGTTAGAAGAAGAAAAGGTATACTAATATGACAAACGCTAAAATGACTGGAAATATGACGAAAGTATACAAAGAAAATCAGGGCTGCCGGAGAGGACGTGATAAGGGCCATTATACCCTCTACCACATCTTCTGTCCGGGGAAACACCGCGGTATCCACCAAGGGTATATTGGTGTGTCTAAGCTCAACTTAGAGGGTGTTAAAAGGCGTTACGAGTACGAGGTGCTTGAAGCCATGTCGGATGATCATGTCCGTAAAGTTCGTCACGTCCATAATATGATGGTCCGATTCGGGTACGAGATTCAAGAGCTAGCCAGCGGCCTTACCGCGGAGGAGGCTTATGGTCTGGAGTTGGCTTTGCGGCCTATTAAGAATACAAATGCTAAGAACATTTACAACTGGAACATTGCAAAGGGTGGAAAATGAACTTTAATTTTGATGCTGTCGAAGAAGACTGCACGTGTGATTGGTCTCTGTTGGATGACCTCTTTGAAGAACGTGCAGCTATCCTAGAGTATGATGCGGGTTATACTCGCTACGTTTCAGAACAGGAAGCCGCTCAAGCACTAGGGTTCTCGAACATGGCAGCCTTAAAGAACCACGTTCAGAAGCTCAAGACAGAGGAACAGCAGTATGACACGTAATCGTGTAGAGAAAAGAATTATAGACGAGATGAAGACACAGCGAGAGGAAAATCGTATGGAGAAGATCGAAACAGAAACAGGTAACTTTGGTTATTCCAAGTATCTTGCTGACGAGGAAGAATATTATGTTAAACAAGATGTCCAATCAGAGGTAAAGGCGATCTTTGATGCGGTGGACCCCGCCCACTACAAAGAGATCGTTCCGGGCTATCAGTACTTTGACATCATGGACCATATGCTAAAGGACTGGAAGGGCTCTCAAGCACACGCATTCGGTAATGCACTAAAATACCAGATGCGGCTAGGTAAGAAGGACAACGTAGTACAGGAGATTGACAAGGCTATTTGGTACTTGGAACGACTAAAGCAAGATGTCGCGAAAAAAGGGAAACTGTAAGTATAAAAAATATACTCAAGGGAGACTATGGTAATGTTAAAAAGAGCTGAGCTAGCATACATTCGACGTATGGCAAAAATGTACGAACGGTTTGATGATCTGTCAAGGGGGGCGGCCATCTACCAAGCCTACAAGTCCTATGAGTTTTACAAAGAAGCAGAAATGGAGATTAACGATGAACAGCAACAACGTGAAGTCTTAAGATATTAAAGGCATTACCTTCGGCGAGGTAGTGAAATTATTCAAGGAGTACTCAAATTGCGGATAGTTTTCGACATCGAGGCTAACGGCCTCTTACCAACAGTATCAAGGTTCCATTGTGCGGGGGCTACTGATGTAGACACGGGCGTGGAGTATTGGTTTAAAAGCGGGCCCAAACACGAGGGGGACTTTAAAGCCTTTTTAGATTTGCTATCTGAAGCAGACATGGTAATCGCCCATAACGCCCTAGGGTATGACATACCTGCTCTCAAGAAGCTTTCGGGGTTGTACGGGCTTGATTGGGACATCGACCCCAACAAGGTGCAGTGTACCAAGGTTATGTCTCAAGTTTTAAACTACCGACGTTTCGGCTTCGGACACTCTCTAAAGCTTTGGGGTGAATTCTTCAAAGACAATAAGGGTGACTACACGGGTGGCTGGGAAACCTATAACGAAGACATGTTCGAGTACATGAAACAAGATGTTAGGTTGGGGGCGAAAGTTTACAAACACCTGATGGGGGAGGTTAAAGCCTATGTAAAGCGTACTGGTTCAAAGAAGATCCTTAAAGCACTTCGATCAGAGATGGAGATGGACAGGATCATGGTTGATCAGTGTCAGAACGGTTGGTTGTTTAAGCGAGAAGAAGCTAAAGAACTAATTCGGACTATTGAAGACAAGATGTCTACTATTGAAGAATTTATCAACCCGAAATTACCAATGAAAGTGAAGGCAAAAGATGCGGGACCGAAAAAGACGACTTTCACAAAGTCAGGAAAACTCAATCACCACATCGATAAGTGGTTTCAGCTTGGTGGCAAGTGCACTGTTGATAACAGTCCTGTCGGGGGAGAGTTCTCTCGCATTGAATTTGTTGCTGGCGATATCGGCAACACTGATACTGTTAAACGTATGCTTTACACTCTGGGGTGGAAGCCCGACGAGTGGAACTGGAAAAAGATCAACGGGAACTTCGTTAAAGTCTCCCCCAAGCTCACCGACAGTTCCTTGGAGCCCTTAGGTGAGGTAGGTCAGAGCCTTATGGAATACTACACCCTCCGTTCTCGGAAGTCTATTATGGAGGGTTGGTTCGAGCATATTGATAAAGATAGCCGACTGCATGGTGATGTTTTTAATATCGGCACACCTACCTTCCGTCAAACACACAAGATTATCGCCAACTTGCCCTCGGGTAAAGCAACCTTGGGCCCAGAGATGCGGAGCTTGTTTGTGGCAAAACCGGGATACAAAATTGTAAGTGCAGATTCTGCAGGTTGCCAGCTTAGGCTTCTTGCCCACTTCATGAACGACCCCGACTACACGCGAGAAGTACTAGAGGGGGATATCCACCAAAAGAATGCGGACGTACTCGGTAGTTCTCGTAATAATGCAAAGCCCTTTATTTTCGCTTATTTATATGGGGCTGGGGGTAAGAAACTCGGATCTATCTTGGGTGTCAGTGATAAAGAAGGGAATAAGCTGAAAACTAAGTTTACCAACGCCTTCCCTAAACTAAAAGTACTAATCTCTACTGTTCAACACATCGCAGAGGAGCAAGGATTTATCCCCGGGCTAGACGATCGACCTATCTTTACAGACAGCCAACACAAGGCACTAAACTACCTTATCCAAGGTGCTGAGAGTGTTGTGATGAAGGCCACTGTAATTATGATTGATGGGAAATTAAAGGAAGCTGGTATTGACTTCTCACACTTACTACTATACCACGATGAATGGAATGGCGAAGTCCGTGAGGACCAAGCTGAACAAGCAAAGGGGATTATTATGGAATGTTTCAAAGAAGCACCTAAAGCTTATGGTGTTAACATTATGGCCTGTGGGGACTGCGTAATAGCGGACAACTATTATGATGCACACTAGCTATGTATACTTACACCTAGACGGGGAAGAGGTTGTCTATGTAGGGTCGGGCACAGGGGGGCGTGCTTGGTCCTGCAAGGGCACGGATAGGCGTAACACTGAACACAAGTTGTGGATAGAAAATAAAATTCTAGACGACAGGAGTTTCGTTAAATTTAAAGCATCCCGTATAACTAAAGAAGAAGCCTCTATACTCGAAAGATCTTTAATTGAAAAGCTACAACCCAAGTATAACCATGAGTTCACGGAGGCTTGGCTAAAAGAGAAGTCTGAACAAGGCCACAAGATGGCTCAGTCACATAACCGCAAGACAATGACGCCATATGGTGTATTTGAGTCTATAACCAAAGCGGCTAAGGCTCATGGGGTGCATCCTAACACTATTGCATATAGGTGTGGGAGTAGCAACGCAGAGTATTGCTATCTAGAAAAATCAAAACACTGGAGAACTACACAATGAGCAAGCTTATCAACAACCACATTATCTTCTCTTATGATGAACCTCAAAACCTCCGTGTCGCAGCACAGGTCAACCGTTACCTTGATACCCTTTGGGCAATGGATAAGCTCAAGTACACTCCAAAGCTAGGTGTCGGTTCCTACAAGGGCGACCTAGAACCGATTGTTATGATGGACTACAATGACTTCATGGCGCATGTATTCCCTTCTGGCTATGTTGACAACCAAGAAAGTTTCCTCCAGCTAAACCCCCGTTCACCTCGCACAACAGCCCTCCAAGGTTCTTTGATGTTCAACCACCAAGCGACGAAACCTATCTTGCTTGGGGATTTCAAAGAGGTAAGTAAAAGCGAGGCTATCCAATCGGAGGCTTGGACGTATCTTGACGGCAAGAGCTTTGTCTGTAAGAAGTAAACAACGTATAACCAAAACTGAAAGGTACTACACATGTCTATTACAACTTCTGTTGGAGAATACATTGGCCAGCGTTTCGACAAGCTATATGAAACCGCTAAGGTTGAGGAGTTTGACATTAGCTATGAACTCCAGCTTATGCTTGATAGCCTTGAAGCAGATGTTATCCAACTCTCTAAACAAAAATCAACGACTGAGGCTGAAGAAATCCGAGAAGAAGCTTGGGAGCGTGGTTACGATAGGGGCTGGGAGCGTGGTTACGATAGGGGCTGGGAGCGTGGGATAGAGGTGGCCCGCCGTGAGCATAAGGAGAGCAACAATGGGTAGTTATTTATTTCGGGTAGTTATCGCGCTATCAATGCTTATAAACGTAATCCTTGGGGGGAGTGTCGGACAGACGCTCTCTGCGAGGAGCCATGCTAGACGTAGAGAAGGTAAAGTGAATATTGCTTGGCTGATCGACATGTTCGCTGGTAAAAACCACTGCATGGAATGTTGGGCTTATTGGACTGTAAGAAAATGGTGAGGGATAAGATGGTTGGTTACAAATTATTTCGTAAGATGAAAGACGGGTATGCCCCGCTCTTCATCAATAAATCACAACGGCTTCAGGAAGGGGTTGAATATGCTTTTGAAGACAAACCTACCAAGGGGTTTGCCCACCGACCCGGTTGGCATGTTTGTTCCAAGATGGATGCCCCTCACCTAAAACAAGGGGAGGACACCAACCGGGTGTGGTGTAAGGTGGAGTTTACACACATGCAGACTGTTAAGAGACCTGCTTCACAAGGCGGTGTGTGGTATCTCGGGTCAACTATTAAAATTATTAAGGAAGAAAAGTATGTTTACAATTGAGATGGGAATTGATGCGGGATTGGGCACCACTGTAACAACTCTGGATGACAACGGGGGGGGGTATAGTGACGTGGAGGTGATCCTCTATGAAGATCAGGTGTTTATCCGACAGGATGACGAAGATGGTTTTGTACAACTCATAAACCTGTCTGTACAACAAATGAGGGATATTGTGGCTTCAATGTCACTACCTGAGGGAGCTTATTACCAAGAAGCCTCCTTGAAATAGAAACCAATACAACCCAAACTGGAGATTACAAGTATGTCAACTGTAACCTTGGAGTTAACTGAAGAAGAACTTGCAGACATTATTGAAGTGGCTATGGACAGTGTTCATGACATGGATGTGACTTTCCGAGACTACGCAGAGGCGGCGGCTAAGGCTGTACTAAAGGAGACTACCAGATGACTACTGTTGTTAAAGGACATAAGATTGAGCCTTATGCTAACCTACGTGATACTGACCTAAGTGGTGCTAACCTAATTGGTGCTGACCTACGTAATGCTGACCTAAGCGGTGCTGTCCTAAGTGGTGCTAACCTACGTAATGCTCACCTAAGTGGTGCTGACCTACGTGGTGCTTACCTAAATGATGCTAACCTAAGTGGTGCTAACCTACGTAATGCTCACCTAAGTGGTGCTGACCTGCTCTGCACAGGTAACATGAAAGAAATTAAATCCCTCCAATTTGAAAAGTGGGGTGTAGCGTACACTTATGACACCCTACAGATAGGTTGCAAAAAGCATAGTATTGAAAGGTGGCGTAGATGGGATACGCCAGCAGGTAAAGTTTGGATTGATAATATGGATAGTGATGCAACAGAGTGGGCTTGTAAGTTTATGCCTATCGTGTTGATGTTGATTGATACTTCACCAGCAAGACCAACTAAATAGGAATAATATAATGGACTACGAACTAGAGAAACATCTGCGTGACTTGGGGGTACTGCCATCAAACACTGATGATGAACTGGTAGGTAAGAGCTACAGCCCGTGCCCAACACTTGCTAAGGGTTACTTCAATGACCCACGAGACCCAATCACGGGTGAAGTACCATTCTAAAGGAGAAGAACAATGATTAAGTACACAGTTGAAGTCTACCCTAATGACTAACAAGAATAAAGGATAAGAGTTATGGAGTATGATTTTAAAGATGGCAACGGACCTGTACCTGCACATAAGCATAGTAACGGAGGCGGTTGGGTTGCTGATACGGCTACTGTAGCAGAGACTGCTTATGTTGGGCCTTATGCTAAGGTCTCTGGTTATGCTAAGGTCTATGGGTGTGCTCAGGTCTCTGAGGATGCTAAGGTCTCTGAGGATGCTAAGGTCTCTGAAAATGCTAAGGTCTATGGGTGTGCTAAGGTCTATGGGTGTGCTAAGGTCTATGGGTGTGCTCAGGTCTCTGGTTATGCTAAGGTCTCTGGTTATGCTAAGGTCTCTGAGGATGCTCAGGTCTCTGGTTATGCCGAGGTCTATGGGTGTGCTAAGGTCTATGGGTGTGCTCAGGTCTCTGGTTATGCCGAGGTCTCTGGTTATGCTAAGGTCTCTGAGGATGCTCAGGTCTCTGGTTATGCCGAGGTCTATGGGTGTGCTAAGGTCTCTGGCTATGCCGAGGTCTCTGAGGATGCTAAGGTCTCTGAGGATGCTAAGGTCTCTGGTTATGCTAGGGTCTATGGGGGTGCTGAGGTCTCTGAGGATGCTCAGGTCTCTGGTTATGCCGAGGTCTATGGGTGTGCTAAGGTCTATAGGTATGCTAAGGTCTATGGGTGTGCTAAGGTCTCTGGTTATGCTAGGGTCTATGGGGGGGCTGAGGTCTCTGAAAATGCTAGGGTCTCTGGTTATGCCGAGGTCTCTGAGGATGCTCAGGTCTCTGGCTATGCCGAGGTCTCTGAGGATGCTAAGGTCTCTGAGGATGCTAAGGTCTCTGAAAATGCTAAGGTCTATGGGTGTGCTCAGGTCTCTGGTTATGCCGAGGTCTCTGATTATGCTAAGGTCTATGGGTGTGCTCAGGTCTCTGAAAATGCTAGGGTCTCTGAGGATGCTCAGGTCTCTGGTTATGCCGAGGTCTCTGAAAATGCTAAGGTCTCTGGTTAT
>Ga0208160_1000988_pt1 | contig 12576 bp, 29 predicted proteins | sample CB_VirMetaG_FD_184536 | JGI IMG/M metagenome (GOLD analysis project Ga0208160, IMG submission 184536) | Freshwater to marine saline gradient viral communities from Chesapeake Bay - CB_1504_1 Viral MetaG (SPAdes) (version 4) | ecosystem: Environmental > Aquatic > Marine > Coastal | place: USA... | reverse complement strand
TTGCCTACGCTTGCGGATTAGTTGATGAGGATACAGGCGAAGTCCGCAGCGATGAGCTTTTCGCTTCGATCAACTCATGGTGGCCTTACTTCGAGCAATATGCGGAAGCATGGGTGCATCAGTTCAACGGTGAAGTCGGAACCTCGCTGGAATTTGCCCGCATTGATTCGCCTAAAGAGTACAACTTCCGAACCGATGCCATCATGGTCGAGGCAAGCAATCGGGACATTCTGCGAATCTTCGCCTATGTTCGGGAAAACCTCTTAAAGTCGGAAGCGTTGGAGATTGTCCGCAGTATCACCGCCTCACGCGATGGCTTTATTGCGTTTTACAAGTATCACCAGCTCTTTCAGCGGGAAAACCTGAATCTGCTGGTGGAATGCCTATGCGATGCCATCATTGCGGCGCAGAATAGTAGCTATCCATGGATAGTCGAGGATTTCGAGGCGGAATATTGCCCGCAGTTGGAGGTCGCAGCATGATGACGCAAGAAGACGTTGCGATACATAACGCACAAAACTGGAAAGCATACGCGCAAGAGCGCAAGACGAATTCCGCATTTTATGCCCGAGTTGAGTATTCGAAAACATATACGCAGGTTCGCCTTTCTAGCATTTTGCGCCCATCGGTACAGATCCAGCATGCGCCAACATTGGAGCAGATGCAGGCACTAACAGAGCGATAATTTTTGCACCTTGCCCGGATTCGTCCGGGCCTTTTTTTGTCCGCAACAAATACAACGGGAGACGATACAAAAACAGCGATTCAAACGGCCTGAGACAGGCATACAAGGCTCGAAACGTCCGGGCAATGCTACTGCGCATCGGTAGACTTTGCGGGATTCTGGAGCGATTGGAGGCGTTTTAGAAACTTGCTCAAATTTTGGGCAGGTTCTGCCTATCTTTTGTGCAGATCCCCGGTCTAGTGGTACGTCCCCGGTCTAGTGGCAACTTTTGCTCCCCGGTCTAGTGGGTGAGATCCCCGGTCTAGCGGAATGTTCTCAAAAGTTGCTCCCCGGTCTAGTGGCAAAAGTTCTCACTAATGCCTCCCCGGTCTAGTGGCAATCAAATTGTTAAAGACTCCCGTACTAAAGCACAAAAGGCTTCGGGAGAGATCTCCGCAGTCCATTCCAGATCATTGCTGATGTGGAATTCTGGGGTGATCGCATAAATCGGTATCACTACCCGCCAATACTTTCGATCAATCCTGTACCAAAGGCAGGGGAATTGGTGATCCCCGGTCTGGCGGCAAGTTTGCTCCCACCATTGTTTGATGAGGGGTGTTTTTGCCCTTTTGACTTCGACTGACCACCCGTTAAGGCCCAGAACGTCAGAGCCGCCATCTCTCCACTGGTCAAGGTTCCGGGTTGCTTCAAGTCCCAGCTCTTCACGAAGAATCCGGATGACTTCGCGCTCACCAGCCTGTCCTTTTGTCCGGGAATTTATTGGCATCTGTCATTACTCCGTAATTGTATCAAATTTTGGGGGGAAAGTCAATGAAATCAGTCTATTACTTCACTAAAATCATAGAAATTCTTGTCAACATAACCATACTTTTTGATTTGCTCTAACATTTCGATTTTGTAGTTTGTTACCTCTAGCAAGAATTCCTGAGTATCGAATTTTTCTTCCCAAGTCTTCTTGCCGATAGAGTGAATGCCCTCTTTTCCGGTGTGGTGATCCAAGCATAACGGGATTGTGAGGTGGTCATCGGCCTTTTGCCCTAACCCCCGATATTTGACCCCAATCAAATGATGAATCTGTGGAGGTCTACCGCAGATACAGCAGCCTAGCTCTACAAGGGCATCAAAACGGCGTTTTAAGGCTTCATTTTTCATTGGGCGCTACCCTTATACCTATTTTGGTTTTTAACGCCTCTGAGGGCTGTTTCTGGGCGTTCTAGGGGTATTCTCAGGTGTGTTTGTATGCTTACCTTGCTCATGTCAGGCTCCATAGGACTTTTTCTCGGCCCTTTCATCGGCTTTTCGGGTTCTCCATGTCTCCCAAGCAAGTTTTGCGGCCTCTAGGTCGTATCTGGCCCGTTCTTCAATTTCCGTAGCGGCAGCAAGGCCCTTGAGAAGGGTCATGTACTCATCCTCCGAAAGGGCTTCTCGCTCTTGGGCGGCGGCAGTTGTGTATCCAAGGGTTTCAGCCTTCTTCATCAGGATGGCTAGTTTGGATTTGCGGAAGTGTTCCAAGTACACCCGCTCGGATTTTGCTTTTGCGAATTCGGCGGCAAGTTCTCGGATTCTGTGGATGAGTTGTTCAGCGGTCATTTTTTCCTCTTTGGCTCCCAGTCACGTTCTGGGATGATCTGGGTTCCGGTGCGTTCTTTTCCGGCTACCAGTTTTCCGTTCTCATGGATGGATTCGACTTTGATTTCTCCGAAGACCTGTCTCATCTGGTCTACGATCTTTGCGAGTTCAGGCCAGCGGTTGCGGTTGGATTCTCTGCTCAAGCCACAGCCCCTAACATGCTCGGCATAGTCTTAGCTTCAGGAGGCGGGAATGGCATAGGGCCATAACCGTATTCCGGAATCCATTGCTGCGAGCCTTTGTCAAACCAAAAGCTGAATAACCCTTCCCATTCGCCGTGACGCTGTTTCGCAACTCGGATGAAGCAATCAGGCTCTTGCGGGTCAAAGTCCACATTCGCGAGTGGGTTGGCTTCTTTCTGTCGAACCTTGAGTTCTTTGGCTTTGTTGCGAGCCACGATCAAGAGGTTGTCCGCTAGATCCACGATCCCGCCTGAGCCTTTGACGGAGTATTTGTCCGGGACAGCCTTCTCATCTGCGGCCTTGCGGACGTGATGGACAAGGTGGATGTGGATTTTGTGTTCCTTAGCCGCCCACGCCAAAGCGTCCACAAAACGGTTCTGTGGTTCGTTGTGTTCGGAATCCACGCCGCACTTCACGAGGGAGTCGATCATCACATGGTCTACCCCGAGTTCTTCTGCGGCCCAATGAATCATTGCGATAATCCGTTCAGGCTGGACAGAGCCAATCTGGTCGTAAATCCAGATCCGGTCGGTGGTGTAACGCATGACGTTACGCACGTCATCCCGTGAAGGGTTGGAGATTCCGCTGCCCTGACGCAGCATCTTCGCTACTGTGGCAGATCCGGGCATTTCCATTGAAGCGATGAGGGTTTTCTTTCCCGCCGAAGCAAGCCATAGGGCAAGCTGGGTCTGAAGGGTGGATTTCCCTGAGCCGTTCTCAGCCGCAAGGATCGTCAACTCGCTAGGGCGGAAGCGGAACTTGTCGGCGGTCTTGCTCCACGGCATTTGGTCGCCAAATACAGCAGACCCTTTCTCCAACCGCTCAATGGCATCCTCAACAAAATCGGAAGCGGGGCGGATGGATTGGCTTTCCTGTCTCGCCATGAAGCGGCGAAGGTCAATATCTTGGATGATGTTCATATCGCTACCTCCGTCAGGAGGGGCGCAGATTTGTTGAAGTCGTTACTAGCCCAATTCGCTACGGCATGCTTCCAAGACTTCATCTTGTTCCGACCTACCATCCAACCATTAGCTTCGTAGTAGTTCACAAACTTCGTTGCATTGATCGAATAGCCTTTCTCCTTTGCGTACTCCGCAACCTCTGTAACGGATGGAGGAGCGAAGCGACTAACCTTTCTCTTCTCTTCTCTTCTCTTCTCTTCTCTTAATTCGGACTTTATCCCGACACTATCGGGAGTTTGTCTGGAGACTATCGGGAGTTTGTTAGCTTCCTTTAACACTTTTTGTGTGTATTCATCTGTTCTTAGGGCCATTTTTAGACAGGTGATTCTGCCGCCATCTTCTTCAAACAGGCCGAGATTTACCATGTAACGCATCATTTCTTCGACGCGCTCAACATGAATGTTGGTAGCCGCCGCAATCAATTCAGCGTCCTCTTCCAACTCAAAAGTAAGGTTATGTTTGTCGATGGTTCCAGCCACACATTCGAGCAAAAAGAAGTACATTCCGTACCCTTCAAGACCGTATTTGAGGCGAAGTTTTTGGATCTTAGCGTCATGCCTAGATCCGGAGTCATGCTTAAACCACTTCATTCAATCTCCATTGGTGCTGGTCTCCCCGGTGACTATTCCGGTGGTCGGCACCCAAGCAGGGTTAGATTCGGTCGGAGAGACCAGCCCAATGAAGACTGTTCTCGACCACTTTGCGCCAGTCACAGCGCTGAGGTCACTATACATCAATACCAGCAGCTTTTAAGGCTTTGTAGGCCTGAAATTCCCTATCCAGATCCTTCTGTGATAGCTTCTTTCCTGCCCTGCGGTCTTGTTCTGCAAGAGCCAGTATCAGACGTTCTTTTTGCAGTCTATTAGCCTCTTCATGGGCCTTCTTTTGCTCTATTTTTGCGAACCCTAATGGCTCAATATGCTCTTCACCACGCTCAGGGAACAGATCCCCCATCGTTAAACCTACGGCATGAACAATGTTGATTGGCTCGCATCCTGCAAAGCAGTGAACCAAAACACTACCGCTGCTCAATTCGCGTATTGCTAGTGACGGAGAACGATCCTCGTGGGCTGGGCAGCACGCCATCCACTTCCCTTTTCCCTTTGGAGAAACCTTATCAAGTTTGCTCAATAAGACATTGATATTATTATTCATTTTCAACTCGTATAAGACTGCACCCTGCCAAACTGGTGGGAATTGCCGGGTAGAAACGCTGACTGAGGGAGTCGAGAACGGCTCAGTCTAACAAGGTGCAGTCGTATAAAAATTCATCTCTACCTAGTGGGCTTCCCACGGCCCAGACCAAAACTACAGATGTCAGGCTTGCCTGTCAAGCAAAAAAAGACCCGCAATAGAAAGCGGGTCAAAGTGCCACCATGGAGGAGTGGTTAATCGTTAGAAGCCAATCGGTTTCTGATGTTTTCCAGTGTAGGCTCAACCGGGCTAGGCCACAAGTCAGGACGGATCTGCCTTGGCTTCAATCCGGTGTACTTCGAGATCCGAAGCACATATTCAGCTGGAACCGGGCGATTTGATGTCGTCCATTCGTGAATTGCTGATCGCGTGAGTTTCAAGAGTTTGGCAAGCTGGGCCTGACTCTTGAACAGGTCAAGGATCTCTCTTTTCGTAATCATTCCATGTGTACTCATGCGGACAACTCTAGCAAAAATATTTTTGTCGTCAAGTGTTGACACCATAGATTCTAAGTTGTAAGGTTGTCCGTACCTTAACTGCAAGCAAGGAGAACGACATGAGCAATCAAGAATTCGCAGAACTCGATGGCCCGTATGAAGTGGACTACTCCACCTACACCGATGAGGAATGGATCAAGAAGTACCTTGAAGATGGGTACGACAACGATGACATTGACGACATCATTGGCAATGCCTTGGCCGGCATGAACTGGTATCGCATTGCTGAGATTTCAGCGCTGGAAATGGGCTTGAATTATGGTGAGATTGGCCCAGCCATTGCTCGCCGTATCACTGCTCGCCTGCGTGACTACATGATCTCAGCAGCTAAAGAAGCGGAGGGATGCTATGACCCGTATTAATGACGAAGACCGCTTCGACTACGACATCAAAAGAGCAATGGATGATCCGATGTATCGAATCGAAATAAGCCTAAACGACATTCAGGATGCAGTCCTCCGTCTAAAGGCAGAATATGAGGCTTTGTTAGGACGTTTGAATAATTCCGCCACTCGTCCTAGATCTAGTGGTAATGCGGAACACTGCCCTTTTTAATAGGAAGGTAATTATGAGTTTGACTATTCAGGCTTCGGCCAATTCGTCTCGTGAGTTTGAGATTGCCCCAGCAGGCAATCATGTGGCCATCTGTTACGCAATGGTTGATCTAGGTCATCAGAAGACGATGTACCGCAACAGAGATACCGGCGTTGAAGAAGAGAAGTTGCAACACAAAGCCTACATTGGCTGGGAACTCTGCAATGAACCTATGGCAGATGGTCGTCCCTTTATGGTTAGCCGTCAGTTGACCATGAGTTTGCATGAAAAGGCCACTATGAGAGCCATTCTTGAGTCTTGGCGTGGTCGTCCTTTTACCGATGATGAACTAACCGGCTTTGATCTAAAGAACATCCTTGGTAAGCCTTGTATGGTCAATGTAGTCCATAACACGGCAAAGAATGGCAAGACTTACGCCAACATCGCATCTGTTGCTGCAATCCCAAAGGGAATGCCAGTGCCAGAACAAACAAATAGCACTTTGCTATTTGAGTTTGGCGATATGGGTTTTGATGAATCTGCTTTTAACGCACTCCCGCAATGGATGCAAAGCAAGATCATGGAATCTAAAGAATATCGGGATATGACAAACGATGCGCCTGTAGAAGGGCCAGCGTTTGATGATGACATAGCTTTCTAATCTTCCTGCTTGCAGCGGTCTGGCCCACCGTGGAAGAAACGGGCCATTTTTAATGAGATTGATTTCAGAAGCACTAACTAACGCAAAACGCAGAAGAACATTGGTACAGAAGCTACTAGAGCATACCGGCAGGAAGGTTTGGAAGGATGAACTGGGACACATCGAATACACAATCCGGTTTCTTCGGGGAGAAATTTCTCTCCAGCATAAACCGTTCGCCAAAGAAACGTCGTCAGGTATGGCTGTTCGATCTGATCTACTTCTGCGAAGACGAAGACTTAGAGGGGATTCGGGAGACTTGGATGGAGATGAATAAAGAAGATCAAGAACAAGTCTGGTCATTTCTTGCGTCAGACCAGAAAAAATTAGTAAGAGATTCGATTGCAGGCATGGAGACACCATTTTGAGACCGATGTACGAAAACGATCTAACGCTAAAGGATGAAAAGCGAATCCAGCCGTTACTAGAGCAGAAATGGAATCTAAGCCTACACAAGATGCCCGTAAGCTACAGAATTGATTGGTTCGCTACGCGCAATGGAGAGGCAAGTGCAGTAATTGAGTACAAAAGAAGGTTTGTAGAGTCTAGCCAGTATGAAACCATTTTTCTTTCATTGGGGAAATGGAATGCTGGAATGGACTTCGTGATAAAGAACAATCTAGCTTTTGTGTTTGTAGCGGAATGGAATGACAAGATTGGCTATCTAGCGGTTACAGAACCACCGAAAGAATCCTTCCAGATTGGCTTTGGTGGCAGAACAGTACAAACAAGAGATTCAGGAGATATTGAGCCGGTTATTCACTTGCCAATATCGAAATTCACCATGATGGAGAGGATATGAAATATTTAGAGTTCCTATGGCGGATCGTACTCACTCCGTTTTATGTAGCAGGCATAGCTTGGGCCAGCATCTTTATATTGTTGGTTGAGGGCAAGGCAGAGTTCAAAGCGTTTTGGAGGTCAAATACATGACTAGAGAAGAAACACTGGAAGCCATCAAGGTAATGCAGCACTACGCTGATGGTGGTGAGGTTGAGCAATCACGAGATGTGTACACCACTAGAGAATGGAACACAAATCATTATCCGCAATGGGATTGGATTGCGTTTGAATACCGCATCAAGAAAACCACCAAGAAGATCAAGCTAGAGGCTTGGTTATATATGGGGAGTTTGAAGCTGGTAACAGAAGAGGTAAGCAGGACAATGAAGCATGTGTTTGATGGTACCGACACAAATGTCGCTACCAAGAAGATGCGTGTTCCTTCCGAAGACAAATGGGTGGAGGTAGAGGAATGAGTAACACACCGAAATGGATTCTAGAGGCTTGTGCTGATCCAGAGCGCAATCCACACAACCTGAAGCCTAGTACGATTTCTAGTCGATATTACCGCCAAGGGCAGACACTAGAGAAAGCATTGTCATACCCAGTACACAGCAAGGCTAGTGCTGCAAGACTGGGACGACATAAATCAGACTGGGGCAAATGGGAACCCGGTAAATTCAGTGCCGCTGATAAGGAGCGTAGAGCATGACTGTAGTAAAGAAGAAAGCTGTGAAGAAGGCTGCGCCTAAAAAGGCTGTCGCTAAAAAGAAGGTAGCCGTAAAGAAAAAGGCTAAAGAACCGCCGCAGGTAAATATTCCAGAGGATACCTTCAAGGCTCCAGATGTGGAGAAATATGAAGATGGCTTTGTAATGACCATGATTATTGCTGCTGCCGCTGCTGCTGTGGCATTTACCGCATGGATCGTGAATACATGAACCCACTAGAAACCATCCCGATTATGGCAATCCGGCGGGAATTAATTGTGACCTGTAAGAAGATGATCCTACTGGCAAGGAAGCCAAGTAAGAATAAGGGATACGATCAATACGACATTGAGAATGAGGAATATCAGCGCCTCGCAAAGACAAGGGATTATCTCTGCGAAGCACTGAGGAAGGAGTGGAATAGGACTACCGCTTAGGCTTCTTCTTTTTAGCCTCTCTAGCAACATTTAGCGCAATGGCTACTGCTTGCTTTTGAGGCTTTCCTGCTTTCATTTCACGCTTAATGTTCTGTGAAATGGTCTTCTTTGAATATCCTTTCTTCAACGGCATGACTTATTCCTTCACAAGGATGAACTGAAAATGAGTAGCCACCTCATCTGTACCGGATGAAGACAAGGCTCTAGCCTCAATATCGGATTTCTCTTCAATCCGGATTGGTGCTTTGAAATTGTAAGTGTTCTGTCCTGTAGCAAGGCTGGTAATCATGCTGGTAATCAGCACTCCACCAAAAGGCCTAGCCATCAATCGACCTACAATATATTTGTTTGCAGCCGTAGTACCAGAGGCAATAGAACCATCAATCAAATAAGCGGTATGCCCAGCAGGTATGGAATACATAGATTGTATTGATTCGCCATTACCAATCTTAATGAATCCGTAGGTAGTGGCTGGAACACCCGCAGAAACTGTACCAATACCCACATGAATATTGCCGATATTTACCGCTCCAGCAACCACAGTAACGCGATTAATCCGGATGTAAGTCTTGCTGGTATTGACTGCATTTTGCCCATTCAGATTGACTGTTTCGGACACGGCATTCCAGTTTGCATCTAGACCCTGAATAAACACGCTCTGAGCGCCACCAGTGCCATAAAGATCACTCCCGCTACTGCTGGATACCTTCATCACGCTAGCCGCCGTAGGATAGCTGTACAGGCCACCCTTGCCCCATACCGTTGATAGGGTGGTGGTAGAAACCCCAGCCCCAAATATCGTCAGGCAGCTATGATTGGGGTAATTCCTATTGGCGACATCAAAATAGAATTCGCTGGTAGGGCTGGGATCGTAATACTGGCTCATTTTTTAGGCTCCACAATAATGTTTGAATCAAGCATGGCTTGGTCGGTATGCCCTAACCGTTTGCACAAAGTCATTCTATTTTGTCCCGGAGCGCGTACTTCCCAAATATCACCCTTGAGCCAGAATTGCTCTCCTGCGTTCAGTTGCCCGAGAGTAATCTCTTCTTCTTCTAGGGCTTGATACACACAACTGTCTGGTCTAGGCATCTCGGAGCCTCCAATTCGATCAGGAACAGCCTTTCGTCCTTTGTCATCGTTAATTGTCTTAAATCGGCACATCCAGCCATCAAGAACACCAATAAGGCGACTAAGGCCCATAAGAATACTTCCTGTGCAATTTCTTCTGCGCGTTTCACGACTTACCGAGGTAGAAACTACCTGCCGCCAGAATAGAAATCTTGAGCCATTCAAAGTGAACAATGGCATTTTCCAATCGGACAAACTCAGTCACGGTCTTGGTCGTGTCGATCAGGCCGAGGAAATTGAAGCCAGTTTCCTGCTCGACCGGAACCACAATATCCAATCCGGTCAGGCCACCCATCATGGCCCATGCCCCTAGACCGACCATAGATAATACAAAGATGCGGCGGGTCATCTTAGCGAATGGGTCATTCCCTACTCGCGCTGCGGCTGCGTCAGCGGCTTTGGTGGCACGCTCGGATTCAGCATTAGCTTGCTCAGTCTTTGCAGCCATTAGCTTCATGTTCAGTTCTAACTGCTTGGCTTTAGCTTCTTGAGCCTTGTCAATCATCTTGAAAACGCCGCCCATCGCCGCGCCACCAGCCATAGTCAAAAGTTCTACTGGGATCATTTAATCCTCCTTCTTGGCGGCTGGTTTGCTGAAACCGAAATAGGCTCCAACAATGGCCGCAATGGAAATGTAGTAGATGTTGCTCATCTGAGCCAATAAATCGCTGGCCCTGCTCAGACCGAAATATTCGGTAATGATGACGCTAAATGGGAACAGCAGCATTCCGCTTAGACTGAAGTAGGACATCCGCCGCATTGCGTCACGACGGTTGTTTTCGTCCTCGGCAGCCTCTCGCAGTCTGGTGATGTGGATCTCCCATTCCTCCGGGGAAATCTTGCCATCGCCGTTCAGGTCGGCTTTTTCAAAGTCGGTCATTTCAGTTCCCCGATAATGGGTTATCCAGAGCCTTTTGGATCTGGTCTTGTAACTCGGTCTTGGTATTTTCTACCTTGATTTCAAACTTATCCATCTTGTCCTCGAAGCGCACGATCTTGTCATTCACCCGCTTCTCGATGTCATAGGTCAGTTGTTTGGCATCCCGCAGGTTCTGTTCGATAGATTCCAGTAGGCGTTCCTGCGTTTCGATCTTTGCGCTGGTCTGCTCCATCTGGGCTTGGTAGCCGCCGATGTCCAGCGAGGCCAGTTCTTCGACTTTTTGGTACATCAGAATCCCCTGATACGCAGCCCCCAAAACAGTACCAATCCCAGCAATCGCCATGCCTATGGTGGTCGGGGTCATCCGCAGGCCAAACAGGGTGAAAGACTTGTCCTTCAAGCCCTCGATTTCGTCCAGTTTGTCACCTAAGTCAGCCATTTATAGTTGCCGGTATAATCGCTCTATAATTCATTTGATCCATCGGCTCATAACCGGCTCATAAGTAAGCGCAAGCTGTTGATTCATATAGTCAGAATGGCTCATATCTTATTTGACGGTCATTTGATTACTCTGCAAATGAGGCAACCTCTTTGTGCCTATCACACAGGCAGCTACGGCTTCCATGTGTGAGGCTGGCAAACATACTCAATTCTCAAACCCTCCCTGCAACTTCTTGAGGTTTTCCAGTTCCTGCTGAAGTCGCATCACCTCCAACCGTCTGGCTTGGAGTTCTAGCTGGTACAGGGTATTGCAGTTGATTCGTTCCTTTGGCCCATCAATCGGTATCACGATTCTTGCATATAGGCCGATGTCCTTGGTCTGCGGATTAGTAGGATCTTCGCTGCCAAACGGTGACACCGCATTGTTGATGATCCCTGTCGCTCCCAGTTCAAAGGTAGAGCCACCGCCAATGGCGTTCTTACAGTCCAGATTGCCGGCACGGAATGAGTCCGTTGCATAGCTGCCCGGTGCGCTGGGTAGTTGCAGGTTTAGCGAGGAGGAATCTGCCATCGCCATCCCACAGAACAGGATTAGTGGTGCAGCTTTGAGCATATTCGGCTCGCCAGTAGAGTGCCTGTGCCATCGCCCCTTAGCTTGCTCTGGCTGCAAATGTATTGCGCTTTTTCTGCGTCTTTGCTGCGTATGTAGACATCGAATTTGACATGGCCCAAGTAGCGCACATGAGCGATACGGTAGCTGGACACAAACGGTACTGGCTGCCAGTCCTCGGTGAATACGCCGATTTCGTAATACTCAACATCCTTGCGTTTGTTGAACAATTCCATCTCAGCCTTGACCACGCCCTCCACATGGGAAGTTGTCAGGGTCGGGTAGGTGGGAACCATCTCGTGTCCCCAAGCAGGCAGAGCCAGCAGGCATAGGACTATTGCGCGATACACTCCGCCACCACTACAGAACGATATGTGCCACCCGGAAATGCCTTGTTGCCACCACCGCCATAGGTCGCAGCAGAGTCGATCTTGAACCAAGTCGTACCAGTCGCTGTCAGGTCATATTCCTTCGTCTGGTCATACTCAACCGCATCGGTGTCGTAGTCAGCCATCGCCACGCTAGACACCTCATGGACGCTCACAGATCCTGTGAAGGTCACCATGTCGCTTAGGCTAGGGCTGGCAGAGAAGCCAGTCGGGTAAGTGATCTTGGCCTTGTACGCATCTGCTAGGGACACATCGTACCGAACCACAGGAATCACCCCGCCATCGGCAGGAGCAGTCGTCAGGGTATAAGCATTTGGATTCCCGTAGACACCAGCCACATCGGTGTTGATGAGGCAGCGGGACTGGACTGTGCCTTCAATCGGTACTTCGGCGGCTTGTGCTGTGCCTGCCATCAGCAGGGCTAGTGCGATCTTTTTCATTTCCATTGGCTCCCCACCATTTCGGTGTGTAGTCGGTCATTTGCCATGCTGCGGAACGCCCGCTTGTTGTCCTTAATCTCGCCACCTTGGAGTATTACAGTTTCCTGATATACCCCACCCGGTATGCTCATTGCATAATAATTGTGCATTGTTACAGGATTCATCGCAGCAATCATCCCTGTTTGGCCGATAGCCATGTTCAGGTCGGCATCGCCGGTAGCGAGGGCTTTTTCCATGTCCTCTTTTTCAACTTCTTCGTCGTCTTTTGAAACTTCTTCGTCGTCCTTTAGAAACTTCTCGCGATCAACTTCGGCAGTTTGGGCGTAGGGATCGTCTAGGACGGAATACAAGGTCGGCAGAGGGGGAGCGGTTTG
>Ga0208160_1000984_pt1 | contig 12591 bp, 15 predicted proteins | sample CB_VirMetaG_FD_184536 | JGI IMG/M metagenome (GOLD analysis project Ga0208160, IMG submission 184536) | Freshwater to marine saline gradient viral communities from Chesapeake Bay - CB_1504_1 Viral MetaG (SPAdes) (version 4) | ecosystem: Environmental > Aquatic > Marine > Coastal | place: USA... | reverse complement strand
TTTCTTTTGCTTTTTTCATACATTCTTTTAAAGATAATCCAGGGTTCGCTTCTCTTATTTTCATTAAGTGTTCCATCCACGCGTTCATTTTTTTAGGAGGCATAATTTTTATATATATAATCTAATTAGATTTTTATTTTATATTTTATATTTTTTTAATGTTTATTTTTGATATGTCTATTAATATTTCCTTTTAACATTTCTTTATTACAATGAGGACAATTTGCTTTTTGTTCTCTCAATTGTTTTAGTTTATCTTTATTATCTTGATAATATTCTTTTTTATATTGTTTTATTTTATCTTTGTTTTGTTCTCTCCATTCTTTGTTTTGTTCTTTTAGTTTATCTTTATGTATTTGATTATATTCTTTTAGTTTATCTTTGTTTTGTTCTCTCCATTGTTTTATTTTATCTTTGTTTGCTTCTCTATATTCTTTACTTTTATTTATTTGTTTTTCTTTATTATCTTGATAATATTCTTTATATTGTCTATTAGGAACAATTTTATTAATACATTCATTATTTTTAATATATTCTTTTTCTTTATTAGTAAGTTCAAATTTATCTTCAAATTCTAATTTTTCAACTGTAAAATATTGATAATTTCCACCACCTATTATTTCAAAAGACGATACATAATGATGAGTTCCATTTTCATATGATTTGAATTTGGCTTTATGTGTTGCTATTCTTCTACATACTGGTTGAGTTGTAGAACCATAATAAACTTTATTTGTGTTATTACAAACAATTTTATAGATATAACCTGTTTTCATTAAATATATTAATTATTATTTCTTTATATGTTTTTTTATTTTAACACTTCTTCCTATAATTTCTCCTTCTTTTTTAGGTTCAACTTCTCCACCTGTAATCTGTTTTACGCCTCTTGCTAATCCAACTACAAACTCTGCTATTTTTTGCTTGAAGGAGGGGATTGTTTTAGCCAGTTCTGCTACATCTTGTTTAACAAATTCTTTATTATAAGTTGCACCAATAGAATCTAAAGCATTCAATACGAAATCTTGACAATTGTTTTTCAAAGGATGATATCCTTTAAATTTAGCATCAGTCATTCTTTTTCTTGTTAAATCAACTAATTCATTAATAGTTATATCTTTATTAAATTGAACTGGTGATGTTTCTGCTTTTTTTAAAAATGAATTTTTATTAACTTTTACAAATGTATAGGATTCTTGTTTATCAAAAGCATATTTATCATTTATTAAAATACCTAAATGAAAAAATTTATCGTAAGGTTGTTTTTTTAAAAATTGTTCTACTTTATCATTTGTCATTTTATTTAAAAATTCAACTAATTTATTATCTAATGGTTTTCTAAATATTTCTATTTTTTTGATTTTTTCTTTACCATATTTTTTTAAATTATTATCAGTTTTAGATCCAAATAAAAATGCGAGTCCTCCTTCAATCTCTTTAGGTTTATCTTCACAATTACATTTATGGCTTCGCACATGATCATCAAAAGAAATTCTTTTTTTGCTCATAATTAAATTATATATATTATAGTTTATATTTTTATTATAACAAAAAAAATATAATTTAAATTATATAATAATGACAATAGAAAACTTTTATAAAAAATCAGGGATGTCTAAATATTTAATTAAACAGGATAATCCAAATTTTCATTTACATAATCTATCAGTTTTACCTTTTAGAATGGTTGTTGTCGCCCCAAGTGGTTCAGGAAAAACTAATTTCATATTAAATATGCTTCAAAAATTTTCATCAGGAAAAGGAACATTTAACACTATTACAATAATAACAAAAAACAAACAAGAACCCTTATATGAATGGTTAGAAGATAAAACAAAAAAAACTGTTAAGATATTAGAAGGCATTGAAAATATCCCTAAATTAGATAGTTTCAATAAAGAAGACCAGCATATCGTCATTTTTGATGATTTAGTTTTAGAAAAAGACCAAAAAAAGATGAATGAATTTTATATTAGAGGTCGTAAAAAAGGCGTTTCTGTATGTTATTTATCACAAAGTTTTTATAAAATTCCTAAAGTTATTAGAACAAATTGCAACTATTTCGTTATTTTAAAATTATCAGGTAAAAGAGATTTAAATCTTATTTTAAGTGAATTTGAATTAGGCGTATCAAAAAAAGAATTAATGGATATGTATGAATACGCAACAAAAGAAAAATTCAATGTTTTACTAATTGATGTTGAAGCACCAAAAGAAAAGAAATTTAGAAAGAACTTTTTAGAATACATACAACCTTAAAATGTTATATTTTTTTAAATTATTATTATATATTTTTAAAAAAATATTACACGAAATTAGACTCACTAAATACTAAAAAATATATGTATAAAAAATTTAGTAATTTATGAGGACTAAAAAAATTAAATTTCAATACTTTTCGTTTCTTCTGTTCCTTTTTTTTCATTTTCCAATAATTTATTTTCTTTAATTGCTTTATGGACTGGTTCTAATAAAGTATCTATAAATTCTATACCTAATATATTCTGTGTGATAACATAACCATTTATTATTTCACCTAATATATCACCTTTAATTTCATCTAAAGTTGCATATTCAGTATCTTTATATTGATTTCTTACAGGTGTTAATTGTTTTGAATAAATATATGTTTTTTCAGGTGTTCTAAAAACCTTAATAGACATTTTCAAAAAGGCATTATATAAGTTCAAAACTAAAAGATTCATTTTATATATAATTCATTTAGATATTTTTTTTCTAAATAAATTATATATATTATGTATCCACAACTTGCTTATTATTACGAACACAGAGATTATAAATTACAATATCAAAAACAATATTATTTGAAAAATAAAGAATGGATTACTAAATATTATAAGTCTTACTATGAAAAAAATAAAAAAAATGATAAATCTATAAATAAAAAAAAAAATATTTTACAAAAAAATAAGAAACTTGAAAAACCTACTATTCAACAAGAAAAAAGAGATTTTTCTTTAGTTGTTAGTTTTGATTAAATTTTTAGAAAAATAAAGAATACCCAATAGAAAATAAACATATAATATAAAAACATATAATTATTTAGGAATGCTCTTTAAAAATTCATCTCTTATTTTTATAGCATCATCTAAAGTGTAATCTTTTAAATTTAAACTCTTTGATAACAATCTTTTTTTATTTCTTATTATTTGTATTTTATACCTTAATGGGATTAATGAATTTTTTTTATATTCTAAACTTATAAATCTTTCATTAGTTCTTGTGGGTTTTATATTTTCTTTATTTTGTGCTTGTAAATAATCATCAGCCCATCTTAAGTTTGTATAATGATTATTTTTTTTATTTCTGTCTATATGGTCTATTTCATCTTTACCATCTGTTTTTTCTAAAAAATGAATTCCAACTAATCTATGAATTGATTTTACTTTTTGACCTTCAGGATTTCTTAAATTTATACATAAATATCCATTGTGATTATAATATGGTTTAATTTCATTTCCAGTTCTTATATCTATAACTCTCCCACAATTAGAGATTTTATAAGTTTCGTAATTTTGAATAATTTTAAATTGTTCCATATAAATAAATAATAATTATCCCTTTAAATATATAATTATTTAGGAATGCTCCAATTATTTTCTCTTAATCTTCTATTATAATCATTTATAGACGCTTTTAAAGTGGGTTTATTCCAAAGCAGGAAAATTGCAAGGTATCCAGCCCTTTTAGGGTCATCTGTTTTTAAATCTATAGTATGACGAGCATTATAATTTTCTTTTCTTTTTTTATCTTTATGATCCAAAAAAGTTCCAAATTTAGGATTTGTTAATCCAAAATCAACTGTATCGCCATCTGAAAAAGTTGCTCTAAATCGTTTATGGCTTCGCACATCATTAATTTCTTCAACTTTATCTAATTTATAATTATATACTCTATATTTATCAAAGTATTTTTTATCTATTTTTCTTGAAGGTCCATCCATCAAAACAGAACATAATCTCGCATATCCCCACGAATAAGGGTTTTGTTTAGGTCTGCTTCCTGATGTTTGATATGCTTTCATACCTTTATTTTTAATTAATTCTTGACCTTTTTGTTGTAATAAATTTTTATCAATCCATTCTGTTTCTGTAATTTTATGGTCGTATTTATCTTCAAACTGCTCGCACCAAGGGCTTCTTTTAGATTCAAATTTAACATCTTGAGGACGACTGGTTTCTTCAAATATCGATTTAATTTGTTTTTTCAAATCATCTCCTTTTAATCCTTTTATATATGTTTCTGGAACACTTCTTTTTTGATTTTTATATGTAATCATAACTTTTTTATAACCATTACCATAAATCATATTTATATAATAATATATAATAAAAAAAATATATTTGTTTTATTTTTTTAAAATCTAACTAAAATATATATAATAATGAAACTTCCAAAATGTTTAAAAAAAAGGTTAATCGATATTTTAGATGATGATGAATTAATTTATATCATTTTTAAATCTTTACATTATTTTAAAAAAAAAACTGATAATGAAATAGATGATTTTGTAATAGAATTTTTAGATATGAAATTTAATAATTTACATAAAGATTAATTTCTAATTTCCATATTTTCAATATCAACTTTTATATCATCTCCATTTTTAGTGATATCATCTATATCTGCTACTTTATTAAATACTTTATCTAATCCTTTTGGCGCTGTATTAGGTTCTTGAAAAAACAATTTCAAAATAAATTCATTTTTTTTCCAATCTACAACTTGATCTAAATCTTCAAATAAATCTAAAAATACAGCACTATCTAAATAAATATTTCCTGTTCTATTATAAAATTTATTAATAAAATGTAAATAAGCCATAACAAACCAACCACAAGCATCACTCATTAATGACTGAATATTTTTAGTGGTGTAATTTATTTTTTTTTTAAATCGTTTTTCAACAATGTTTTTTATATCTTCAGGTGGAGGCATACCATACGAATCAAAATAAAATGGAGTAATTACTTTATTTACTTTACCTACATGTAATCCAACCCAATGACTTCCAATATTAGGATTTCCATTTTCATCAAATTCATCCATTAAATTGATAACATAACTTTTATTGGCTTCTAAATCATTAGGTTCTAAATCATCTTTAAAATAAACACCTTTTAATGGAATACCCATTTTAGGAGCGAGTTCTAACATTTGAAAATTATTCAACATTTTTATATATATATTATATGATAATATTTAAAATACTAAAAAATTTATACACTTTTTTTTTAGTATTTTTCCTAATACTAAAAAACATGCTTTAAAGTTGCATAATATCATATTAATTAATATTAATTAAATAATCAAATATTTTTTATTCTTTTTTCATATTATAATGTTAATGATTCTAACTTTTTAATAGTCTCTTCCATTTTTTCATTTTGTTTTATTAAAGATTGTGCTACAGAAATTAAGGGACTTATTAATTCATTGTATCTTAAACCAAAACTATCATTTTCTTCAATATACAAACCCCAATCAAAAGGCATCACCTTTTTAACCTGTTGAGCAATTAAGCCTGTATGTGTTTCTTTATTTTTACCTTCTTTCCATTTATAAGATACTGGATTTAATTTTTTTACGAAATCAATCATTTTTGTTTCATCTAAAGATTGAATCCAATTTTTTTGACGTTCATCAGAGGTATTTATCGTTGAATTCGTTGCAAATATTTCAGTGAATCTACGTGTAGATGATCCTAAATCATAAGTATTATCTATATTAGGTTGTATATGATTAGAAAATAATGTATTTCTCAAATAGGTTTGACCATTCCTATCCATAAACATAACAGCATTAGGGTCATCTCCAGCACCATCATCAATAGCAAAACAAATCCCAGAAGTTGAAGTATTTGAATCGTCGTATGCTGTGCCTATATACATAGTATTAAAATTAGAATTATCTAATACAATTTGAGGAACAAATCTATCTACTCCTGTTGTTGATCCAATATTTCCAAAATCTACTGTTGAATCTGCTGTATTATTAGAACAATGAATTTCGTTCGTATGAATTAAATCAAATCTTTTTGTATCTGTTCCTATATTTAAAGTTCCTGACGTAGAAGCCTCTAAATTAGATGATATTTGTGTTTCTCCTGAAACAACATCAATATAATTTGTTTTTGATTGTAAAGCAGTTATATCCACATTATTAATTATATAATCACTTTGTAATTCATTCAATTGAGTTTCAATTTGTTCGTCTGTTAAATTGTCCTTAAATACTGTAGAATTAAAAGAACTTAAATTATTATCTGGTGGTAAATATGAAGACATTATTTATTATTATATATTATTTATTTAGATAAAATATTTAATCTATTTTCTAATAATTCATTTTTTTCTATTAAATACTGATATGTTTTAATTAATATAGCATATAATTCATCGTATCTAACGCCTAATGAATCATTTATATTTGATAATAATCCCCATTCTTTTAAAAATTGAGTTGAATGTGGTTCTAATTCTTGATATATTAACCCACTATGAAATCGTTTTCCATTTTTCCACTTATATCGAACAGGTCTTAAAGATTTTATAAAATTTATTGTTTTTTCTGTATCTAAATTTTCAATATCTTTTTTTTGTCTTTGATCTGAAGTATTAATAGTTCCATTACTCGCATATATGTCATCCCATCTATAAGTTCCATTTCCTGCTGAATATGTATTATCTATATTTGGTTGAATATCATCGTTTCTTAAATTTTGTCTATTATATATAATACCATCTGCCTTTGATAACCAGCATAAATTAGGATTAGCGCCTGATCCACCAGAAATAGCGATCGTAAATCCATTATTAGAATTATTACCATTTTCGTATCCTTGACCTATATACATTGCTCTATTTATATTTGTATTGAAATAAATTGCTTGATTAATAGCATCTATTCCTGTTAATGTTTCAATATTCCCTGCTGTTAAATTCGTGTCTAAAACTCCATCATTTATTAATAATTTATTTCCATAAAAATTAAATGTATTATTTTCACTTAATCCTAATCTATGATTACCATCATGATTGGGGACTAAATTAGAGGATAAAACAGTTTGATTTGAAATAACATTTATATAATTTGTTTTTGTTTCTAATGTGTCTATATTTGTTTTTATAGTATTATTTTCCCTTTGAACTGTATTTAATTTTTTTTCAATATTAGTTTTCGTTTCAAAATTCAAAGGATTAAATTTTGTATAATTATATTGAGGTGGATAATATGAAGTCATTTAATTATATATATAATAATTAGATATATATTTTTTGTTCTATTTTTTTAATTTATAAATTTTAACTAATCCTGAACCTTGTGATTCTCTTTCTAACGCTCTTCTTCTTGCATCAGCCAACATTCTACTTCCTTCTTCACTTAATCGTGGTTCTCCCTCTTTTTCTTCTGTTGATTCTGTTGTGCTTGAAATTTCACCTACTTCACTACCAGATGAAAATTGACTTCTTGGGTTTTGAATAGTATAATCTTCACTCATTGAACCTAAATCTAAAGAACTTGGTGGTGTTGCTATATATGATGTTGGGATACCTTCTCTTATTGTTTCTAATTGTGGTTTAGGAAAATCACTTAAACCTATCGATTTAGCGATTTGATAAGAAGCCATCCATCCATCTAAAGGGTTTTCAAAAGTTTTAATATAATTTATTATGATATCTCTCACTAAAAATTTAGTTTCATTTTGAGGATTATCTTCACCTGATAAATAATCGTAATCATTAGTAAATCTTCTTCTTGCGACAACATAACTTACCCCTGACGTTTTTTTTACACTTTCTACATAAATAGGAAGACCTAAATCATACAAACGTGGGCGAGTTAGTTCGCTTAAAAAAACATCTAAATCTGCAAGTGATGGAATGTTTAAATCTTTGATTTTATCTAATTGTTGTCTATTAAATAATTCAAAAGCAGATTTTAAATTGATAGAACTTGCTACAATAAAATTATCGTTAAATACTTTTTTAAATGCTGGTAATCTATCTAATAAATATTCTTTTAATGTATCATCTAAACCTTGAATAAATACTTTAGCCTGTCCTGGATTTGCTCCTAATTGTTTAATTAAATAATCTTCGATATTTTTATCTATTTTAGATTTATCTAAATATTGTTCTAATGTGCTTTTTTCTGGTCTTCCTGTTATTAACGAAGATCCAGTATCTTGAGTATGTTGTTTATTTTTAACAAAATAAATTCTATTTTTAGACTTTTGATCTAATTCTTCTAAATGTCTTTGCTTTTGAAACTCTAATGTTTTTAAATCTCTTCCTACAAAAGGCATTATTATTTATTATATATATTATTATAAGAAAATTTATTTTACAGATAAAAGTTAATTTTTTTTTAAGAAAAATAATATAATATAATTATATATAAAATAATGGTTAATACAATTGTTCTAAAATCATCAAATATTACAGATACAACAAAAAATTCAACTTTTGAGTATAATTTTCCTAATTCTATAAATTTTAAAGATATGGAATTAGCATTAATTCAAGCATCTATGTATTATACATGGTTTAATATTAGTGATGAATTAGGAAATAGGAATTTTTCATATCAATACGTCGTTGGAACAACAACAAATACACGAACAATAACTTTAGATGAAGGATTATATGAAATTAGTGATATTAACAAAGCATTACAATTTGATTTTATTAATGCTGGTTTATATTTAGTTAATGCTGATGGAGACAATGTTTATTATGCTGAATTTTTAATAAATAGTGTTTTAAATTCTGTTGATATAAATACTTATGCTGTTCCTACTTCTTTACCATCTGGATATACAGAACCTTCTAATTGGGCTGGTTATCCTACTACTACTTATAATGTCAATATTCGTATGGCTTCTAATTTTAATGAAATTGTGGGTTATGCTTCTAATTTTGAATCTGGTTTATCTTCTGGTGTTGGAACTACATTAACATTTAATTCAACAGTGGCTCCAAATGTCAATCCTAATTCAAGTGTATTAGTGGAATGTAATGTAATAGATAATCCTTTTGGAAATCCATCAGGTATTATTTACGCTATTGTTCCTACTGTTGGAGTTGGATCATTAATTAACGTTCAACCACCAGAATACGCTTTTAATTCTATAAAAGATGGTGTTTATAATAATATAAGAGTTAGATTATTGAATAAAACAACATTAACACCTTTAACAATTCAAGATGGAGAGATCACCATTATTTTAGGAATTAAAAAGAAATATACATATGAAAAATAAAAAATTGATAAAAAAAAATTTCTAAATTAATGTTATATATATAATGACTCATTGTTTTATTGTAAATCCAAAAAATATAAAAAAACACAAGGTTAATCTAAATCCTTTAAGAAATACTAAATTAATCGATGAAGAACCTAAAATGTCTAAATTTGAAAAAAATTTAAATAAAAAAATTCAAGGTGAAGGCCTAAAAGAATTAACAGATAAACTAAAAAATCTAAATGTTAAAGATTCTATGAAAAATATTAGAATTACTTTTTAAATATAATAAATAAATTTGTTATATTTTTTTAATTTTTATTATATATTTTTTAAAATTTTATAACAAATTATTTTTTTTCTTTTTCAATTTCATCATAATAAGTTTTAAAAAATTCATTATATTCATTTTTTAATCTATCATATTCATTAATTAATATATTGTTATTATGACGTAATTCTTCAATAATTATATTTAATTCTAAAACCTTATTAAACATCACCTCGTATTTTTTAGACAATGTTTTATATTTAATTTCTAAAACCTCTTTATCTTCTTCAAAACAAGATAAACAACAAGGCATTTATTATATAAGTTTAGATATTATTTATTCAATTCCTAATAATTCTTCTATAGTATTTAAACGAGATTTCAAATTTTCATTTTCATTTTTAAGATTTTCATTATCTTTTATTAAATTTTGTATCGTTGAAATCATAGGTGCTATCAATTCAGTATATCGTAATCCATAACTATCAGCCTCTTCATTATATATATACAAACCCCAATCAAAAGGCATATTTTCTTTTATCTCTTGACTAATAAAACCACAATGATATCTAACTTTTTCATTAAATTTATATTTGACAGGATTTAATTTTTTAATAAATTCTTTCATTTCTATTTCATCTAACGTTTCAATTGAATTTTTTTGACGTTCATCACTCGTTTGTATCGTTGAATTTGTAGCATAAATATCGTCCCAGCGTGAAGAAGAACTACCAACATCATAAGTGTTATCTGTCATAGGAAACAAAGTTCTGGTATAAATATTACCACCAAAGTAAGTATTATTATCGTTAGCGCAATATATACAAATATTTGGATCATTGCCACCCAATCCATCAAATGCGATAGCACAGCCTCCATTACTGCCTGTGCCTGATTCTGTAATAGCACCTACATAAATCTCTCTATCTGTGTCTAAATATATAGATTTAATAAAACCATTTAAATTTGGTTTTCTACTGTTTATGCCTCTCCAATCTACAGATGTGTCAGCCACAGAATAACTTGATCTAATTTGACCTGAAAATGATGTTTGAGCAGGTGAATATGACATATCAGTCGTTTTATCTGTAAGTGATGTTAGAACAATCCCAAAACCTGTCAATAAATTATCAACATTCGTATTATTAGGTAAATCAAACTGACCAACTATATTCGTAAAATGTCCAGTTCCTCCTATGGTTGTGGATACTGTAGTTGCTGAAATATTTTGTGTTCTGTTATCCAATGTTGTAATTTTTGAATTAACATTATGAGATGATGTAATAATATTATCAAAATAAGATGTTGAAAAAATATTGCCTGATTCACCTATAGAATATGTATTATTCGATGAAGGTAAAATATTAACGCTGAATGTTGCATCTGTATCATCACACGATAGAGATGTAAATGTTCCAGTTGAAGGGTTATTAAATGTTAATTTTATAGGTTTTACTGTTGATGAACTAAAACTTTGTAAATCCATGTATGAACCTGTTGAACCAAAATATCCTTGATAATCTGTATGACAATATAATTCTAAAAATGAACCTAATGCTGGTTCATTATTATCAGTATCACTTTTTAATTGTAATTTTACAGTGCTTATATTTTGAATACTTACTGTATCAACATCTATAATTTGATCTCCACTAACAACGCTTAAAAATTGAGTTTTTGTTTTTAAATTTGTTATTTCTGTATCTATACTTACATGATTTGTTGTTATAATATCGTTTATATAACTTGTTGTAAATCTATTAGATGCTGAACCTAATGCTCTTGTTCCATTTCCATCTGGTTCTATTTCGTGTGATATAAACTTTGTATGTGCTTCTATATCATCACCTATTCCTAATCTTAAATCTGTCGTATTTACTAAAAATTGAAAATTATCATTAGTAGAAAATGACACATAATAAGATATAAACTGTAAATTATTATTATTACCACCACCTTCAAATCCCATACTGAACCTATCACTTGTTCCATCTTGACTAAATTTGATAAAACAATTATCATTTTCATTTGTATTATCTTGGTCGCTTCGTAGTCTTAAAATACAATCTCCAGTATTACCTGCTGTTATTTCAAAAAGATTAGTTGCTAATTCATAATTACCTCCTGATTGTGTTAAATCTTGAGTTTTTGTATTTAATGTATCGATAGCAGTATTAACATTATGAGAACTTGTTATAATATTATCAAAATAAGATGTTGAAAAAATATTGCCTGATTCACCTATAGAAAACGTGTTATTTGTTTCTGGAAGTATATTAACATTAAATGTTATATCCACATCATCACACGATAAAGATGTATGAGAACCTACTGAGTCTTGAAAAGTGAATTTTATAGGTTTAACAGTTCCTGAACTAAAACTATGTAAATCTAAAAATGTTCCTATTGTTCCTAAATAACCATTAAAACTATTATGAGCGTATAATGTAAGATAACTTCCTTGACTTGAATTATTATTATCCTTATCTCCATTTAAAATTAAATAAACTGAATTATTATTTTCGTGTTTAACTACTTCTGTATCGATAATTAAATCTGTTCCTGAAACTGATAAATATTGAGTTTTTGTTTTTAAATTTGTTATTTCTGTATTTAAACTTGTATGATTTGAAGTTGAAATATCATTTATATATGCGTGATTCCAGTATTTAGTTGTGGAACCTAATGTATTTGTTGATGTTAAATTAGGAATAACATTATTATTAAAGATAGAATTAATTTCATTCATTTCTAATGCTGTGTGAGTTATACTACCATTTTCAATAAATTTTATATAAAATGGTTTAACTGTTGATGTTGAATTACTTGTTAAAATCAGAGAATTTCTATCGCTTCCTAATTGACCCTGATATACTTGACCTGTATGAAATTGAAGATATGCGCCCTCTGTTGTGCTTGAATCGTCTTCGTCTCCTTTTATTAATAGATATGTTGTATAATTAGATTTTATAATAGTTTGAGCGTTTGTAAATTCAGTTTTAGAAGATCCACCTGAACCTGATGCTGATTGAAATTGTGTTTTAGTTTCTAA
>Ga0208160_1000981_pt1 | contig 12623 bp, 19 predicted proteins | sample CB_VirMetaG_FD_184536 | JGI IMG/M metagenome (GOLD analysis project Ga0208160, IMG submission 184536) | Freshwater to marine saline gradient viral communities from Chesapeake Bay - CB_1504_1 Viral MetaG (SPAdes) (version 4) | ecosystem: Environmental > Aquatic > Marine > Coastal | place: USA... | reverse complement strand
TGATTCCAGCAATCTCAAAGACATTGTACTTACGTCCAGAGATGTGAATCTCTTCTCCAGTCACACGACCCCAAGGAGAAAGCATTCGGACCTTCTTAGGTCCAAGCACTCGATCAATGCGACCACAAATGTAAGGAATATCGTAAAGACGTGTGTTCCAACCAGTGACAACTTCTGGATAATTATTGGACCACCAATAGAGGAAAGCATTGAGCATTTCCGCTTCCTCAGGATGGTGATGATAAGTCACATTATCCTGAGACGGTGTGTAAGGATAACGCCCCCAGGTAATAATCTTCTTGGTGGAATAGTCCTGAATGGAGATGGTCAACATCTCTTCATTACAGTGCTCTGGGTCAGGGAACCCCTGCTCAGACTTCACCTCAATGTCAATGGTGACCAGATCGATCTTAGAGATGTCAAACTTAATCTCATCCTCAGGATACTTATCAGAGATGTATTGATAGATGTATCTCTCGTTTCCATAAATCTTAAATCCTTCCACTTCATCATACTTGCGGAAGAATTCCCGACAGTCACGAATGGTGCCAGGTTTGATGGGTTCTACATGCTCACCCTCAAGTGTTTGCCAATCCGTTTCTCGTTTCGACTTGACAAACAAAGTGGGAGAATATTCCTCCCGAAACATAACCTTTTGACCACCTTCATATCCACGGACGAGAACATCGTTGCCAATCAGTTGGACGTTGGTGTAAAAGCGCATTATTTCAGAAGACCTTCGTATTTGTCTTTCAGTTTACCAGTTGGATCAGCGATAGTCAAGATCTTATCAGAGTGAATCATGAAGGTATTCTGATTGGTAAGATCAACCAACCAAGGAATCAAATTCCCATCTGCAGTTATGATGAAGGGTTCAGTCAATTTGCAATCTGGTTGACCCAGATCAGCAGAGACCTCTTCAATCTGCGTCAGTAAATTCAGGTTGCTCAGCACCAGGACCTTCAGGTTTTCCATATTTCTTAAGTGAGTTTTGGTAAAGTGTAAGAACTTGATCAATTGGGTCAACGATACTTACAACCCAATCAGTTGGAACAGGAATAGTGTCATCTTTACTAAGAGGAACCCAAGGTGAGATTTTGATCGAACTTTCGTTTTCCTCCGTTGCAAACAGTCGAACTCTGCAAGGTTGTTTCAAGAAATAACCAACGACTGCTTTTGCCTCACCAACACACATCTCTGCGACATCAGCAACGACATCTTCACCAGATTTCAAAAGGACTAATTTGACCGTCATTTTCTAATTCGTTCTCCTATATATAATAGCATAAAAAAGGGGGGAAGGCAACTGGATTTTGCCAGTTGCTCCCCGCGCCGACGATATTCAGTTTTATTTATTGGTCATCCTTACCAAACCACAAGAAACGTTTGTGATTCTCTGGAATGATGCGAACCAAGGACACTGAAAGAACCCCGTGTTCAAACTTCACTTCTTTGACTTCCACATCCTCAGAGAGTGTCCAAGTGCGAGTGAAGGAACGAGCAGCAAGACCGCGATGAACATATTCGCGTTTGTCTGCGTCTGCCTTTGCTGCTTCAACAACGAGTTGACTTTGTTCAGTGTAGACCTTGACTTCATCCTCTTTAAATCCTGCGAGGGCAAGTTCCAGACTAAACGTATTCTCGTCCAGTTTGACGAGGTTGTAAGGTGGATAGTTCACATCCTGGTTAAGGGAACCGAGATGATTGAACATTCTATCCAGACCAATCGAGTAACGATCGATGTCCTTAAGGAAGGAATCGATATCACCTGAACGGTATCGTGCGAGTTGACCCATAGATCCCATGGTGTTTCTCCTTTTTAAGCGAGTGTAAATTGTGAACCCTTTCGGCGCTCACAATATAATTATAAGACTTCGCTTGAAAAAGGCAATGTGGAAACCCGTCAGGATTCTTCGGTTTTCCCCTTCTTGCCAATGTTGTACTTCTGCTCCAGAGTCCACTCGTTCTTATCACGATAAGGCAGGACTTTGATTTGGTTTAGAGGAGCAATATCCATGATGCTTTCTTCCTTAACCACAGAGATCAGACCCCAGTCCACCAACAGACGGGTGATTCTGTTACGACGCTGAACATCATTAACGGTCAGATTAGCATACTTTCCATCAAGAGCAAACAGTTCCTTGAAGTGAACGATGTAATACTTACCTTGTTTGTGAAGGATGTGGCAAGATTGGTACAGTTTCTTCTCTTTGCGTGAAGCAACACCAATTCTTGTCAGAGTCTCTCTTACCTTCAGGAAATCGTCAGGTTCATTTAATACCACCTCAATCATCTGGTCCTGTGACCAGTTTACTTGTGGCTCAACAGTTTGAGTCATTTTTTACCGCCAGTGTCAAGTCGTTGTTTAATAAATTCGATTTGCTCTTTTGATAAAAGTTTCAGTGCTTGAGATGCTTTCTCGTTACTATAACCATAATAACGTTTCACATAATCCAGATCTGAGATTTTATCTTTACGAAGCCAGGGAGAGAATCTCTTCCTTTTTCTCAAACTATTTAGATAAAATGAATATTGCATGTCTTTATCAAGAGATGCGTACTTATTCATTTCGTTGACAAGAAGAATGCAGTCCAGGTGACCAGACAAGCAGCGGTTAATAATGTATGGAGGATACTCCTTCTTCAAAGAAGAATCCTCTTCAAGCAAATTCTGCTTGGTGAAATTAATTGAATTCAACCAATCTTTGAGTTCCATCAGCCACCATCAATTTGACATCCAATCATTGAACCAGCGACAATGCCAGTGGGGATTGCCCACCAACGACCATCACCACGAGACACAGCAGCACCAATGCCACCACCTGCAATTCCACCAAGAATGCTTCCTTCAATGCAGGAGTTATCGTCCACGTTCTCCGCTCGCTGTTGTGCTGGAGGAGAAGGTGCAGGTGTAGTGGCAGATTCAGAACGCTCACAAGGAACAGCAACACGTTCATTGTGCCGTCTCACATAACCAGGACTGTCTTTTGTCCCTGGGATATACTCTTCACGATAAACATCCTTATAACATTCCTGCTGTTGTGAGTAACCACGTTGAGTGTAGTTCTCTGCCAGAGCAGGAATTGGGACTAACAGCAGTAAAGCAAGTAGATGTTTCATGGGTCAAAGAATCAACTTTTTACTTGGTGTTTGAATGGGGGAGAACATCTCTTCAAACTGTTCAACCAGTTCATCGTTCACATCGGCAATGTAAACCACCCACTTCTTATTGATCTCCAGTTCTTTCTCTTCACGCTTCAGAAGAGGAGACCAGGGAGCAAATCCCAATTGTCCGTTACCAGCAGGAACAGCAACAATCGGGTTCATAAGAACAAGGGACTCTTCCTTATTCTCAAGAACATCAGCAACCACATCCTCACCAGAGGACATTCGAATAACTTTTACATTCATTTGAATTCACACTCCACCATAATTTCGGTAAGACAAGCAAGCATATTTATCTCTTGGTCAGCAACGAATGCACACTGATACTGATACTTGGCAATAATAAGAACAGCAGCAGCAATTCCTGGACCAGAGAGTTGTCCATAAATGCCATCGTAAATCTTACGAAGCAACAAAGATGGGTCGTTATCAAGATTATCAACAACCCACTTTCGAACCTCAGGGAAGTTCTTCTCCTTCAAGTTCTTGAAAAGATCACTGACCGAAACGTCAGAGAATGTAGCAAGAATGCCAGCATCGATCTTTCCACTGACAGAATAACGTTGGCACTCATTGAGGACACGACGCCAGTCGGGAAAATGTTTATTGATTAGTTCTGCAAGGACCTTTTTATCAAACGCAACACCTTCCTTATCCAGGATGTTTTGGAGACGCTCGAAGAAGGTTCCTGCGAGTGCTGCTTTCTCTTTTCCCTTGAGAGAGAAGTCGATGACAGCACACCTGGAATGGAGCGGTTGGATAATTTTATTCTTGTAGTTGCAGGTGAAGATGAACCTGCAATTACCAACAAACTCCTCAGTAAACGCCCTAAGGGCGAGTTGTACATCTGGGGTTGTGTTATCTGCCTCATCAATGATGATGACTTTGTGTTTAGCAGACGAAGAAAGTGAGAGGGTCGAAGCGAAGTTCTTCGCATTGTTTCTGACAGTATCAATGAAACGTCCTTCGTCGGATCCGTTGATGACATAAACATCTACTCCAAGTTCATTACAAAGTGCTTTAGCAACAGTTGTCTTACCACAACCAGGAGGTCCAGACAACAACAAGTTAGGAACTTCACCCTGCTTGAGGAAGTCCCTGAAGGTTTTCTTAGTCCTCTCGGGGAGGATACAATCATCAATTGTCTGGGGACGATACTTCTCCGTCCAGACAAACTCGTTCCGACTCATCAGGTTTCCTCAGTGAAAAAGATCCATCTTTATTATCAATCCATTCTAACACATCACCCTCCTTCCATCCCAAACTGTCCAGGAAGTTTTCAGGGAATGTAAGAATTCCATCATCATCAACTGTGAGAACTGTTTTCATAACCAATCAGGTTTTTTCAAATAAGAACTTGGGACAATTTCCAACCACTCATTCCCATCATAAATGTATAACTTGTGTGTGTATTTGTGGAGAAAAATATCTCCTTTATTGTATTTCATAACCAATCAGGTTTCCTTTCTGGTAGTCTAACATAATTGTCTTTGACCCAGGGTTTAGATGCGATGTACATTTTGTAAGCATCGAAAGTCGAAATGCTATCGTCCAACTTAAACATGTCAGGCATTGCTCTAGCAAAAGGTGTTGGTTCTTTACCGGATCTTCCTGCTGGGTCTGCCATCGGAAAGATTTGGTGAGCGTGTGCAAGAGCAGGCAAACAACTGTGAATCTTCTGATACCTGTTGGAATACTCTTCGCACAATGCCAAACCATGGCGAATTAACCAACGCCAGTTGAGAACAAACTCAGATGCCCAGATGGTGCAAGGGTGATTGCGGAAAGCACCTTTATCTGTTTTGTAAGGTGTGCCATCTGCTTTTGGGAGTTCACCAAATCCACGACCCCACTTTTCAGATGCCACAATGGAGAGCATTTGACAACACTCCAGAGGCATCTTGACAATGTGTTTATCTGGTAAAACTCTTGCAGATATTACTGGGTCTGGATCAGTGACAAAGATGTTCATATTGACCTTGGATTACCACAGATTTTTGCAGAGGGCACTTGTGCTTGTGCAATCTTTTTTGCTTCGTGTTGGTAATCTGCTTCTACAATCATCTTCAGATACTTAGTTCCAACACTTTCCAAACGATAAGTAACTTCCCATTTCCTCATGACAATGGCCTCACAAACTCATTAGAAACCATGTTCGTTGCTCCAAACATGGTGTTCATGTATTCTACACCTAATTCTGGTGTTGTGTGATCTCCGCAAGTAAAGACATCACAAACTGCCATTCTTTTCTCTGGCCATGTGTGAATGCTAATGTGTGATTCTGCCAACAACACAATGGCAGTTACTCCCTGAGGTTCAAACTTGTGAGAATGAAGTGCCAGAAGAGTTGACTGACACTTCTTGGATGCATTGTAAAGTACATCTCTCACAAACTCCTCATCATCCAGAAACTCCTCAGAGCAACCCTTCAGAGTAAAGAGAATGTGTCTCATCAACCAAAACTTGAGTCAGGTTCAAGAGCGATGTAATAAGTCACATCGATGTTCTTATTCTGGAAGCGAGACAGAAGTTTCGAAGAAACAACCACTTCATAATTGCCAGGAACAATCTTCAGGTTCTCTTCTTTGAAGTTGAACACGAACTCAGCGTCAGTCTCACCAACGACAATGGAGAAGTCATTGGACGTGTCGTTCTTCTTGTCACGAGCAACCAACTTGATTTCATTACCATCGCCAATGGCAGAGATGTCAGGCAGTTGGTAAACAGATGCTGCTTTCTTCAGACGATCCAGTTGTTGACTGGTCAACTCAAAACACACATCCTCAGATGGAAGAGAGATTTCTTTCTCAGGAGGAGAAACGATCACACTGGGATCAGCGAAGAAGTACTTCGAACGCATCCGACCCTCTTTGATGATCACATAATCTTCATCACCGAAGTCTAGATCGGGACTGGTGTGAAGAGAAAGACCATTGAGGAACTGGTTCAAATCATAAATGCCGAAGTCACGGGGAATGTCCTCAGCAATGTTTGCTTCCACAAGAATGTTCTTCATCACGGAAATCGATCGAAGTTTAGTTCCTGATTTGAACAAGATCGACTGATTGATCGAAGAGAAGTTCTTCAGAAGATTAACAGTGGATTCAGAAAGTTTCATAATTGTCAGCAGTTTTTGTGTGAAGACCAGCGAAATGATACAGAAGAATACAATAATGCATTGCCTTGAGAATGTCAAGTTTTGACTTTCCCTTCTTCTTTCCAAAGCGTGAGAGATACTTGATTGCGTTCGAGCGGGTAAATGCTTCTGCATCACCAATGCTCTCAATCAAATCAAGAGTTTGTGTCTTCGATTGTTCGGATGTGTAATGAGAATGATAAGTGCTAGAAAGATACTGCTCAAGTTCTTTCAGAGTCTTATCTTCTTCATATTTCCAGAATCCATTCTGGTTTGTTTTCATAACTATAGGTTCGTTCAGATCTTCAGGAATGTCTGGATACATGGAATCCAGATAAGTGTAATGATCTTGGTGCATTATGGGGGTGTATTCATATCCCCCCGCTGCACTAATAAAGTCAGTGTCGTTCATAACGAAAGTCTTTTCCTCTAATTATACCTCACGGGGAAACTTTTCTCCAGTTGCCGTAAGATCAAATTGAACATCTCCATCAACTTTATCATACAAGTCGATGAATGCTTGTTTAGTTTCATCATCAAAACGATTCAAGCAAATCTCAATCGATTTCATCTTGTCATTGAAAATGCTGTAAGCACGGATGATGTGGACCAGACGACGAGTGCTGATGACTTCATCGATGCCACCATCATAGAAAGTCTTACGGATAATGTCTGCCCAGTCCACAAGGTGCTTAATGAATCGATCATCGTGACATCCAACAGAGGCAGAGTGAAGACGCATCAGTTTCTCTTCCTGTGCAGGAGTGGGATACTCTTGCTCGAAGGTTACACAGAAACGCTCCAAGAATGCCTCATTGAGAACATTGGTTCCAATAAAGCGACCATCCTCAGAACCCTTACCTTTTGTGTTGGCAGTGGCAATGACATTGAAACCACGCTTGGGATGAACCATCCTGCCGATCTTCTTCAGGAAGACACCTTTACCCTCAAGAATGGATTGCAGACACAGAATCTTGTTAGATGCCAGGTCAACCTCGTCTAGAAGGAGAACAGCTCCACGTTCCAGAGCCTCCACGACGGGTCCATTGTGCCAGACAGTTTCGCCATTAACAAGACGGAACCCACCAATAAGATCATCCTCGTCAGTCTCAATGGTGATGTTCACGCGAATCAACTCCCTATTTAGGGATGCACACGCTTGTTCGACAGATAACGTTTTACCGTTACCCGACAGACCTGTAATGAATGTTGGATAAAAAAGACGGGAGCGAATAATTTTCTTAATATCGCCGTGGCAACCAAAAGAGACGAAGGTATCATCTTGTTCTGGAATCAAGTTTTGTTCAACTGCAGGCATCGCTGCAGGTTGGTTGTAAGAATGCTCAAGTTGCTCTGTGGTGTTGAGATCCCACCTGCCACGAGAGATTTTGTAATTCTCAAGTTTCTTTGTAACTGTTTGATAATTATTTCCGTTCATCGCACACCAGGCACGAATGTCTCCAGAAGTTACCTGGTCACCGTAAAGTTGCTGGAGTGAGGAAACAATGTACTCTGGACTGAGTGCCATTCGAATTTCTTTTCAACTGAACTTACTATAATCCATTTCTGTCCCCACCTCACCTAGTGAAGACAGTTTCCAATCTGTCCTAAGCAACCAGTTCCACAAACTGATTGAGAACTTTTTTATTTAGAGACTTGTTCTTCAAAGACTTAGCAAATGCAGACTTGATTTGAACTTTGGATGCACCATCATCAACCTCAAAATCAACATCATTAGCAAGAGAACTTGAAATAATTGCAAAGTACTGATGATAACCAGCATCTTTGGCAACATAAGATTTTTCTTTTCTTGCTTTCTTCAAGAGTTCACCAGATGCATCCTCACTGTAACGACCAATAAAATGTCTCATCTCAGAAGAGGAAAGAATGCGAATGCCAATGAAATTAACTTTTGGAAAACACTGTCGAAGATCTTCAAGAAACACGCTGGTAAAACCACTGTAAGAATAAGGAATCTTATAAACGTGCCCTGTCTTACGATTGCGGAGGAATGAGTGATCTGGACGCAAGTGAACAGTTCCCATCTTCTCAGAATCTCGATAAGCATAAGAACGATAGACGGGAAGAGGAGGTGCCTCACCGTCAGTCAAAATCACACATTGAACCTTTTGAACTTTCTTCTTTGCTTGAAACTGAGGAATGATCTTGTGAAGACAAATCAATGCTTCGTGAAGGGGAGTTCCAGAAAGTTGATAAGGACCAGGAATCACATAATCCGTATGGTGATCAACACCGTAAGCAATTCGCCAGATGTTCTTCATCTGTTTTTCGAGTTCTGCTTTCTTAACACCACTGGTAAAGAATTGAAGGAGAGCAAAATCCTCATCGATCACAAATTGATTTTCAATTTTATCTTCGTGATCAATTGGCAATTTATATTGATCATCCTTTCTGAAGCGGATGTAATTATAGGCATTACTGAAGGCATACACCTCAAAAGGAATCTGAACCTTTTGACAGAACCAAACAAGATTATAGAGTTGCTTGATCGTGTCCATCAGATATTGTGCCATCGATCCAGACCAATCAAGAACAAAAATTAGACCGTGATTCTTACCATCGGGAACTACTGTGATCTTTTTGAACAGGTCTTCATTAAATCGGTAAGTGTGAAGTTTAGAGCAGTCCAACACTCCACTCCGACTAACAGCAGAACGAGCATAAGAATCAGCAGATTTTCGACATTCGAATTCTTTGACAAGATAATTCACCTCCTTTTGTGCTGACTTTTTAAAGTCCTGAAACAACCCATCAACGTAATCATAATTTGCCCGATAAGTGTGCTCTCTGCCGAGATGATCGGTCATCTTCATCGGTTCCAGTTGTGACATAAAATGACCAGTCAATTCCCCGTGAACTTGAGAGTTGCTGACCACTATGTTATCGAGATTTACTTCTGGATTCTCAGCATAAACATTATGAAGAGTGTCCTGTTGAATCAGATTTTGCAGATTCTCTTCAAGAGACTTGCTAGTCTGAACTTCCAGTTCTTGTTTCTCAGTTTGTTGCTCAGTCTGTTGCTCAGCGGAAGATTCCTCTTGTGTCTGTTGCTCAATCTCAGACTGACCACCACTCGCATCAGAAGAAGACATATCAACGTTGCCTTTCTTTTCAGACTGAACTTCCTGAGGTTGTTCTTTTTTCTGTTCGACCTTCTCTTTGCAGTACTCAAACAGAACACGAGCAGCATCTAAGACCTGCTCAAAGGTCTCTGCATCACCGATCTGTTTCATAATCTCAGTCTCGCGTCCATCTTCAATTGGAATGTTGACGTGAGGTCCAATCTTATAGTGCAGGTTTACACGGTCGGCAAGGTTGAGAGATTCGAGTTTTTCATCTTCGATCTCGAAGAAGTCCATCTCAACGAGTTCTCGATAACCATTATAAAAACTCTTGAGCAGTCCAGGATAACGACGCTTCATCAAACGCTCAATGCGAACATCCTCCACCACGTTGATGAACTGGGGTGGAAGACCCTCAGGAAAGTCCTGGTCTGGGGTGTAAAGGGCATGACCAACCTCGTGCCCCACCAGAAGGTCATAAACCGTTTCAGATGCCTTCTGCCAGAGAGGAAGAGTCAGAACCCTGCGACCCACGTCAAAACACGCCGTGGGAACGTTGCGGTGTTCAACCACGAGATCTTCAGTCGCAAGCAGTTTGGCGAGTTGTGATTTGATTTCGTAGTTGATCATTGGTTTCTCTGCTTTGATTCCATCTTACAACAAAACCCAGGCGGAAACCTGGGTGACGGACAGATATTCAATTGGTATAACCAAACCCCCTCAGAGTCGGAATCTCCTCGGGGGCCTGTCGGTCGGTCTCTCCTCCCTTAAGTTACTCGGTCAGAATGTGGCGACAGAATCGTTTTGCTTCGTGATCGTTTACTCCCACCTCGGCAATGCAGGAAAAGTAATCTGCCACACGGTCATTTATGTCCTCCAGCCGTGGCGTGTCTTTCACTTCCCAAGTTGCCAACTCATTATAAGAGACAAGGTTTTTCATAAACTGAATACCTCACTTCATGTTTTTATTTAGTGACAATCAAGGAATGTGTCGAGTTTTTAATGAACTTTTGTTTTAGGAGACAACTCGACTGAATCCCTTGATCTTCTCAAATTGTAAGACACTGTTGAACTTGTCGTCAAGTCCAGACTTGTGAGATATAACAAAGATATTACAATCTTTGATTGTGAACCGAATGATCTTCAGGAACTCCTCTGTTCCAAATCCATCCAAAGACGAATCAAACACTTCGTCCATGATCAAGAGATTAGTGTTGACTGAGTTTTTGAACCTTGCCACTTCTCTCCAGGTAAACAGCAGAGCAAGGTCAATTCTCATCTTCTCTCCTTCCGAGAAAGAAGCGTAAGTGAAGTCTTCATGAATCGGTGATTCAATCGTTTCGTTGAACTCTTCATCAAGTTTGAAGTTGATGTAGAAGTCCATCATTTGAAGATACTTATTTACCGACTGATTGATCAGTGGTAGATACTTCTTGATGATCATTGCCTTGACTCCACCATCCTTCAGGAGGTTATAAGCAAAGTCATGATAGTAAGTATCCTCTTTTCTTTCTCCAACATCCTCAAAAGTCTGTTGAAGTTTTTCCTTGAAGTCCTCTAACTTTTCATGTTCAGAATTTCTGTTCTCAAGTTGCTCGGTAATTGTTTGAATTTCAGATTCCAGTTGTGTGATTTGTTGCTGACAACCAGAGATCCGAGTATTGTTTTGAGAAATGCCATGTAAAAGTTGAGTGACCTCCTTTGAAACTCTTTGGAAAGTGGACTCCCTCAATTCTTCCTTTTTAATTGCTTCTTCGAGTTCTTTATAACCCTTCTGCAACTCAGCAGCTTTATTCTGAGAGTCCTCAATTCTATTTATTCTGAAGGTTTCTTCTATGGATTGTGTACAGGTTGGGCAAACCGAATTCTCATTAAAAAATTTATGTTCCTTCACAATCACAGAAATCTTCTGTGAGAGTTTACCTTTGACACTTCCAAACTCTTTCAGTCGTTTAGTTGCATCAGAGACTGTTTCTAATTCTTTTTGAAGAGTTGACGATTTGAATTCAAGATCCTGATTATCCTTACTGTAATCCTCCACACTCTGCATCAGAGTGGTAATCTTATTCTTCTTTTCTTTGATGTTATCATAACCACGTTTTTCCAACTGATCGATAAAGTTCCTCTGCATCTCAACTTTCTCTTTGAGATTGTCCTTCTTCAAATCCAGAGTTCGAATCTCTTCACGAAGTGAGCGAATCTTATCCTTGATAAGTCCATTCATCGATGAGAAGATACGAATGTCCAACAGATCCTCCACCACCTCTCTGCGAGAAGCAACAGGGAGTTGCATGAATGGAACAAATGAACTGCTTCCAAGAATCACGATCTGAGTGAAACTCTTATAATTCATCTTCAGAACATTCTGTTCCAACCATCGTTGTTGGTCCACAGAAGATGCATTCTGATCCAGAACTTGTCCGTCTCGATAAATCTCAAACACAGCAGGTTTGATTCCACGAATCACTTTCCACTCTGTGTTGTTGACAGTAAACTCAATCTCAACCAAACAGTTCTTTTCATTGGTGGAGTTCACCAGCTGCGGTTTGTTAATCTTACGGAAGGATTTTCCATACAATGAAAAAGTAAGAGCATCCAAAATGGTGCTCTTACCTGCTCCGTTAGATCCAATGATTAAAGTTGTCGTATCTTTATCGAGTTCAACTTCTGTAAATTGATTGCCAGTACTTAGAAAGTTTTTCCAGCGAATCTTCTCAAATGTAATCATGCTCTTCCAGACTGTGAGGAGGAATTACAATGTCATCCTTCGTTATTATAGTATAACAGTGATCGTGCATTTCACAAGTCTTTAACATTATTTCATCCTCCACCTCCAGGACGTGCATCTCAGGAAATCCAATGTCCTCCAGTTGCATGGCATAACGAGCAGCATCATCCAGTTCCTCAAAGATGTAAAGAATTGATTCTCCATCTTCGTTTTTGACTGAATAAGCACCCTCCCGTTCTTTGCCATCAACTGCGATGATAAACATTAGACTAACTCACATGCCTCCTGATAGATTCCTCTGATTAAATTTTGAATCTTGCCTTTATCGAGTTCTGTTTCTGACTCTTCGATGTAACGATCCAGAATTGACAATGTGTCCTCAGACTCGATCACATCATCTCCTTCTTTATCATACCAACCACTAAAATCAAAGTTTTCAACAATCTTAAGTTCAGCAACTCCAATCTGATAAAGTTTATCAATGAACTTCTCGAACTTAACTGTATTTGATT
>Ga0208160_1000979_pt1 | contig 12628 bp, 23 predicted proteins | sample CB_VirMetaG_FD_184536 | JGI IMG/M metagenome (GOLD analysis project Ga0208160, IMG submission 184536) | Freshwater to marine saline gradient viral communities from Chesapeake Bay - CB_1504_1 Viral MetaG (SPAdes) (version 4) | ecosystem: Environmental > Aquatic > Marine > Coastal | place: USA... | reverse complement strand
ATGCTATGGAAGTAGCAGGCGCAAGCCGTGCAGCAACCATTGGCACAGCCCTGCATACCTACGCAGAGAAACTAGATTTGGGACAGGAACTTGGACCTATCCCAGACGAATGGGCCGGAGACATCCGAGCCTATGAGTCAGCAACAAAAAAACTAAATAAGATTTACATAGAACAATTCTGCGTGCTAGACAAATACAAGATTGCTGGCACACCAGACAGACTTGTTGAATACAATGGCGAGTTGTTCATTGCAGATATAAAGACAGGTCGGATAGACCACCCTAATAACATAGCAATTCAGTTAGCAATATACGCATACGGCTCCCCGTATGATATTGCTACGGGTAGCCGTGGCTCTTGGGGTAATGTCAACCAAGAGAAAGCAATCATTATCCATCTTCCTGCAGGCACAGGCTTGTGCAAACTAGTCTGGATTGACATCGCAGAAGGGTGGAAGGGATTACAATTCGCTATGAAAGTCAGACAGTGGCGAGACAAGAAAGGTCTCATCACTCCAATCCCAGAGCAAGGAGAAGATAGTGTCATCAACTGAGGCACCAATCAGTATCACAGTTAAATCAGCAGCAGGTAGTTTGATTACCGTCCGCGCAGAAACAGGAGCGCAACTAGATAACCTTGTAGTTGATGCGTTGGAAGCAATCAAGTCTGCCGTCACAGAACTAGAGAGCGCATCAAAAAACTTACATAGCCCAACAGCAATGACACCAGCACAGGTGGCAGCCAGTTTGGGCGCAAGTATTATCAACACAGAAGTTCGTGAGACAGGGAATACATATCTGGCTCAGGAATATTCAGCACCAGAAACATCAGCACCATCAATCGGTGGTCGGGCTTGCCCTCACGGTAAGATGACAGCGATTCAGGGAACAGGTAAAGACGGTCGTATGTATCGTGGTTACTTCTGCCCTGCACCCAAGGGTGCATTTGATAAGTGCAAGAATGTTTATGCCAGAGTTGGCACACCAGAGTGGAACACATTCGTACCAGACCAGGTTAAGTAATGTGGATTTGCAAAGTAATTGGACACGTTTATTGGAGTTCACTTATCAACGGAAAAATCTATTGCACTAGATGTGGTAAAGAGGTAGAACTTGAGAACTCTAAAACGTAGCATTAGCAAAGCAGAGGTGGGGGGAGAACCATTGCCCCCCGCTTTTGCGGCATTTGAACGAGCAGGAATTATTCTGCGCCGTGCAGAAATCACAATGATTGCTGGCACTCCTGGTGCTGGTAAGTCATCAGTTGCACTGGCAATCGCAGCCAGAGCCAAGGTTCCTACGCTGTACTTCAGCGCAGATACTAATGCTCACACTATGGCTATGCGATTAGTTGCAATGTCTAGCCGTATCTCACAGCAAGCAGCAGAGCAATTGCTTAAGAAAGAACCAGAGAAAGCAGAAGAAGTATTGGTTATCAACAACCATCTCTTCTGGTCCTTTGAGTCTACGCCTACTCTAAAAGATTTAGATGATGAGGTGTCAGCATTTGAAACTGTATGGGGCAGAAGCCCTACGCTTATTGTTGTAGATAACCTAATGGACATAGCAATGGATGGCCACGAAGAGTTCCAAGGTATGCGAGCAGCAATGAAAGAGTTGAAGTACCTTGCAAGAGATACCAACTCAGCCGTGCTTGTCTTGCACCATACCAAGGAAGGCTTTGAGGGCTATCCTTGTCAGCCACGGTCAGCCATTCAGGGTCTGGTCAACCAGATACCAGCAATGGTTCTGACTATCGGGCAGATGAAACAAGGTGACGAGACCTATCTCTGCGTAGCCCCAGTCAAAAACAGATACGGGCGAGCAGACCAGACAGGTAACAACTATGTAAGTCTTGCCTTTAATCCAGACAATATGTACCTGGATGATGTCCAGGTCAAGTATATGCAGGAGCCGATGTATGGAAACTAAAGTATGGGACAGCACTTATTCACAAGCAGACATTGAAGTACTAATAGGTAGAGCACTCACAGAAGGTGAGTGGAATATAGTTGTTGATGAGTTGTATAACAATGACGACTTGTATAATCAAATCAGTACCAAGATATATGAGATAGCAAGGGACGCAATAGGACTTGAGTAATCCAGCCAAACGCAAGGGCAGCCAAGCAGAACGAGATGTTGTTGCTTGGTTAAAAGCCAATGGTTACAAGTATGCAGACCGCAGACTCGCAGGAGCAACCTTAGACAAAGGCGATATAAGCGGTGTGCCAGGTGTAACTATTGAGATTAAGAACCACGCAAAGATGGACCTTGCAGGTTGGACAGCAGAGTTAGAAGTAGAAATGAAAAACGATAGTGCTTGGACTGGAGTAGTTATACACAAACGAAAAGGGAAAGGAGATGTAGGCGAGTGGTATGCCACGATGCCAGCGAGTGTCTGGTTAGCACTGCTTAAACAAGCAGATGGAAAAACATAGCATTGAAGATTACTTACTTTATGTAGGCGCCACCCTGCCTGCGAGAGGCAGTGGTTGGCGCAAGATTAGATGCCCGTTCCACGGAGATAAACACGCATCAGCAGGTGTCAACTTTGATGAGAACAGATTTAAATGCCACGGCTGTGGAGTCGGTGGCGATGTATACGACTTGATTATGTATAAGGAAGGAGGTAACTATCGTGAGGCTGTCAAATTCGCAGAGACAATTTCTCCTACAGGCAACACAACAATACGCCCAGCACATTCACCTAGCCGCAGACTATCTGGCAACGCGGGGTCTGTCGGTAGACGAAGCCAAGAAGTTTCATTTGGGAGTAGTGGACAATCCATTACCAGGTCACGAAGGCTACAAGGGTAAGTTAGTAATCCCCTATACCACCCCGTCAGGCGTCGTTGACCTGCGGTTTCGTTCAATCCACGGAGAGGACCCCAAGTACATCGGCCTGCCAGGAGCCAAGACAACTATGTTCAACGCTCAGGCAGTCCTAACAGCAGACCAATACATCTGCGTCACCGAGGGTGAGATTGACTGCATCACAGTAGCAGCCAAAGGTAATCACCCAGCCGTAGGTATACCTGGTGCTAACAACTGGAAGCCTTACTACAGCAAGATACTAGACGACTTTGATGTCGTCATTGTTCTAGCAGATGGTGATGCACCTGGCTTAGAGTTCGGCAAGAAGATAAGCCGAGAGTTAGGCAATGTAAACATAGTTCAAATGCCAGAAGGGCACGATGTCAATAGCATTGTTATACAAGAAGGAGTTGAGTTTCTGAATGACAAAATCAGAAAATGCTTGGGAGGATGAACCGGAAGATACAGTATGGGATTACATCAAAGATAACCCACTGATGCTAGGGCTACCCCTATCAGAGACCAAAGGTATAGACCTACTCTCAGCACTAAAAGATATTTACGAAGCCAACAAACGAGACAGACAAGCAGCCCAGATGCTGCTCACCCTACTAGCCAATGTCTTAGTAGCAGCAGTTCAAGGTGATGGCGAAGAGGTAGTGGAAGAAGTATTAATACAAGATGCAATGCTAGAGTTTGACGAGAAGTTAAGAGAGGTGCTGGATGAAGGACATTAAAGACCTAGATGAAATCCTCACGGAACTAAAAATTACTATGGTTCGCAAGCACCAGGATTATGGGCCATACAACATAGCCAATGCTCCAGGCGGTGCAATGAATGGGCTAATCATTAGGATGCACGACAAGTTAGAACGGTTGCAAAGTCTTTACTATAAAAAGAACGACACGCCGAACTATGAATCTATTGAAGATACCCTAATTGATTTGGCCAACTATGCTATAATAGGACTATTAGTGCAAAGAGGACAATGGGAAGGCACAGGTGGAGGCGGAGTATCTAAACGAGTATGACACCCTAGTGGCGTCACTCTCCATTGAGTATCACAGGAAGTACCCAATGGTTGAGGCTCTGGATATACAGCAGATTCTCTGGATGTGGTTCATCACCCACCCCACAAAGTATGTTGAGTGGTCTCAGTTAGACCGCAAGGATATGGACAAGTTGATAGCAAAGTCCCTGCGCAATGCTGCTATCAAGTTTTGTGAGAAAGAGAAAGCCAAGGCAGTTGGCTACGAGTTGCTAGATATCTACTACTACGACTCCTCAGTAGTAGAAGCCTTCCTGCCCAGCATAATTGCAGAGTCATACGAGATACCTACCAAGATTAAAGACCTGAACTTTAAGTTCAACAAGTCAGAACCCAGCAATGACGGCAACAACTGGCTAGTTCTACGGTCAGATATAGCCAATGCTTTCTTCAAACTAACAGAGGCTAAACAGAATGTCCTTCGGGTCAGATTCAGCACAGACAACAGCGAGTGGAGCCTGGTAGCAAAGGACCTTAAGACAACAGTAGATGGCGCAAGAATGAAAGTTCAGCGTGCTATCAATTCATTAATTAGAAATCTAGGCGGATGGAGACCATACCCTGATGAAGATGTACAACAAATGGAACAGGACGATGACGGAGAGTAAAGACATCCGTGAGTTGCTTCGTCGGGTAGACTACAGCAAGGCAATGGACCTGCGGGATACACCGATAGGTGACATCTGCGTATGTGGCTGTGAGGTATTCGTAATGTTAGGTGGATTTATGGACGGCGAAGTTTCTTTTTATTTCCTAGATGGTGAGTGCGCATCCTGCGGAAGTATGGTCACACTACCCACACCAAAGGAGGAAGACGATGCCTGTCTATGAATTCTCCTGCCCAGCCTGCAATGTAATAATTGAACAAGAGTTTTCTGTATACGTAGACCACATAATCAACTGCGGTAATTGTGGTATCCGTATGGAGAAAAAGTTTTCCCCAAACCCAGTCCACTTCAAAGGCACTGGCTTCTACAAGACAGGTGGCTAATGACACTAGAACCTATACGCCAAGTAGCAGGTGACGGCAAGCGTGAGAAGATTGCAGCCCAGGCTTTAGAGCAATACTTTCAGGGCTGGAAGTTATACGGCACACCACGCTTTTACTTCTCAGACTTTCACATCTGCCTACAATGGGGCAACGGTAGGGAGAACTACATCGGAGACCTAGAAGTCAAGTGGCTCAAGACAGATAGCAGCAAGCCAGCCATCTTTCCATTCAACAAACTACAGCAGATGATGATTGCTCCACCATACACAGACAACGAACATTCCTATCACCGCATCTGCTTCAGATACTCAGACGGTATCAGTGTGATACCAGTCAGCCTACTAGCCGGAACAGAACCAGTCTTTCATACCAGATGGGACACTAAGGAGCGGGACCTGGTAGTCTTTTACAATGCTAGGGAATACCCAGAGTACTGGCACAACTTGGTAATAAACGAATGAAAGAACAACAACTATTTGATTACATCAAACAAAATATGTATAAAGATTTAGTCAAATCTATTGGGGTGTATGATACTTTTGACTGCACCTCAGAGGAACATAACCTGTATATAGAATTAAAGTGTAGGTACAAACACTACCCTGAACTCTTAATAGAGAAGTCTAAATATGACCGACTAAAAACCCAGGCTCAGGTCCAGGCTATGATTCCCTTATACATAAACTCAACCCCGGAAGGTCTATGGTCATTCAATCTAAACCAGATAGCAGAACCTACCTGGAGCAACAGACCAATGCCAGCCACTACAGAATTTACCAACACGGAAAAGGTCATCAAGACCGTTGGCTTTCTAGATTTGCTAGAAGGTACTAAGATATAACTAAGTTTCTGCTCGGAAGGGGAAGCCAGCAGAAAGCAGAAAAGACCCCTCTACCTATATCGGACTAGGTAAAGGGGTCTATTCGTGTCTTAAATCGCCTTATACGGCCTTTAAAAGGCTACTCAGCGCCACGTCCAAACTGCGTGGCAGATGGGTCTAGCCACTTCAGGACAGGTCCAAGGAAGCCAGCAAGCGCTGCGGTCCCAAGAACTTTAACATCAGTCTCACCAGCAAGGTAGAGTGCAATAGCAGCGGCTGCTGCGGCACGGAACCAGGTCAGGGATACTTGCTTTAGTGTTTCCATTAGGTTGCCTTTCGTGTTATCTCAAACGTGTGCACCTTACAACAGGTACATATCGCCTTTGTTTCAGGTAGCAGGATAGCATCTTTTGCCACCTTCTTCTTAGGCTTAGGCTGCAGACTCGCCACAACCTGATTGAGAACTTTGGGTTGATTCAGCCACCAGAACCAAGGGCTAGTATCATTAGCGGAATCAGGGTTGATAGAAATATGGAGGTGCTTATCGTGAGGGTTGCTGCCAGTATAAGGACGATTTCCAGCACGAGCCTTATCACGCGCCCATATCTTTTTGTTAAAGATAAGATACTTGACACGTTCGTCCTCCTTCAGTTTCTCAAAAATTACAGCGCAGTCAATCCCATTCTTAGGGTCGTGGGTTAAGTCAACAGCCAGACCAGTATTGTGGTCTGAGGTTGGGTTTGTTTTTACGTGAGCAGCCGAGGGCAACAGCCCGTCGCTAGCCTTTTTTCTTTTCGGGACAAGCGCAGTCGCCTGTCGGAGGACAGCAAGGGCAGCAGGGCTTGGCTTCTTTGCGAGTTTCATTCATTTCCTCAATGCTTCCTTAACTAAATCTGTTAGTAGGTCAACCTTCTCTTCAAGATGATTAACCTTGTCTTTGATACTTGACCCACCATTGGGCTTGAGTTCTGAGAGGTAGTGTTTTGTTAGATGCTTAACTCCCATAGCAAGTGCTCCGATGAGAGTTGTAATCGCTACGGCTAGACCAGCCCAATCAGCAGGATTCATTTTATACTGTCCTTAAGGTAACTTCAATGATTCCACCAAAGCCAGAGAACCTCTTATCTGGTGGAGTCAGACGGGTGAATGAGATTTGTTCAATAGTAACCTGACGAGACTCACCAGTAGATGTAGTTAAGTCCTGCCAGTTGAGCACGTCACCGTTTGCTTCTGCATTCTCCAAAGCGCGGAGACGGTCAAGTGCTCTGCCCTCATATCCTGTGACAACATTGAACCTATCGGTCTCAACGTCATAGCAGAATACGGGAAATCTAAGTACCCGTTGCCTAGGTGTAGCGATAGTTGCTTTTACTTGGTAGCCCTTGAAGGTAGGGCCAGCAGTTATTGTTGTTCCGTCCCTTGTTAGTGTGAACTTAAATGCTACAAACTCCTGTGCTGCTTCAGGCTGAGTGGTAGATACTTCCTGAACTGCAATGTTTGTGTCGTAAGAGATGTGCTCATACTCTGTGCCACTTTCGGTGACTGTAGAGACAGTCATAGAACCATAATCAAATGTACCTCTGCCGATAATGCGACGGAAGTTCTTAGGTTCTAATGTGTTGTATCTGATGTTACCTGTCTGGATGTAGCCAGTAGTTATCAAATCGGCATCATCTTCCCAATAGATGTCCCCATCAACTGCCCCAACCTTTGCGGTTGTGTAAGCAATCTGGTCAGTCTCGCCCAAGAAGGCGCAAGATGTAGTTGGGTGTCCCGAATCCCCTGAGTAATAAACATCATTAGCCCAAGCAAAGCGGAGTGGTTCAATCTCAGCACCTAGGTCAATACGGATTAGGCCAGCATCCCCAGCGACAGAGGTAGCACACCAGACGAATCTGTCACGGACAGCAAAGTCGTGGCAAGGTTGGCTAGTCTCAACGATTAGTGGGCCGTAGGTAATAGAACCATCTTGGTCAGAGACTGTGGCTACACGGATACCTTTGTCGGTTCCGATTAGCATATAGCCCAAGTAATACTGAATCTTGTAGATACGCTCACCATCTGGCATCTCTGCTGCTGTGATGGCTGAGGTAAGGGTAGGCATAGCACCTGATGTATTCAGGGTGAACTTGTAGATAGAAGACTTGATACCGCTATAGGAAGATACATAGATAGCAGGGCCTGATGCAGTGATAGATGTGTAGACAATATCTGTATCTGAGTGTGTATATACCGGAGTAGGTAGCGCTGCTGCGCTAGATGAAAACTCATAGATATTATTATTGATGCACATAATAATACGCTCTTTGACGTAGTTCATTACAGCATTAGATACAACAATACTGCTTGAGTTAAACATCTGAGTATTGGCTGTAGCAGAACTTGCAGTAAGAACTTTCTTATATACAGCAGTCTTAGGTACACCTGAATCCAGAATACGAGTTACCCAGAAAGCATTAATTCCGTCATCACATATACCATAAACCGGATAATCTGTACCAGCGTTATAGTCAACAAAGTGAGTTACTGTGCCATTGGTATCAATCTTATCTACGTCATACTCGTCACGAAGCAATACACCATTGGTGCTGCCCCACTTGATAGAGCGTAGATGTTGCTGGCTGCGACCATTGGTAGCAAGAGTACCTGTGACTTCGTGGTCTTTGTTGCTATTGCGGAGCAGTGTTACCTGTCCCTTAGTCCAGACATTGACACCTTTAGAATCAAAGAACCTATGCTGAACCGTCTCACCTGCTGACGGGTCATAGAACTTGATACCGCTACCGTTGTGGAATGATGACTGACTGCGTAGCCACCAACCTGTGAGTGACTGTTCGCCTGGCTCTGTGCCATTGTCAAACTGTTCCTTGCGGAAGGGTGCTGTCTGGCGGATATAAGGACGACTATCTGAGATAGCGTAGAAGAAGGGCAAGCCACCAATAGCAGTGTCATAGGAGACATCTGTATTCTCCCAAACGGAAGAAGACGAGACGATACCTAAGTCAACAGCAATAGCAAAACTACTACGGCCTTCGGTAATATCACGACCTGGCATTATGCTCCTTTAATGAAACTGATTGTTACTTGCTTAGTGCTGCGATTTCTTCTGCGGTTAATCCAAGTGCTGCAAGTTTGGCTTCAGCGTTTGCTTTGGCAGCAGCCTTGGCTGCAGCCTCTGCTTCTTCAATAGCCTTCTGTTCAGCATACGCCAAAGCATCTGCTTCTCGCTGAGCGATTTCCTCAGCAGTTAGTTCAACCTCGGTGATTGTTCCTGTTGAACAATCTACTATGACTTTGTGCATTGTTTTCCTTTCCTAACTGTTCTTGATTCCGTAAAGTGTGGCGGTGGAGTATTGGTCAAATAATGTTCCAGAATAAGGAAGCAAATTCACTTGCGTAATAGCCGATGTGCTGTTCCATAAACCTGCTATCAAACTCGCATAAGCGGCAGTTGCATTATTTTCAGAGACACCATCACTAGAATACGATTTATAGTTACTTCCTGCGTAATTTGGAATGTAGATTTGTATATTTCCAAAGGTTGAGGCAGTTGCACCAGCAGCAGTAGGCATCTCAAATAAACCGCTATTAGTAATAGCAGGCGCATCTGATACCGCGCTTGTGCCGTTTCCATACAATCTGCGAGAAGCAGTATAATTACTGCCACTATCAGAATTAAATCTAATGCGCCCAGTATCATAAACTTGAGTTGCTCTATTACTTCTTATAGATAAATGCAATACTAAATCTGTCCAAGATGAAGCAATTCCAGTAAAGTCAATACTGCTCGCCCCACCTGCTCCCACTTCTACTGTGGCTATTGCTGTATATGTGGTTGCCATTATGCCGCCTTTATGCCGTAGAGTGTGAAGGTTGAGCCTGACTTGAAACTTCCGGCAGTTGGATAAACTCTAATTGTGGTAATGGCTGCTGTGCTGCGCCATAATCCAACAATAGCCCTAGTGACGGCGCTTGTTGTGTTTTGCCTTGCTAAAGCAGTTTTGTAGGTTGTGCTGTTTGAGTAATTCATAATATGAAATATGTTTGCTGGTATTTCGGTAGTGAAAGCAATACCTAAAGGCATACCTGTTTGATTTGTGTCGCGGTCGCTTTTTGCTACGCTGCCGTCACCTTCTAGGTTTGTCCTAGAATAATTGCTGCCGGTATCGTTGTTAAATTGTAAATATATACCAGCATTAGAAGTGCTGGTTGCGATTGCGACAATAATTAAATCGGTGAAACTGCCACTAATCGTAGAGAAAGTCACATCCGCAGTAGTTGTGCTAAGCGTTGTCGTTGCTATCGGTTCATAAGTCGTAGCCATTATGCACCTTTGATTCCGTAGAGGGCGAAGTGGGAGTGTTGAACCAACGGGTCGGTAAACAATTTAATTGATGTAACAGCGTTTACATTGCGCCAAGCGCCAGACTGAAAATCAACAGCACCAGTACCATTTTTGTCAAGTCCAGCCAAAGTTCTTACCGTTGTATATTTATTTGTATTGGCGTAATCTAAAATATCAATAACAAAAGCGCTAAAAATATTTGCATCAGATGTTCCTGACCTTGCAGAAGTACCCGCGTATAAGTTTACGGAATTTACATCACTACCTGTTGCGACGGCGACTCCGTTTCCATTTAAATAATGACTGTTGTAATTTGACCCTGTATCGGAATTAAATTGCAACAATAAATAATCATAACTACCTGCTACATAAGTATTTTTTGCTATTCCTCTAATTTGTAAATGTTTATAATCGGCAGGAATTGAAGTGAAAGTAATATTAGCAGCGCCACCTGAGCCGATTGTGACTGTGGCGATACTTTCATAGGAAGTAGGTACGAAGGTGTCATTACCTACCAGCAGGTTACCTCTGCGTAGTTTATTCTTTATGCTGACTACAGCCATTGATTACCTCACGCTATCCCGTATAAAGTTGCTTTGGAGTATTGAACAAAATTATTCGCACCAAATGGTGCTAGAGTAATACTGGTTATGGCGGTTGTTAATGTTGCTAATCCGGCTACTAAATAAAGTTCATCATAGGCGGTTGTATTTGTTTCAACTGCGCTATCTATGCTGAGTGATTTGTTATTACTAGAAGTGTAATTTGGAATATAGATTGAAGTATTTGCAAAAGTGCTACTGGTGGAACTGGCTGCATTGGCGCGATAATATTGGTTATTTGAACCGGAACTTGAATCAACAGTACCAGTATCTGCTCTTAATCTTCTCCAAGAATAAGTAGGTGAGCCATTTAAGGTCAATGTCACAATTTCATTAAAATCCGCTTTAGCAGTTCTTAAACTTGTAAAAATAAATAAATCAGTATAAGTTCCGGGAATACTGGTAAATTGAATGTTAGCCGCACCAGCAGCACCCACTTCTACAACAGCAATCTTCTTATAGGTAGTAGTTGGCATTAGTTAACCTGCTATTCCGAATAGGGAGAATGTGGAGCCGGAAGGTAAATTGGCAGCAAGCATACCTATTGTAACTGAAGTTATTGCGCTTGTGCTGCGCCATAGACCTACTGTTGTCATTACTCTCGCTCCAACAACGCTTGTTCTGCCTAAAACAGTTTTATATGTAGTCGTATTGCTGTAATTTTGTAGATTTACAATTTGTGTTCCGGCTGAGGCACTTCCGGTGAAACCGATATTAGTGTGCGGTTGGTTGGACGCTCTGTCTGATGTCGCTGTGCTTCCATCGCCATATACTCTAGTGACTGAATAATTGTTTCCGGTATCACCATTAAATTCCAGCGTGAATCCAGAATTTGAAGTTGTTGCGCCAACATTACAAATCAAAACAAGGTCAGCATAACTACCAGTGATTGACGAGAATGTAACTGTGGCAGCAGCGCTACTCAGCGTTGTTCTTGATATTAAGTCATAAGTTAGCATCGGTCACTCACTGATTCCATATAGAGAGAAGCGGGAGTATTGCTCAATACTTGCTGCCCCTTGGTCGCTTTTAAGCAATATAGAAGAAATAGCATTTGTGTTTGTCCAAAGCGAAGAATCATACATAATATAACCTGGATAATTGGAATAGCCGTTATTGTCATAACCGCCCAATGCTCTAACTGTTTTATATTTATTTGTATTGGAGTAATCTAAAATATCAACTACGAATCCTGAAAAAACATTTGCCGCGTAAGTTTGATTTTGCGCCAATGTAACATAGGCATAACTAGTTGCCCCAGAATCGCCAGCATTAACTGCTGCGCCCGTAGCCTGAATATAGTGAAAACGATAATTTGAACCAGTATCAGAATTGAACTGCATTACACAACTTGATAGACCATAATTAGAACTGTGCGTTGAAGAGTAGATGCCGCGAATTTGAAGATGAGAATACCCCGAAGGTATGCTATTAAATTGAACATTGGCAACGCCACCTGCGCCGACTGTGTATGTGGCGATACTTTCATAACTGCCAGCGCCAGCAGCCGCAGCGCCGGATTCAAAAATGCTTATTACGTTATTAAGCAACTGCGCCCACCACAGTCCAAGCGTTTGCAGCAGTCTTAATCGCTGCCGCGCTCTTGTATTGTGCAACTGTTGGAGCAGCAGCAGTAGCACCTGCGCTGGTAACGGTTGTAGTGCCAGCACTTGCCGCTTGTATCGTCAAGAGGTCTGCACCTGTGTTAAGGAATGAAATCGCAGTACCAACTGGGAAATCATAGGTGGCATCGGTTGGGATGCTTACGGTCTTTGTCCCAGCGTTAGTGGTAACAACTAAGACTTGGTACTGGTCGGTAGATGCAAGCGTGTAGGTAGTACCGCTCTGTGAGTTGAGCGTGAAAGCCACTAAGCCGTTCATCTCGCTTGCTAATAGCACGTCACCTGTGCTGAATGGAAATCCGGTTGCCATGTTTCTCCTTAGTAGCTTAAAGCATCGGTGTCAAGTATACCTTGTGATGCGCTGTCCAGTATGAAGCCGTCA
>Ga0208160_1000976_pt1 | contig 12634 bp, 12 predicted proteins | sample CB_VirMetaG_FD_184536 | JGI IMG/M metagenome (GOLD analysis project Ga0208160, IMG submission 184536) | Freshwater to marine saline gradient viral communities from Chesapeake Bay - CB_1504_1 Viral MetaG (SPAdes) (version 4) | ecosystem: Environmental > Aquatic > Marine > Coastal | place: USA... | reverse complement strand
TCAGTAATAATTCTCTAAAAGTAAGAAAATAAGAATACCTTATAGTATTAACTCCATCATCTTTTCCTTTTTTAAGTGGTATAGTAGGGACACTATTATTAAATTTAGCGGCATTTTCAGCTTGTTTTAAATTTCTTCCTACAACCCCTAATAAACTTAAATAGTTATTTTTTACTCCATTTTCTGACCCATCCCATTTTCCAACATCAGGAGAAACTATATCACTATAAAGAGCATAAGATAAATTTGAGTCTCCTGCATTAGTAATAATAGCACTATTAGCCTCTGCTAAACCTACTGTTACGTTACTAGTTGCTTTTTGGATGGATTTTTGTAATTCTCCTGCATCAACTATATCTTGAGGTAAATTTACTTTTAAGGATTCAATAACATCTCCTACAGTAATTAATTTTAAATTAATATCATATGTTCCATCTGGGTTGAATTTCCAACTAAAATTAGTTACTTTACCTAAAAATCCATCATAATTTCCTTCGTATTCCCTTCTTTGTTGTCTAATTTTTCCTAATACCTCAGTAAATGGAGCTTTTTGATTGTAAAACCAATATTTTTCCATTAAAGTACTCCCAGTTGTTTTGTAAGTATCTTTTTGTATTACTTCACCTTTTACTTCTACGGCGGAAGCACCATAATATTTATTCCAACCCCATTCTAAAAGCATAGTACACCCTAAACGAAGATAAAGTAATTCTAACATTTCAAATTGGAACTTGTTATGAGCTTTAATTTCAACATTAGCTTCTCGTATAGAACCCCTATTTTTAGCTTTTATATTAGCACTGATAAGTCCTGGTGGTGGAACAATACCAAAGGTTGGTCCTCCTAATCCATAGGCTGCTGTATCATTCCAAAGACTTTGGTTAGAATTAGATACTCCCGAACGCATATTATAATTTCCTACACTAGATATATTTCCTTCATTGTCTCGATTAATATCTAAACTAGATAAAGAATTGAATAATACTGCTTTTTCGGCCAATCTAGTACCTATAAAATTTTGGGGATTGGTAAAACCAATATCTGTTAACCTTTTTCTTCCTAAGTCATCATCATCAACAGAAATAGAAGAGCCTAGTTTTAACCAGGCATTTTGATTAGATAGTACAGTTAATTGTTCATTACTTCTTACTTCTAACCCATGGAGATTTTGCCGGATTTGGATTTGGTTTTCAACCCAAGGTTCAAAAGATTCTCCTATTATACTCATAACTCATTTCTATTATTTAATCTATAATATTCTGTTTGTATCCTTCCTATATTTTGAGGTATTCTAATTTGTACCCCTAGAGGAGGGAAATAAGAATTTTGAGAGAAAGAACTATTAGCACAAGAAATTATCCACCATAAAGAAGAATTTCCATAATAAGTTTGAGCTAATTGATCATATCTATCACTTTCTTCAGCATAAACATATATATCAGATATACTTAAAGGAATATCAGGATACTTAACTGTTTTATATAGTCTTTTTCCTTGCTTTCCTTCCGGAGAAAGTGATCTAGTAAGTCCTATTTCATTATATCTTCCCATTATTTTTTAGGTAAATAATTTATATGTTTATTATTTTTTATATCTAATCCTCCATCATAGTTATTTACCCCTCCTTGATTTGCTAAAGCAATATATTGTTCTTTACCATAAGATGAAGCAAAATTACCTCCACCAAATGCTTTTCCTGCAAATGTATTATTTTGTACGGCAGGAATAAAATTATGAATTGGGATAAATTGAAATCCGGTTACTTTAACTATCATTGGTAATTCTTTAACAGAAGGATCAGTTATAATATCACTGCCGTCTGCTGATACTCCTATATTTCCTGCATCTGGGATTGCTATTTCCCATGGTGATTCAGTTGGTACTCCTAGTTGTATTCCTTTCATTATTCCTACTTGTTCATAACACCATCCTCCTATAGTTAAAGATATTAAGTTACCCCCCATATATCCAACACTTGAGTATTTAGGTGCATTTACCGAAGCAAGATAATTTAATTTTTGATACATTGGAATTAATTCTTGCTTTGATTGAGCTGCTACTGTCCAAGATAATGAAATATTTCTGTCAAACCCACCATATCTATAAAACTTTTCACCTCTACCCATATATTTAATTTCACTCCAGTCACTAGAATAACTATCAGACATTTCATCTATAATAGCTCTAAAATGAATATATGTTTTTTGGGATGGATCATCATTATTTATAACACCAATCCTAAATTTAACAAAATCATTTTTAACTGCTTCCCCTTGAGCTACAGTTGAGGATTGGTAAATTGGTAAAGCATTAATTTTATCTAGAGCATTATTATAATCAGCATTGCCCCCTACAGTACTAATATTACTCCCTATATCTCTTCTACCTATAGTATAACTGCTTCTATTTGCTTTAATTCCAGGGTTACCTAAATTTATTCTTTGTTCAAATTTATTAGCAGAGGTATAAGGTAAAGTATTTGGGATTGTATCACTTCCACTAGGAGCAATTACTTTTCTAAAATCTGTTATATTATCTGCTTTATTAGTTCTAGAAAAAGGTACTTTAATTTCTACTTCTTGTTGGGTCCAAACTTGTCTTTCAGTACCTCTAAGTATTCCACTTTTAAATCCTTCACTTGATTCTGGGGTTCTTAAACTATAAGGATTTAGAGTGGTATCATAAATATTATTACGTATTATAGTTCCATCTCCATTAAATTGATTAAAAAATGGTGGAATAAAATAATCTGAGTTTACTCCTGTTCTAAAAATATTTGCATTAGAATAAAAAGCAGCTGAGGCCCCAACTCTATATAATCTATCATTTTTAAGATAATCTTGTACTTGTAAACTAGGATCATTTACCGTAGGTGATAAATTTGGATTATTTGGAATATAATTTATAGTGGGTACATTTTCTCTTTCAGCTACTGTTCTTGTTTCTTGAAGAGGAAATATAGGGTTATTTTCTTGATTATATGCTATATTAGAAAAATTAGGAACTTGTCTAAAACCGGAAATAACACTTCCTGTGCCATATACTGGTCCTGCTTTACTAACAACAATTTTACTATTATTAATACCTGTTCTATATTCAGAAATCATATTAAGAGAAGTTCTACCTACTCCTAAAATTGCCCCTGGACCTCCTGTGTAACTATATAATTCTGGGTCTCCACCTTGATTTTCTGTAATTTTTAGTAGTAGTCCTTGTAATCTACTTTTATTACCTTCATCCCCCCCTGTAGTTATAGTATTTAAATAAGTTGGTAATCCTAAAGGGGTATTACCAAGTGGAGCTCCTACAGTTGTTTTTGTAAGGGGGTTTAAACCTTGTTTATTTAAATGGGCTCCTAATGCATTACCCGCGGCTTGTCCTATGGTTGATAAAGGTGTATAAATTCCTTGGTTAAGAGCAAAATTATTTACAAAAAAATCAGCTATACCTGCTATAACATTTCCAACACCTGTTTTATCATCACTTTGACTATTTCGTTGTTCGTTAAATGAAGTATACCCTGTTTGAGAGTTTACATTTGATAAAGATAATACATTTTGTTTAGCAACAAAAAGTATCCCATTAGGTGATTTAAAATCAACTAACATTTGTGTTAACCTAGAAACATCATTAGCTACAATTCTAGGAAGTAATGTTCCACCTCTTAATAAAAAATCGGGTCCACCTGTCCTGCCTGTTTCTGATAATCTAGTGGGTAGATCTCTTACTAAATATGGTTGATTACTATGGCCACCACCTACTCTATCTTTATCATACCTAAATGATTTAAGATTGGTTCTTAAATCTACTAAACCCATATTTAGTTAGGTAAATTATTCAAGTACTTTGCAGTGGCAGGAATATTTCCTCTATCTAAAACAGAAGGATTAGGCAAAACACCATTAGGTGGATAAACTTGACTAGCTATAGGATTACCCTCATTTGAATATTCCTTATGTAGAGTAGAAATTTGTCTATTAGGAATTGGAGGGGTTGTTCCATTTAAGCTAGTTAAGCTAGAATCGCCATTAATTAATTTGTCTTTTAAACTCATGATTAATTGTTTTTATTATAAATATTAAACTATTGTATTTCATATAAACCTAAAGGAGCCATTTCTGGGGTTTTCTTAACTAGTTGTGCTAATAATTTATTTGTTGTACTCATATCTGTTACACTTTGAACAACTTGCGTTTGACTACCTCCACCTTGTGTAGCCATGTCTAATGCCCTAGTAGGCCCCATTCTTAACTCATCATTTTTAGTTCCTTGAAATATACCTCCTTCATTTGGGGATGATACAATAGGACCACCATTAGGGTCTATTTTTAAATCCCCTACTTTGCTATAGTTCATAGCTACTGCTCCTACTGTTGCCGCGGCTGCTAAACCTAATAAAGCTTTAAAGGGATTAGATAAAGCCCATAAAGCAGCTTGTGCCGCAAGTTGAATTATTTTACTTTTACCAAGAGCTAATAATTTTAAATCTTCTTTAGATTGTAATTTCTTTTGAAGTGCAATAACTGCATTCATAGCAGCTATACCAGCTGTTATACCTGCTTGAATTTTTGTAGCCACTGTAATACCTGTTATAACTGTTAATATGCCACCCAATACCATTTCCCATCCAGAAAGGGTGTCAAAACTTCCTGTTAATATTTCAGACATACCCCTAAAAGCAGTAAAAACAGGTTCAAGTATAAAAGATATACCAGCAAGTGCTGGGATTAATAGGTCTATAATGGGAGATACTAATTGCATTACCGGACCTGCTAAAGATATAAATACTTCTCTTAATTTTTCAACAGATTTATTTAATTTTTCTTGTACAGATGCTTGGTTTTTTAAATCCTCAAAAGATTCTTCACCAAGTTTCTTTTTAATTTGTTCATTAGATAAGCCTTCAGCTTGTAATTTATTTATTCTTTGTTCTCTTAAATTTGCTTCTTCTTCAGATACATTTCCTATTTGTTCTTGGACAAATAACATTTTTGCTAATTCTTCCCTATTCATACCAACAGCTTTGGCTAACGCATCCTGTCGTATTCTATTCATATTCGTAAATTCAGCGGCTGAACCCGCTTGTTTAGCTATTTCTGAAGCTACTGTTGCTAAATCATTATTTAAAGCTGCTTGTCTTGCTTTTTCTAAGTTAATATCCTTACCTAGCATTAATTCAGCTTGTAATTCGTTTTCAATAGAGGATTCAAAATCAAGTAAACTACCTGCTATATCATCTACTTTAGACATTTCCATACCTAAAGCCTTTACCTTAGCTACAGTTTGTCCTATTAAACCTGCATCTTTACCAAACGATAAAGTTGTAGCTGCTGATATGTTTGAAATGTCTTTTAATAAAGTTTTTTCGTTTAAAACTGCTTTATTATTAGTAGCGGTTGCTCTTGCTGCACCTAAAAATTCTTTTGTAATATCTTCAGCATTACCTTTAGTAGCATTAGTTAAGGCAACAATACCTTTTTGGTCTTCCATTGTAAGACCTGCTGCTTCTCTTAATTTGGTATAAGTCTTTAAATTTTCAGAATTAAGCATTACATTGGTACCTAATTCAGCATTTACAGCCATAAGAGATTCTTGTAATCCTTTTGTAGTTATTAATATATCCCCTGAAAGATTAGAAACTGACTGAAGTTCATTACGCATTGAACTTGCTTCATTGTATGACATATTCATACCCTTAGCTAATTCACCTGTTGCCTTATCAGATGCCTGGAGGGCAGCTATGACTTCATCAAATAATAATTTAGATAATGCTAAGGGATCTGTAAGGTTCTTTATCATGGATTTACCCAATGAACCTATACCTGCTTTTAAAATTTGTACTTTACCCCCAAATGTTGCTGTTTCTGTTCCCCCTTTAGTAACTTTATCTGCTACTTTAGACATTGCCTCTTCAGCATCATCAATTCCTAATTGATCAACTAAACCTCCTAAACCTAATTTATCTAAACCTTTTTTAAGACCCCCAATTAAGGCACCCCCAAGACCCATAGCCTCATTAATTTTTTCTTCTTGGTCTAATCTAGATTTTGCAGTAATTAAAAGGTTTTTATATAAACCATCATTCCCTGTAAGTATAGAGTTTATTTCTGTTAGAGCTTGTTCTTCTTCTTTAGTTAACCCTACTGTACTTTTTTTATTTTTTAATACATCACGAGTTGTAACTAAATTTTCTCTTTCAGCTTTAATTTTTGCATTAATGCTTTGTAAATCTTTTTTGTTTAATTTACTTATACCCTCTTGATCATTTTTTAATTTTTGAGCTAAACCAGATAATGAATTAAAAGATTTTTTAGTATCCGCTAATCCCTTGCTTGATTTTGAAATTTCATCTACAACAGTTTTGAATGCGGAAGCAATACTACCTATATCACTTTGAATATCCCTTATTTCAGCTCTTAACCCTTTTAAAACTTGTTCAGCTGTTTTTAAGTCATTAACATCAAAAATTTTTATATCCTTACCTAATTGCTTAGAAAGATCCTGAATCTCTTTATTGAGTTTTTGTATTTGATCTAAGGGTGATGCCATATATAATATGTTTTATTATAAATATTATTATTTATAGCTTGTTTTACCTCTAAAATCTTGAGAAGCTTTTAAAAACTCAGGTGTATTTACTTTACCATCTGAACTGATTAAGGTTTTAGTATTACCTCCTTTTTTGCCCTTATTTGCATCTTCAATAGCTTTTTTTTCTTCTTTATAGTAGGTATCTATTTCAGAAAAGGTAAATTTGCGGAGCCATATAGGCATATTATAAATAGAAGAATAATCATATCCACCCTTCCCATGAAATACTATTTGGTGAATTATTTTGAATAAGTTTATCCTAACTTCTGGGGCATTATTGATAGTCAGGCCAAAAAAAGCTTAGGCCAATAGGGACCTCTACCTCCTCTCCACTATCTAAAGTATAATTTAAGTTTACGTCAGGTTGTGTATTTTTAATATGGTCTCTAAAAGCACGAGAATCTCTAGCTAAAAAATGGTTATCTACAAAATCTCTAATGTCCTTTTTTTCTGAACTTCCATCTACGGATGTAATAAGATGTTTTAATCTTGTAGTTAACTCAGTTGAAGTTTCTTTATCTATTTTTTTAAGACCTGCTATTTCTCTATCAATTTGTTTTTCTAATCTACCTGTAGCTAATTGGTAAGTTAATATAGTATTAGTTGAAGGAGTTGTAAATGTAAACTCATTTTTTCCTCTTTCATAATCACTATCATTTATTTCTCTATTTTCAAGAGTGGACATATCAAGGGTATAACTTTGTCCTTTAACTATTACTTCATAATCTTTACCATATCCTAAAATACGAGTAGCAATTAGTAATGCATTTTTATCTCCTACAATTAAATCGTCAATATTAATATCTTTACTTACAATTACAGAGCTAAGTAGTTTATCTAAAACAATTCCTTTTTGAATATAGGATTGATTAGAAAGAATATCTTCTTCCTTAGCAGTCATATATTTGAGTTCTACTTTACCGCTTGATAAAGGATTATCTTTTGGATATAAAAGACCTTTAGAAGGTAATTCTACTTCTTCGGTCGGAAACTTGAATTCGGCCATAATCTATTTTAATTAAAACGTTTTTGTCTATAATAAATACTAAAAAGGAAAGTTCTTAAAACAGGTTAGTAATTATTTTTTATTAATTTTATTTTCAAATTTATCAAATCTTGAATCTATATGTCTATAAATCTCATCAATTTGATTTTGGTAATCTAATCGTAAATCTTTAATTTCATTATTAAAGTCTTTACCTATTTCATCCATAGTAAAATAAGCATTTTCTACAGATTGGTTAATATCTTTAACTTTGGTTTTCACCTTAAACACTCCTATCGAAGCATACCCTACTAAGAATACACCTACTGTGGATAGGACACCTAACATAAATTCTAAATTTTCCATATATTGTTCTTTTTAAAATGTCAAAGAACTGTTCCTTTTAGTATTGACATTCAATATAAAAAAAAGCTTGACCTAAGCCAAGCAATTTTTAAAAAGGAGGGTGAAATATATTAGAAGTTTAATATACAGTAATCTGGTTGTACAGTTAAACTAATTTCTTGAGCAGCATTTTCATTGTCCCAACTATAGTCTCCAAAGGTAGCTTCTGTAATTAAAGCACCTTTAATGATCCATTCTGATACGATATCACCAACGGGTCCTAAAATGTTTAAGGTAAGATCTTTTTTATAGAAATCAGAGTAGCCATCTCTACCAGTCACTGATTCATGGTGTAATCTTACCCACTCCATACAAGCTTGAGCACCACTAGGGGTAATTGGATCAAACAATGTCATTGATATTGTGTTCCAAAGTGTTTTACCCTTTACGTATCTTGCAACGTTAATGTGGTTTAACTGAACTGTACCTTGAGTAAGTGAAACAGCTCCCATTCCTTTGATTTGGTATGAAGGAATACCATCAACATAAAGAATAAATCTGTTCTGCTGTTTTGGCTCAAAAGCTGTATAAAATATTTCGTTTGGGTCTAATACTGCCATTTTATTTTATTTTATTATAAATATTCTATTCTTTTATTTTTATGACGGGAATGTAGCTCCTGTTGGTAATACATTGAAATCTAAAATCACAAATTCAGCTGTTTTAGTTGGTTGTAGGTAAATTTGTCCTACTAACTCATTTCTATCTATAACATCTGGTGTGTTATTGCTTTCATCCATTACAACTTTAAAAGCATACAATCCTTGTCTTTGTTGTACTGATTCTAAGTATGGGTTAACTTGTGCTAAGAATGCATTTCTTGTAGCAATTGTATTTTGTTCAAATACTAAGTTATCTGATACTTGAGAAATATAGCTCTTAAGTGAAATTAACAATCTTCTAACATTTACTCTATCTAATGCACTTGCTCTTTTCTGTAGTGTTTTCTGACCAAATACTACAACTCCACTTCCTGGGAATGTAGCGATTGGGTTAACATTAGCTTCATATAAATTATCTCTATTTCCTGAGGTTAATTTTCTTTCAGCTCTAATTACACTTCCTAAAGCTCCTCTAATTAAACCTGCTGGTGCGAACCATGGGTCTGAAGAAGCATCTGTAAAAGCATAAACTGCTGGGATATAAGTTGAAGCTGGAGCCCATACTGTTTGTCCAGTTCCTGCATCTATTGTTTGTAACCAAGGCCAATAAGTAGCAGCATATGAACTATCAAATGAAGCAGCATTATTAACTACTGTTCCTATTGTTGAGTTATAAGGAACTAAATCAATTACTGAAATGCAATCTGTTCTGCTTTCAGCTAAGCTTACCAATGAATTTACTTGACTTGCATGTAAGGAATAAATTAAACCTGGGGCTGAAAGTACATTAAATTGGTAATCGTCTTTATTTGATAATAAATTTATTGATTGTGTATAATCGTTAGCGCCAATTCCTTGAATATTACCTGCTGTAATATTTTCGTTGAATTTAGCATCATTATTATAGTAATTATTTCCTGTAGCACTTGTAAATGATCCTGATCCTACTGCTGGTAAACTACCTGTATAATTATTTTTAGGATTACCATCATTATCAAAATATTCTGGGGTAGGAGTGTTTACTGCAGAAACATAAATGTAAGCACTTCTATTTACATAATTACCATTTGTTTTAACATAATAATCTGTACCATCTTGCTCTACGCTAAAGTAAGTATCTCCAATTGCTTTAGCTATATAGTTAGGAGCCGTTGGGTCCATAGATAAATTATTATAAGTCTCTAAAATTGATTTTTGACCAGTTGTATCATTTCCTCTTCTAATAAGTAATGAGAAATTACCTGAAGAAGTGTTTACTGAAGCGATTTCCCATCTTAGGTTATCTGCTGAACCGCTTGCTAAACTACCACTTGCAGATAATGAACTTGAAGAGTTCATAATTACTCCTTCAGAAATAGTTTTTAATTGGAATGAGGATTTTTGGTACCCTGCATCTTGAGAATCTGCAAACCCTATTGATACAATTCCACTACCATTTGCTCCTGCTGTACTTCCTGAAGTAACTGCAGAAGTAAATGAACCAGATACTACTCTAGTTACTAATAATGATTCACCACCATTTGCGAAATAATTTCTAGCTGCAATTGAATTTAAATAAGTGTAATATTGAGAACCGCTTTCTACAGCCCCACCAAAAATAGCTTCATATTGAGAAAATGAAGAGACAGCTGTTGGAATTTCAACTGGTCCTTTTACAGCGGGTCCTATGATTGCGGCACCAAATGTAACAGGTCTTGAGCCAATAAATGACTGGTCATTTTCTCTTGCTAATACACCTGGAGATATTAATGTTTCTGCCATTGCTTATATTATTATAATTGTTTATTTTATTATAAATATTAGAAGTTGTTTCAAAAAATTATTCTGCGGTAGTAATTTCTCCTTTTTCTAAGTCAATATTTCCCTCACCATATTTTTCCTGCAGTTCTTGAGCCGTTTTACTTTGCTCTTTTTGCAATTCTTTAAAATCTTCTAAAAAAATATCTTTTTGGTCTTCTAAAGCTGCTAGCTGCAACTCTATTTTGCCTAAACCACCAACTATGGTATTAGTTTTAATTTGATAATCTTTTAATGTTTGTAACTCTTCTTCTAATAACTTTTTTATTGCCATAATGTGTAGTTTATTTTGTTATAAATATATATAAATTGCATTAAAGATTCATTTATTGCAAATCTCTTAAATTTCTTTTCCTACCATTATCAGTTGGGTTTGATTCAGGGTAATATACACTATCTATATCACTTACCGCTTCAGATGTAATAGTAACTTTAGCTTTTGAATTATAAATTTTAGTTGAATTTAGTTCTTTTTGAATAGTATCTGGAAGAATATATCCTCTTAGTCTTATGTTAAATGTACCTTTTACTAATCTATCTTGACCTTGACTTAGTTCAGTTGCGGTTGTAAAAGAATCAATAAATGCTCTAAATTGAAATCTTTCAGGATTTCCCCAATATGCATCAGAAGCATATTCACATGCTTCAATTATTTTATTTAATTGTTCCATATAGTAAGTTTGTACTAAACAACTATATTCCATAGTTACATAGTCAGGTTGAGCTACTACATGAAATTTTTCAACAGGTTTTCTATTATTTAAAGCTGCAAAATTACCATAGAAGTTTTTTGGGCTATATTGTTTAGACCATTTGCCGTATAAATTAGGTTGATTTGCATCTAATTTATTTGCTACTGATCTATCTTTAGCTATATTATCTCTTTTAATTACTATAATGGGCATCATAATTGCACCTTCTTTATCTCTATAATAACCATCTCTTTGAAATGATTTCCATCTTTCAGGAGCACCATATATTATGGGAACATTTCGTCTTTCACCATTTTGGTATACAAAGGGTTTTATAGTATTTTCAAAATAATAAAAAATTGCTTCATCTATATCTTTAATCCCAATTGAATATTGTTTAGTGTTATCTCCTTTTTGGCTCATTTTAGTAGACCTATTAAAAGGAATACCAGTTTCCTGATAATTAGGATTAACAGGTGATTTTGCTTTATTAGGATTTCCCCTCTCTAAGTCAAAAGGTTTTTGTTTATTTTGACTTATAGTTAATTGATATTTTGGTATGGGTTTTCTTGGTGTTGACATTACATTCTTTCTTGATATGGTGAAATTGCTACTTTATCCGCCGGTATGTAATATGTGGATACTAAGATTGAAACACTATTACCAAATTGATCTAAATTAGGGTTTAATGGGTTAGGAGTACCATCAGAATCATTATTAGGATATGATGGATTTTTTCCTCCCCAATATTGGTTACCAATTGTACTTTGAACCCCATAATACCCTTCTTCGTATAAAATAATATCTCCTACTCTAGGTACTACATCAGCATCAACTAAATCATCCCTAAAGAAGAAGAAATTAATGCCTTGTTGGAATTGTACTCCTTCATATTCTCCTTCAGGATATTGTTGATCTCCTCTATCTATTAAAACATTAAATAAAAAGGGACCATTATAATACTTTTCTTCAGCAGCTTCACCATAAATATTTACTTTGGTTTCTTCTAATTTAAATTGATAAATAGCACATTGTTGGGTAATTATATTACCCATCAACTCTCTGTTGAATTTTCTCATCAGAGATACATCCCTAAGTCGAGTGTACATTGCCATATTATCCTACAAAAATTGTATAAGGTACTTGTTGTAATTCTTTCATTTTAGAATCTGCTTCATTAGCTCTTCTTTCTAAAGAAGCTGCTCTTGATGTTTCATCAAAATAAGTCCTTAATCTTTCTATTAATGATGTTTTTTCTGCGGTAGCAGCTGCTAATAAATCTGATTGGTTTAATGTGACATCTGCATTTGGTATAGGTATAGTACTATATTTTCCTCTTACGTACCCTAACATTTCTTTTGACAATGCCAAAGTGTATTCAAATATCCATTGTCTACCAACTGAATTAATATAAGCATAAGTTGGGTTTTCATATGGAGCATTTGAAACATTAGTTACTCTATCTGGACGTTGTTGTACGGCACTATTAATTCTATCATCTCTTAAAATATATTCAAACCATATTCTAGCAGGAGTTGTTCCTTGTGCCGCTGTACTGAAAT
>Ga0208160_1000975_pt1 | contig 12636 bp, 27 predicted proteins | sample CB_VirMetaG_FD_184536 | JGI IMG/M metagenome (GOLD analysis project Ga0208160, IMG submission 184536) | Freshwater to marine saline gradient viral communities from Chesapeake Bay - CB_1504_1 Viral MetaG (SPAdes) (version 4) | ecosystem: Environmental > Aquatic > Marine > Coastal | place: USA... | reverse complement strand
AAACGAACAGCTACCACATCACTTCCTAGAGGGCGTGGAGGTTAGCAAGGGCGTAACCGTGCGCTACAAGCCGCGCAAGCTTTGGACGTTTGACTACTCCGTTTTCGGGGACTGGACAGAGACGGACGGCAAAACGGTTGTCCCTAACTTCGCTATCGAGCGCAAATCCGTCGCAGACTTCATCGGCTCATGGTTCAACACGGAAAACGCCAAGCGCGAACGTGAGAAGATTAAGAAGGCGCGTAAGCTGTGGGGCGGTAGTTTGCCCATCGTCTATGTAATCGAGGGGGACCACGAGGAAATTGGTAAGTATAATTTTAGTCGGTTCCCGTCTGGTAAAGTAAATGCGCGCGCCGTACATGCAAAGATTTCAGATTTGCGTTTTGCAAACGTTCAGGTATTGCTGTGCAGGAATAGGCATGTGGCCGAATTTGAAATAGTCTCGTTGCTCAAGCGGCGCTGGCGCAAGGTACGGTTCAAGGAGGCCATCACTAATGCGAGTTGAAACACTAACCCACCGCATCGCCCAACTCCCAAGGCGCACGCGTCACATTGTAGCATCCATAGTGGCTTGGAGAATGTCACCAGAGGAACCGCAGGGGATGTCGCAGGAATGGCGTGACAGGGCGAACGAATGGGCTGGGATATGGGCGCTCGCCAAGGACCACGGCACGCACTACGAATGGCCAAGCAATGACGAGCTGCGGGATGCGTTGCGTGAGGTTGGTATTGCCCCGCGTATCATCGCAGACGCGATAGCCATGTATGACTCGCACGGCGAACCGGAGACGGCGGCACGCAACACTTTTCGATTCGGGTACTACAGAGCAGAGGGCACGAAGCCGCAGGAGAAACCGCGAGTAGATCGCAAGTATGAATGGAGCGCACAGGCATGACATACCAGGATCAGATTGACAACATAATGGACACCTTTGACTTCGCCCAGGTTGCAGAGATTATGGCTGCGGTTGATTGGAAGTGGGGTGAAGATAGGCACACACCGGACGAGCCAGAGCTAAGAGCATCGGCGCGCAAAAGTCTGCGATCGCTGCTTGATGACAACTCTTTATGCAACTCAGGTGGATTCACGGCAACCAAGCATGACGGGCAGATCAATCTCTACTGGGGTATTGATTCGCACGCTGTCACAGATGGTTGCTGGCTAGAGGATGGCGAGGAATGAGCGGTGAGGCGGGAAAAGGCTCAGAGCGCCGCGCATACGACCGCAAGAAATGGGAGCATGGCGCGGACCTGTACTACACAAACCAGCGCAACGCAAAAGCGCGCAAGAGGAAGGGCGGTAAACGTGAATCCAAAAAGTAACCCATCCCTATGTTATCGCTGCGAGTACCGAGCGCAGTATCTAGAGGAAGGACACGCGCCCCGCTGTGAGTGTGGCGACATCAAGGGCAGTAAGTTCAGTTGTTATATGTACAAGCCATCGCTGCCAGTCTGGACGGTTCCGAGCAACACGGACGACGAGCGACCTAGGTTCGGGCCTGCGCTATTCGCGGCAAGGGAGAGCGCAGAACGCACGGCAAACCGCCTGGAGTGCCCGTGGCGCGCCATTGTGCGCGGCGACAGCGTGCTGGTCTACTGTGCCCCGCCTCGCAAGCTTATTGACCACTGGCGGGTATTCCGCAACCGTGTGTGGTATCCTGTCGCATCGTTCCCGCGCCGCAAGTTCTGGCGCTGCTATTACTCTGTGTTGAATCGGATAGAGAGGCGTTTCCCTCGCTTGATGGATAGCGACGATTACGACCTAGACCCCGCCGTTTAGCACCTGAAAAAAAGATTAAAAAAGTTTGCTAGGGGGGTTGACACCAAACGCGATCCGTGGTTTAATGTTCCCGAAATGAGGAACGAAACACACAACACGGAGGACACCATGAACATTCGCATCCTCGCAGCTCGCAACCCATGGACCAACAAACCCGAGTATTACATCCAGAACCTAGTAAACAACGAGTGGTGGTCAATCAACCGCGGCGGTCTTGCATCCCTGTCTGATGCCCTTGCGGTGTGCTGTGACCTTGGCTACAACCCCGCAGAGGTTGTTCGACAGTAATTAACAGGGGGCCGCGCATCCTACACGCGGACGGAGGCAACATGGCAACCCGCGCCCCAAAACTAAGCGAGACAATCGAGCTGGGACTACGACACCCCGCGCTGATTATCGAGTGCGACCACTGCAGGCGCTCAATCGACGCCATCCACGGCTTTTGGCTCGACGAGTTCAACAATGGCAATCTGTATAACCCGCCGGTGCTGTGCTGGCGGTGCAAGGAGGAGGAACGGTCATGACATGCGCAGAAATCAAAGAACTATCAGACGCGATCCTTGACGACAACGACGAGTACGGTGAGCGCGAAGATTCAGAGGAGATCGGCGCGGCTCTCAGCGAATGGGGAATGGACGTGGCGATATGAACACCAACCGCACAACATTCGGCAACGGTAAAGGCACCGACTCGCTAATGGATAAGATCGCGAGGCTCGTAGCTGAGAATCGCGCGCTAGTCACTGAAAACAATCTACTACGTGAGCGCATCAGGGGCATGCATGCGGCGATTGGTAAGGAGCAGGAATGAGCAACAAATTCATAGACCAACTAGAGGACATCCTAGGCGGCAACAACCCGTTCAGCACGGACCCCGCGCAAGATTGCATAGAGGCGATCGAGAGCATCCGCAGGAGTCGGGCTAAGATTATTGATGCGACGAAAAAGGAGGACACACAATGCCCACCGCCAAAGGCAGCATAGCCAAAACATCAGACGGCCAGCACTTCGTAATCGTGGAGTGTGAGGGTGAGTATATCGAAACTGGGCTCTACCCCACCGAGGAGCAGGCCAAGAACCGCGCCGCCAACATAGCCAGCATCCTGGGGTGGCGGGTGGAGTGGGTGTGATGCGCGCAAACATACGAAAACCAGAACCATGGATGCACCTCTCGCAAGACGAAATCAACAACCTAAGCGAAGAATCGTGGGAGCACTATAGGGACGGCGGTTGCCTCTGTGCTGCCCATGGCGCGTGCGAGTGCGTTTGTGGCGCGTGGTGGGTGGATGATAACTGATGCGCGCAAATATCCAACTACACAGGGGCGATTTTTGGTTATTTTTGACTTGAACGCGCCGCACTGATTATGTATAGTATTATCCAGCCTAGGGAATCTAGACCCGAAAAAGCGGACACCTTGACCGCTCTGGCTGGCTATTCTATATCAAGGCAACAACATCAAGGAGTTGTTATGTGCAGGGTTGGATACAAACAAACGCCAGAACACGTTGCCGCAAGAATGCGGTATGGCAAAAACAACCACGGATGGCTAGGCGATGAGGTGAGCGCTAAGGGTGGAAGAACCCGCGCGATAAGGGCTTTCCCAGAAATAGGCCCGTGCGAAATGTGCGGGGCCGCGCGCGCAGAGAGACACCACCGAGACGGCAACACGGCAAACAACGCGCCTTCCAACATCGCCCCGTTGTGCCGGAAATGCCATATGGCTAAAGACGGGCGGCTAGAAGAGTTTTCAAAAATGGCGAAAACTAGGGTTGCTGACGCCATTAGCGCATCGGCAGCTAAGCGAAGATCGCGCACCCACTGTAAAAACGGTCACCCACTAGCCGGAGCAAACCTCTATACCCATAACAACAAAAGATCATGCAAAACGTGTCAACGGGCGAGCGCCAAGGCCTATAGAGAAAGGCTTAAAAATGCGAGCTAATATCACTATATCAAACGCTGATTGCCTTGAGGCGATGCGGGGGATGCTGGATAACCAGTTCGAGTTGGCTTTGGTCGATCCTCCATACAGAGACGAAAACCAACCGGATCAATGGATGCGGGATAATGGCAGCATGAAGCCGCTAGAGGGTAGGCCGACGGCAGATTATTGGCGCGAGCTATTGCGCGTGTCAAAGGAGCAAATAATATGGGGGGCTAATAATTTCCAACTTCCGCAATGGAAGGGGTTTGTTTTCTGGAGAAAAATCGGGATAACAAATGCGGTTAATTTCTCGTGCGGTGAGGTTGCTGCGTTAAGCGAAGGGCTTGGCACTATATGTAAAGTAGTTGAGATTGCAACAAACTCAAAAGGCAAAATCCACCCCACCCAAAAACCAGTAGCCCTATACAAGTGGCTCCTCACCAACTACGCACAGGAGGGCGACACAATCCTAGACACCCACCTAGGCAGCGGCTCAATCGCCATCGCCTGCCACGACCTAGGCTTTGACCTCGTGGGCTACGAGCTAGACGAGGACTATTACGCGGCGGCGTGCGCCAGGTTGGACAAGCATAGATCGCAGGGGCAGTTTGACTTTTAACGTGGAGTTGATTGGCGGCGAATATGAATCGTGAACCACAAATCAGGGCCGGGATTGAATGGCTCGACAAAGAAATGGATAAGGTGCGTGAGCAAATGAAGCGACGGCCAAGCAAATTGCGTCATTTCATGGACATGCATCGACAGAAAAAAGAACGTCTTGAGTCGCTGAAATACTTAGCGATTGCCAACGCTAGGCAGGGGCAATTTGATTTCTAACCACCATGCCCCCCGCGCCTCTCCCATACGGTTTGCAAGCCTGATGGTGATGCGTAATTCGGGGGGCTTTTTCCGCACAAAGCAGATCGGAAAATAAATCAAAAAAAACTTCAATCTAATGTTGACGCCATCCGGTGTTCGTGGTTTAATATCCCCAGATGAAGAACGCAACACACAATGGAGGACGGACAATGACACACGAATACACAAGCAACCAGTCGAGCGCGGGAGTTCAGGTTTTGATTGATCCGGAAATCGCATCTTGGGTTGCCTCTGTGTATCACACCTACCAAGGGTTAAGCGGCGGTGAACTGACCCACACAGCAGTGATGAAATTCTATGCAGACCACAAAGCGAAATTAGACATTGAGGCCAACCAAATTACCGCCCGCTTGGTTGGCGAAGAAATACACATGAGAGAAGAGGGCGCAAAGAAACGCGCGCGCGATATGGGAGAATCCCCAATCCGCTGCGCAAAATCATACAGGAGGGTATAGTGCAAAAAATCCTAAACATGCTTTGTCTGGTGACGAAAGCCAAACTCGCGGCGGAGATTGAAAAGAGAAAAAAGTGTTGTGAAGATGTGCTCAATCTGCCAGATAGAGTGGCAAATTTAAACGATGTGTCTGTTGGTAGAGCGCAAGAGGTTCACATTGATGTTCACAGCATGTGCGAGAAAATCTACTACGCACATCATCCACACCATGCCGATTAGCGAGGGCTTGGTCATTTCGTGGGCTTTCTATTACCCCAACGATTACCCCCATTCGGGATATTATTACCCCCGTATAACCCATTAACGCCCTTTATGGCGCATAAATAACACGTTAGCGTTGCTTAATGGCAAGTAATATGGACGGTGGGCCGCTTAGTGTGCGGAAGTTGCGGTTTAAGGGGGTGTTGGGCGGGGTAATGGAATGTAGGGAAGTTCCTACACAGTTTAGGCTTGAACGGGGTTAACAGAGACGCTATCTTTATAGAGAGATGACGACTATCAATAGCAATCTACGCCCCCCTCACGGTTCAGTCCCGCCTCTGGTGGTCTGTCATCTCGCCGTGAGCGGGGGCGTTTTTCTTGCACGAAAGGGACAAGATGAGTATACGGAAAGAAGATGTGTTAGCGGCGGCTGATTGCCGCGATTACCTGGAAGGTCAAGGCTATAAACCACTCCGCTCACAAGGCGAAACGACCTTTTTCAACTCACCACTAAGAATCGGCGCGGACTCTGGATCATTTAAGGTCGATCGCGACAAGTGGTTTGACCATGTATCCAAGGAGGGCGGTGGCTTTCTTGAGCTGTATGCATCCTTGAATGGCATGGATATAAACAGCGATTTTGCGGCGGTGGTCAAGTCCGCAGGTCTGGCCATTGGTTTGCGAGATGAGGCGGACGCCAAACGCATTGCGCACCAAATCAACAAAAAACCACTGCCGCCACGTATTCACAAATATATGACATTTGACGGGCGCGATGCAGAAAAGCACATTCCGGTTGAGTGTAAATCCAAAACAAAGTGGTTCCTTGATGGCAAGGCAGGGCTTGATGGCGCGCTAGTCCAGTTGTTCGGCATAGATTCTATCACCGGACAATCGGATATTGTTTGCCTAGTTGAAGGTGAGAAGGACGCGGAGAACCTACACGCAATCGGCGTGCCTGCTGTATCCCTCCCCAACGGGGCAACGTCCAAACCCGAACAGTTCAAACCAGAATGGCTTGAGCAGGTCAAAGGCATGCGCGTTGTTGTGATTCCCGACAATGACACGGCTGGCGCAAAGCATCTCGCAGCGGTTCGCGAGGCAATGACAGCGGCCAACATTGAGAACCATGCCTTGATTCTGGAGGGGCTACCTTCCAAGGGTGACGTGTCTGACTGGCTAGAACGCGGTAACACCGAGAATGAACTATGGCCGCTCATTATGGAGGCGCTAGACGGCACAGGAATGGAGCTACCGAAGGGTCCAGGGTTTGAGTTCTATAGCATACCAGACCTTGAGGCGTACGAGACACCAAAGGACCACTACGTATTAGGCGAGGGTTTTATGCGGCGTGGTGCTGGCACTCTTCTCGCTGGCGGCACTGGTATTGGTAAGTCGATTCTGGCGGCACAAGTCTCTGTCGCGGCGGCTGGGGGTGGTCGTTTTTTGGGGTGTATTCCCGCAAAAGGAAGCTACAAAGTTTTACACATCCAGGCAGAGAACGACCCAGAGACAATGAAGCGCGATTTTATTAGCATAATGGAGGCATCCCAAGGGGTTGACCCGCAACAGGTTAGAAAAAACCTAGTGGTAGCCCATACATACGGAATGACGGGTTCAGTTTTTACAACTTGGCTAGAAACTCAGTGCGAATTTTTACGACCCGACGTAATTGTGATCGACCCGTATCAATCCTTTGTTGGTGCGGATGACATCAACAACACAAAGGGCTTTCTTGAGTGGATTGGACCCGTGAATCATATATTACAGGAATACATGTGCGCCCTGCTTCTTGTTGCGCACACTCCCAAGCCGCGCGACAGGTCGGACTGGAACACGCGCGAGCTTGTCTATTCTGCCGCTGGTTCATCTGCCATATCAAACTGGGCGCGAACTAGTATGGAGCTGCACACACTCAAACAAGAGGAATCGCGTTTCAAGTTGACGTTCAGCAAGAATAGCGAACGCACGGGGCTATTGACGAACGACCAACGCCCGTGCCGTGAGTTATTCATACGGCACAGCGAAACCATTAAACACCCGTTCTGGCACATTGATGAGGACCAAGACCCACCAGAGACAACAGGACTGGCGCACCAGATTAAAATGGAGCTAATCAAGGACGGTTCCCGCTCTGATGCAGAGATTGCGTGTCACCTTGGTTGCAACCGCTCTACCGTGTACCGCAAGCGTAAAGAAATGGAGGCGTAGAAACTTTAAGTTTTTACTTGAACAGGGAGCGATTATCGGTTATATTGTGTCTTGCGATGAAGAAGAAAACTCAACTTTGCCCCCGCACGGGAACTCCTGCGACTTGCTCGCATTCTTGTTCATCGCACCGTGCGGGGGTTTTCTTTAGGGGTTAATATGAAGTACGAAATTCACGACGCAGCCAACGCCTTTCCTATGATGGGGGAGTCAGAGTTGATAGAGCTTGCCAATGACATCAGAGAAAACGGGCTAAAGGTTCCAATATCTACCCTAGATGGTAAAATCATTGACGGGCGCAATAGGGCGAAAGCATGCGAGATGGTTAACGTTGAACCCATATACAAGGCCGTTTATGTTGACGACCCATATATGTGGGCGTGGTCGCTAAATGGCGAGCGCCGCCACCTTGACAGCCAGGAGCAGAAGGCAGTTATCTGGAAAAAGTTGCACGGCATGAGCGAGGCTATGCAGAAAGAGCGAGCCAGAATTAGGCGCGAGGCCGACGAGAAGCGGCGCGCGAATGCAGTAAACCAGCATACACCAAGGCGCGAGGGTGCGTGTACAGATCGTACACCAACCCAACAGCAACCACGCCCAACCCGCAAGGCCGAAGCCAAGGCCGCGGGCGTCAACACGGGGGCTATGGCAAGAGCAAACGCTCTCCTGAACGCTGCCCCAGAGCTTGCCGAGAAGGTTGCAAAGGGGGAAATGCGGTTTGCCGAGGCTGATCGCGAGGCCAAAAAACACGTTCATGTTAGTGCAAACAGCGGCAACAACGAGTGGTATACGCCAGCAAACATCATCGAGGCAGCGCGCAAAGCTATGGGCGAAATAACGCTCGATCCTGCAAGTTGCGAGTTGGCAAACAAGACAGTAAAAGCAGATCGTTTTTTCTCACAAGAAAATGATGGATTAGCCCATGAGTGGAGTGGTAAGGTTTGGATGAACCCACCATATAGCAGCGACCTTATGTCTAGATTCGCTGCAAAATTGAAAGAATCACTATTGCCGCACGGTAGAGTCGTTGAGGCGTGTGTTCTTGTCAACAACGCAACGGAAACAAAATGGTTTCAGTCTTTAGCTTCTGATTGTGCCGCAATTTGCTTTCCGTCTGGTCGGATTAGATACATAAGCCCAGAAGGGCCGAAAAACTCTCCTCTACAAGGGCAGGCAATCTTATATTTCGGATCTGATTGCGGTGAGTTTTGTGACGCCATGAAAGAGCTGGGTGAGGTGTTTACTCATGAGTGATATAATTAACAACGAAAAACGAGCGAGGCAGTTGCTTCTGTTTAGAGGGTTGTTGTCGTCGCGCGGTTTGTCACCAACTGACATTGATTGCGCGGCGGACTTCAGCCCTAACGCGTTCATATACCTAGAAGTGAAGAGGCGAGGGCAAACCATGCCATATGGTCAAAGGTTGCACTACGAGAGGATGATAAAAGCCTTCAAGAACAAGGTTGATGCCCTCGTTGTTGTGGCCACACACAACGAACCGTGTGAAAACGATGTGGTAGTGGCTGATACAGACGTTCAAATGCTCTACAGGAAAAGCGAGGGTAAATGGCGCAAACCCAAGGTTGATGCTAAGTTTAAGGATGTGTGGGCGTGGTTTGCCGGATTGCATGGAGTTCGCCCCGTAGATTGTTGCAAGGACTCTTAAATGACCCCTATTCTCAATTCTGACAATAGACGCATCGGGCACCCCGTTGTTGTGTTGCACCTAAAGGTGCTGCAACACGCAACAACAGGGGGTGTGCATGGTGCGAAACGTTGCTTGCAACATATGCAACAAAGTACGCAACAGGGTGATTTTTTGCTTTACCTTAGGAACCGAATCTGAGAGGGTAACAAGCAACAGGAGGAGAACCATGAAATACGGGCTAACAAAACGCGGAAACAATATCGTAATAGTTCTACCAGACGGCACTGGTGTTAGGCTGTGTCGATGCAAGGTGGCAAACAAAGCCAAGGTGCGACCGCTTGATAATCGCGAGGCGTCTATTGTTAACGCATTTATGGGAGAGCTGCCACGAATGACCGAAGAGGCCTACACAAGACCGGAGTATAAAAACGTAATACTTGAACTATAGCGAGAAGGGAATATGAAACCATACTACCAAGACGAAACGGTAACAGTGTACCACGGCGACTGCCGCGAAGTGGTCGAGCAGATTGAGGGAATCACGGCGGTGGTGACAGACCCACCATACGGCTTGAGCTTCATGGGCAAGGATTGGGACCACGGTGTGCCTGGCGAGGAGTTTTGGCGCGGGATTGCGGGGGCGTGTTTACCTGGGGCGATGATGCTCGCGTTTGGCGGCACCAGGACCTATCACCGGATGGTTTGCGCGATTGAGGATGCGGGGTGGGAGATTCGGGATTGCTTGCAGTGGCTGTACGGATCGGGGTTTCCGAAGTCGCTAGACGTAAGCAAGGCGATTGACAGGGCGGCGGCGGCTGAGCATCTGCGCGAATTCAGTCACAAGAATCCAGCGGACCGACCTTACACGTACATGGCTGGCGAAACATCAACAGGGTGGAAATCGCCCCCAAGACCACACAAAACCAAGCCGTACACCGAAGCCGCCCGCACATGGCACGGCTACGGCACCGCCCTAAAGCCAGCGCACGAGCCGATTTGTTTAGCGATGAACCCGCTGGACGGCACGTTTGCCCACAACGCCTGCACTCACGGCGTGGCGGGGCTGAATGTGGATGGGGGGCGGGTGGGGACGGAGAGCGCGGGGTGGAACGGGCTAACCAGCGACAGAACGGGCAGCGAATGGGACAATAGCGGGTTCAAGAAAGCGGATGGCGTACAAAGACAATCCCAAGGCCGCTGGCCCGCCAACATCATCCACGACGGCAGCGCGGAGGTGGTGGAGGGGTTCCCGAACAGCAAAGGGCAGCAGGGCGACGTTCGCGGTACTGAGCCGAGTCACACAGGCGAAGGAGCTTGCTACGGTGAATACGGACGAGTTCCTGCAGCAAAGCGTGGCGACTCCGGCAGCGCCGCCCGCTTCTTCTACTGCGCAAAGGCGAGCAAGGCCGAGCGCAATCGGGGGTGCGAAGGGATGGAGGAGCGGGACTGTTCAAAGTACGGCGGTGGCATCCCGTCTGCCGTCAATAGTGACCCTCGCGGCATGTCGGGCGGCGGCAACAGACCTATGCGTAATTCTCACCCAACCGTAAAGCCCCTAGCCCTAATGCGCTACCTATGCACCCTCGTCACCATGCCAGAGCGCAATCTAATCCTCGACCCGTTTGCGGGTTCAGGCACCACGGGCATCGCGTGCAAAGAGCTGGGCTTGCCCTGCATCCTAATCGAGCAGGACGAGCACCACTGCGAGATAATAGCGGCCAGGGTAGCGGCGGCGAAAAGGGATGAGCAACCGGTGATAGACCCACAGCGGGAGTTGTTCTAGTGGCACCCCTCCGCGCTTGACAACCGGCGCGGGCGGTGCTAGGGTAATCGCAACAAAGGAGGAGATAATGGAGTCGCACATGGAAACCCGCAACAACCAGAACACACTAATCGTCCCGCTTGAATTAAAGTTCATTGACGGGCCAGAGTGCAACGAGTCATGCCGAGCGTGCTACTTCGCTGGCCCTGGTGGTCACTGCCGATATGAGAACCCCGCAGAGATTCCACCGTGCGGCGGTGATGGCGGCGGGCTTCGCGAGGATGGGCGCAGCGGGTACTTCATACCACAAGAGGAGTGGGTATGAGCGACCTACACAAACTGATCGAGCGCCTAGAAGATGCTGACTTAACCAACGAGTGCGAGCACCACCCGCGAGATAAGTGCTGGGGCGGGTGCTGTAAGTGCGTGTTCTACTCTGACTACAACCGCGCGGTTGTGATTCAGGGGTTGAGGAAGTTGGCGGTGATGGAAGAGAGAACAGCGGAACGAAAGGGAGTAGCGGAATGCCACTAACTAAAGAAACGACGGATGGAATCGCGGAAATCAATCGCGAGGTTGCGCAGCGCATCAGGGATAGAGCGGACACGATTGCGTGCGATCTAATCACTGGCTGCAGCACGCTGATAAGCAGGCCAGGCGAGCCTACCACCTATATGGACTCGGCTTATATTGAGCTGCTTGGGTGTTATTCGGTGGATAAGTGCGAGCGGAAGAAAAAGGAAGAGATTGCGAGGAAGTGTGCTTGACACCCCAGCCCAGTGTGCTACAGTTGGGTAACGATAGGAGCAGCGATGAGCACGGAGAAGGGCGGGGCGATGGTAGTGTCGGATTAACGGAGGACAGGCGATGAAAATCAAATGGATAAAAAGACGGCGATGCGACAACTGTGGGCAGAAAGACCCTTGCAGGCGCATACGTATAGTTGATGTGGGTAAGGCCGGGTTTAGGTTTGAAGCGTATGGGCATACCGTGTGTTGCGGGTGGGGTAAGGTTGTGACAGAGTACCTGCACATATGTTCGCCTTTCAGGTGGGGTAGATGATGCTTGAATTCATCAGGCGGCGGGGAGGAAATATGAAGGCCAATTTGAATCAGGTATTTACCAGAAAGAAAAACGGTCGGCTGCGACCAACATGGCGCTACCTTTTGGGGCGGCTATTGGGTTCGCTGGAAGGGAAAGAGCGCGGCGGGGAGGAACGAACGACGAGTAGCAAGGTGACATCTGTATTTTCAGCAAAACCTCTCCCTGATGTGCACGCAATTAAGCTAGAACGCAAATCTTGTCCCAAGTGCCTAGCGACAGGGCGCTGGTTTGAAGCCCCTTGTGATCTTTGTAAAGGCATAGGGTACTTCAAAAACTCAAAAGAACGGGATGCGGCACTTGCAAATGATAGTGGGGAGGAAACGAACGATGAGTAGCGAGAAGTTGAGGGCGTGCCCGTTCCCAGAGAATACCTATCAGCACCAATGTGTGTTGTGCAAGGAGATGTTTACCCGCGAAGGGAAACACCATTGCTACTGTGACGAGTGCAAAAAGCGATGGAGCACCCGCGCCGAGCAGCCACCCGAGGCAGCAACACACTACCCAGAATGTCCCCACGGGACAGACAGGCGCGTGCCGTGCGAAAATTGCCAGAAGGTAGCCGAGACAGATGGCGAGAATCAGGTTATCATTGAGCGGCTGAAGGGCGAGGTGGAGAGGCTAACAAGCGATATCGAAAGCGGCTTTGCTAAGGGATCGTATGCGCGGTTAAGGAA